>OLQS01002047.1_pt1 | contig 10660 bp, 9 predicted proteins | sample 1672291 | NCBI WGS metagenome assembly OLQS01 (sample SAMEA3136668, study PRJEB25190) | human gut metagenome | biome: human gut; feature: human-associated habitat; material: faeces | place: Austria | collected 2013
AAAAATAAACTATTAATATTAAGAATATAACAATAAAAAACATTTTTTTATTCTAATCGTTTATATTTTTTAAACATAATTACTATTTTTCTCTAATTTTCCATCTAATTTTCCAGTTTATCCCATTATACCATATCCTGCGTATTTGAAAAGTAAAATTTTATCTGCTATTTGATTTATCCAATCCGGATTTAATTTCATATTAACCGGGAAATGTCAGTGTCAGTTTCATTTATAATATCTTTTTTTCGTATCCCGGAAACATAATCCACATTATGTAGTGGCACCAAAAATAAAAATTCAATACAGTCAAGCCTAACATTGCAAAGGAAACACAGGATGAAGATTGTAATTGAGGATTTTACATCATGGCCGGATGGGCAGGAGCTGCTCATTGAGTGCCGGAGGCCTGAGACATCTGGATTAAAGGCAGCAGACGAGGAAATACAAAAGCAGAATATGGCAGAATACATAAGTTTTTGCAGAACTGTCTTTGAGGAAAAACAGAAATTCCTACACAAAGACGATTCGGACAGGAGCAAGTAGTATGGAGATGACAGATATTCATGCGCATATATTACCCGGAATTGACGACGGGCCGGAGACAATGGAGGAGACCCGCCGGATGCTGCGAAAGGCATTCGAACAGGGAATACGCAGTATTATTGCCACTCCGCATTATTTTCGCAGGCACTATGAGCCGGAAGTCAGACAGATTTATGAGTTGGTTAGCGCAGTTCAGGCTGAGGCCGATACCCTGACTCCCGGGCTGAGAATTTATCCAGGGCAGGAAATTATGCATTTTTATGAGATTGAGGAGTTTTTGCTTGAAAAGAAAGTGATAACTCTGGCTGGAACAAGATATGTATTAATCGAATTTTTGCCGTCGGTTGTTTACAGCAGATTGGAATTAGCGATGCGGAGAATGATATTTGCCGGTTACATTCCTGTGCTTGCCCATGCGGAGCGCTATTTTTGCCTGAGAAAGAATGGGAGGCTGGAGGAACTGGCGGCGGCCGGGGTCCGTATGCAGATGAATTATCAGAGCCTGGAAACAGGAAAGAATTATTCCGACAGGCGCTGGTGCCGGAAAATGGTACTGGAGGACAACTTTCACTTTCTAAGCACCGATATGCATGGAGCGGATGTCAGAACACCGGACTGCGAAATGACATTAGCGTGGCTGAGAAAGAGAGCGGGAGAGGAACGCATCAGAGAGCTTACGATAGAAAACCCTGGGAAACTTCTGGACGGTTTACGGATATAAATATGGTTAAAACAAAAGAGGAAAAAGGAATAGGACATGGAAAAGATTACGCACCAACATCTGGATGATGATGAAATAGTGATTGACTTTTGGGAATTATTTTACGAGTTCAAACGGAGAATCTGGTGGATATTATTGGCGGCCGTTCTTGGAACCGGAGCGGCAGGGGCATATAGCTACTATCTTTTGACACCACAGTATATTTCGGAGGCAAAAATCTATGTTTTGTCAAAAGAAACTACACTGACCTCGCTGGCGGATCTGCAGATGGGAACGCAGCTCACCCAGGATTATAAGGAACTGATTGGCAGCAGGCCGGTTATGCAGGAAGTAATCAACACATTGAATCTGGATATCACTTACAGGCAGCTGGCGGAAAAGCTGAAATTAGAAAATCCGAAGGACACGCGAATCCTGTATTTGACTGTGACGGATCCAAACCCTTATATGGCAAAAGCGATTGTAGATGAGATAGCCAATGCTGCCTCAGACTATATCGGAGAAATTATGGAGATGACGCCGCCCAAGCTGATTGAGGACGGTATGGTAGCGACGGTGCAGACCAGTCCGAATGTGAAAAAAAATGCGGCAGTCGGCGGCCTGGTGATGCTGGTTCTGGCCTGTGGCGTTATTACGCTGAGCGTTATCATGAACGACACAATCAGATCGGAGGAGGACGTCTTCAAATATTTGGAGCTTCCGGTATTGGCTGTTGTTCCGGAGCGGAAGGATTCGAAAGTGGAAAGAAGCAGCTCTTCAGGCCGGTTCTTTGGAAGAAAGAAAAAAGTGTCCGGGAAGCGCGGCTCCAGGAAAAAGACGGAAATTACACGCAAAACGCCGGAGGAGACAAGGCAGTCTGAAAAAACAGACCAGGAGCTACCGGCAGCGGCTTTGAAAGATAAAACCGAAAACAGTTAGAAAAATCGGTAAGGAGAGACGAGATGGGTAAGGAAATCAGCTTAATGCGTGATCAGAAAGAGGATTACCAGTACGAAGAGGCGATTAAAACCCTGAGAACGAATATTCAATTTTCAGGTACAAATTTACAGGTCATCATGCTGACCAGCGCGGTGCCGAATGAGGGTAAGAGTGAGATATCATTTTCATTGGCTTCCTCACTGGCCCAGATTGATAATAGAGTACTTTTGATTGATGCGGATGTCAGAAAATCCGTTTTGGTGACCAGATATAAGCTGGACCGGAAGATTGAGGGGCTGTCCCAGTATCTGAGCGGACAGAAAAAGCTGGAGGAAGTGATTTATACGACCAATATACCGAATCTGGACGTTATTTTTTCCGGCCCCCTTTCGCCCAACCCGGCGGAACTACTGGAAGAACCGTTGTTTAAAAAACTGATCGACCATGCAAGGGAGGAATATGCCTATGTCATTATAGACACGCCGCCGATGAGTACCATCATAGACGGAGCAATTGTGGCCGGTCACTGTGATGGGGCAATTATGGTGGTGGAGAGCGGTGGTGTCAGCTACAGAGTTCTCCAAAAGGTGAAGAGACAGTTGGAACGCAGCGGCTGCCGGATTCTGGGAACGGTTTTGAACCGTGTCAATATGCAGGTGCAGGGATATTACCGGTATTACGGAAAATACGGGAGATATCATTACGTATATGGTTATGGTTACGGCCGTGAAAATAAGAAATGAAAAGAAGCAGGCCCCAAAACTGTGCTGAAAAACCGGCGGGACGTTCCTGCAGGATAAACAAAAGAAATCAGAGGAACAAAGTATGATTGTCAGAAACCGTGCATTTTATATGGTTTTAGATACACTGATGGTTATTTTTTCCTATATTGTGACATCGCTTCTCAGAGAGGGCGCCCTTCCGGGAATTACGCCGTCAGAACTGTGGTACCGGTGTGTTCTGGTGATATGTGTATACTTTCTTGTCACCCTGTTTTATCAGGTAAAGAAGCCACTGATGAAACGGAATAATTGGAATGAACTGGAAGTCGTTTGTAAAGTCAATTTTCAGATGGCCTTAGGACTGGCGCTGCTGCTGTATTTATTCAAGGTGGGAACGAAGTTTCCGCGCTCGTTCTATCTTATTTTCTTCATTGTAAACACTGCATTTATGTATACGGCCCATTTTTTGCTGAAGTCTTTTCTCTATGATTATTATAGGAAAACAGAAAACAGAAAGAAGCTAATCCTTTTTGCCAATGAGGAAAATGCGATGAAAATGATGCATAAATATGTTAGCTCTTATATGTATGATTACGAGGCCGTAGCGCTTGTGGTTATCAGCGGCCACCGTGATAAAGGCAGTCTGCATGTGGAGATAAACCGCATTCTCCGTGGGAAAAACGGAAGTTATATGGAATCATCGGAAAAATGCCTTGAAGAGTTTCTGATGAGGGAGGCAATTGACGAGGCCCTCGTGAGTATGCCGCAGTCGAGAAGGCAGTGGCTGATTGAGCTGATTTTATATATGGAGAATCTGGGAATTGTCACCCATGTGACAACGAATACCTTCTGTCTCGGCCGGGAGGAGAAGGCAGTTGAAGAGTTTGGAATTTACAATGTCCTTACCTACAGTCCCAGAATATTCGAGCCTGCGGAGCTGATTTTAAAACGGGCGGTGGACATTGCCGGCGGGCTGGCCGGCGTTATTCTGACCATTCTGATCGGAATTGTCATTGCGCCGATGATATATCTGGAGTCGCCGGGGCCTGTGATATTTAAGCAGACCAGAATTGGGAAAAACGGACGCCGTTTTACCATCTATAAATTCCGTTCCATGTATATGGATGCGGAGGAGCGAAAGAAAGAGCTGATGGCGAAGAATGAGATGAACGGCCTGATGTTTAAAATCAAGGATGACCCCAGGATCACGAGAGTTGGTAAATTTATACGCAAGACCAGCCTGGATGAATTTCCGCAGTTCTTTAACGTCCTAGCGGGGGACATGAGCCTGGTTGGAACACGGCCTCCGACGGAGGATGAATTTGTTAAATATTCAGAACGCCATAAGAGGCGCCTCAGCCTGAAACCGGGAATTACGGGGATGTGGCAGGTCAGCGGGAGAAACTCGGTCAGTGATTTCGAGGAAATTGTAAATCTGGATCTGGAATACATAGATAATTGGTCGTTCTGGCTGGATATCAAGCTGCTCTTCCAGACCGTGTATGTGGTTCTGTTCCAGAAGGGGGCGTCCTGATGGGGAGAAGAGACGGAAGAGGTGGAAGAAATAGAAGCAATAGAAGAAATAGTAGCAGATGGAAGGGCGCACTCCCTTTCTTTGCGGCCGCAGGTGCCTTCTTTCTCATATGGTTTTTCTGGTTTAGCTGGGGGATGTACCGGCAACGGCAGGATACCGAGGCACGGATTCTGGAACAGGAAAATGGGAGAGCTGTTGAAGCTATCGGTTCACCGGCGAAAAATGTTTTGGAATACAACGGGAAGAAATACAGGCGGAATACGGCAATGCGCGCAATCCTCTGTCTTGGCGTTGACACGACAGGTGAGATGGAGCGCCACCAGGTTTCAGGCGAGGGAGGACAGGCAGACGGTATATTTCTTGTGGCTCAAAATGCAGCCACGGATACAGTGCAAATCCTGATGATTCCCAGGGATACCATGACGGAAATTACATTATTTGATTATTTCGGAAATGAACTGGGAAAAGATGTTCAGCATTTAGCCTTAGCCTACGCCTACGGAGACGGAAGGGAGCAAAGCTGTGAGCTTATGACAGAGGCGGTTTCAGATTTGATGTTCGGCCTGCAGATAGATAGCTATTTTGCAACAAATATCAGTACGGTTCATATTCTGAATGATGAAATCGGAGGTGTAGAGGTTCTGATAGAAGACGAAGCCCTGGCCGAAAAGTATCCGGAGTTTGCCATGGGAGAGACGGTTCTGTTAAAAGGAGAGCAGGCGGAACATTACATCCGCTACCGAGATATCAATCAGCATCAGACAGCGCTGACACGATTGGAGCGTCAGAAGGGATACATAAAAGCCTATCTTGAAACGGCTAAGCGCAGAGCCAAAGAAGATGACCAGTTGATTGTCAGGCTGATGGATGATGTGGAAAAATATATGATTACCGATATGGCCAAGGATCAGTATATGGATATGGCCCTGGCGGTATTAAACAGCCCTCAGGTCATGAATGACGGAGATTTTATCTCTCTGCCGGGGGAAGCGGTCCAGACGGACTTATATGAGGAATTCCATCCGGATGAAGAAAAATTAAAAGAACTTGTAATTCAGATGTTTTATAAAGAAATAAAGTCTTGAGAATTAGATTTGGAAAGACAAAACAGCAGTTCGGTTAAAGCAGATTAGAAAGGAGATTTGTTATGAAAAAAAGGTATATTGGCATTATTTTGGCAGCAATGATGACGGCACAGCCGTTGGCGGCCCAGGGAGCGGTAAATCCAAGCCCGAATACAAAGCCGGTGGTGACACCGTCAAAGGATCGGGATGACAGTAATGCGAGTTCAAAGCCGCTTGATAAGACTGGCAGCGAAGGCACAGGAATTACAGGAGCAGCGACCGGAAGCGGAGGTTTAGTAGGCGGATCGACAACAGGCGGAACGGCGACAGGTGGAACCGCAGGCGGCGGTTCAGCCGGCAATTCCATTACAGTCGGAAATACGGAAGTCCGTTTTGCGTCCAATGAGGAAGTGAAGGAGAGCTTTTCCCAGACGGTTGTAGAGACGATTAACACAATTAACTCGGGAACAACTCCGCTCTACCGCGCTATCGGCACGCCGGAGACAGTTGGCTATAACCCATTAATTCCGGTTCAGACACTTGTGGTGACAGATGCTGCTACTCAGACAAAATTAGAGGAAAAAGTTACCGTCAGTTTATATGTGCCGAATCTGGTGGAAGGACTGAATGACGTGCAGCTGCTCTATTATAACACAGTGACGAAAAAGTGGGAGTTTATGGCCCCTCTTGCGATTGATTATGCGACAAAACAGGTGACGGTGACGCTGGGGAGCGATACGGCGTTTACGGTGGTGTATAAGAATAAGTAAGAGTGGAGAGGAATGTACCGGGAGGTGTCCTTGGGGATTCGATGGATAAAAACGTGGAATTCCCGAGGGCATTTGTCAGTGAAATTCATTCTGGATGAGGTTGAAAAATTAAAAGGGAAATCTAGAAAGCAGGATGAGCATAAAGAAAAATATATGTCATAGAAAGCACTCCACCTAAAAATGAATTTGACAATAGGAAACTTATTAGGGGTACTTAAGTAAATCTGGCAAGCAAGGGCAATGAATGGGGCAGGATGAAATTGGAAAAAAAACTAAAGGTAGGGATGTTCGGCCACAAGCGAGTACCTTCCCGCGAGGGTGGAATTGAGATCGTTGTGGAGGAATTGGCGAAACGGATGGTGCGGGAGGGTTATCAAGTTACCTGTTATAACCGTGCAGGTCATCACGTCAGCGGAGCAGAATACGATGCGGAAACAAAAAGTGAATATGAGGGCATCCGCCTGAAAACGGTTCCTACCATTGAGAGGAAAGGACTGGCGGCAGTTTCATCTTCATTCTTTGCAGCGCTGTGCTGTGCTTTTGGAAAATATGATGTGGTACATATCCATGCGGAGGGACCGGCGCTGTTTTGCTGGATTCCGAAGCTATTTGGGAAGAAAGTAGTAGTCACAGTACACGGCCTGGATCATGCCAGGTCCAAGTGGGGCGGAATTGCGAGTAAATGTATTTTGATGGGTGAAAAAAACGCCGTCAGATATGCAGATGAAATCGTTGTTCTGAGCAAAGGTATACAGGACTATTTCAAACAGACCTACGGGCGAAAGACACGATTTATCCCCAACGGAGTGAACCGGCCGGAGATCAGACAGGCAGAATTAATTATAGAGAAATTTGGACTTGAAAAAGATTCATATATATTATTCCTTGGACGTTTGGTTCCGGAGAAAGGACTCCGTTACCTGATAGAGGCGTTCCGGCAGGTGGACACCGGTAAGAAGCTGGTAATCGCCGGGGGAAGTTCTGATACAAATGCTTTTATGCAGGAATTGAAGGAATTGACAGTAGGTGATGACCGTATAATCTTCACCGGTTTTATACAGGGACAGACGCTGGATGAGCTGTACAGTAATGCGTATGTATACTGTCTGCCGTCTGATCTGGAGGGGATGCCCCTGAGTCTGCTGGAGGCAATGAGCTATGGAAACTGCTGTCTGGCCTCGGATATCGCGGAGTGTACAGAGGTGGTGGAGAATAAGGCGCTGGCTTTTAAGAAATCAGATGTCAGTGATTTGAAGGATAAACTGCAGTTTGCATGTGATTATCCGGAAGAAGTGAAGAAGCTGAAAGCCGGATCGGCTGGCTTTATCTGTAAAAAATACAGTTGGGATGATGTGGTAAAGCAGACGCTGAAATTATATCAAAAACAGATGAGATGATGGATACAATAAAAAGGCTTATAAGAGGAAGACAAAAATGCGGGTATTGATGATCAACAAGTTTCTCTATCCCAACGGCGGATCAGAGACCTACATATTTAAATTGGGAGATTACTTAAAAAGCCAGGGGCACGAAGTTCAGTATTTCGGGATGGAGCATGAGGGGCGCTGCGTAGGGAATGCGGTGAACGCTTATACATCGGATATGGGTTTTCACGGTGGAAGCAAGCTGTCCAAACTGACTTATCCGATTAAGACGATTTATTCTTCGGAAGCGCGGAAGAAGCTGCGTTTGGTGCTGGAGGATTTCAAGCCGCAGATTTTGCATCTCAACAATTTTAATTACCAGTTGACACCCAGCATCATCCTTGAAGTTCAGAAATGGCGCAGAGAGGGCAACAAATGTCGGATTATTTTCACGGCACATGACTACCAGCTGGTATGTCCAAACCATATGTGCAATAACCCGAATACAGGTGAAAACTGTGAGAAATGCCTTGGAGGGCATTTCCTGAACTGCACCAAGGGAAAATGTATCCATGAAAGTACAGCGAAGAGTGTAATCGGAACAATGGAAGCTGAATTTTGGAAGCTGAATGGCGTTTATAAGTACATTGATTCTATAATCTGTTGTTCCGAATTTTTGAAAACAAAAATGAACAGCAATCCGGTGTTTGCCAAAAAGACAGTTGCGCTCCATAATTTCGTGGACAGGGTGGAGTGGAAAGATGTTCAGAAGAAGGAGTATGTTCTTTATTTTGGCAGATTTTCAAAAGAGAAAGGTATCAACACACTGATCAGAGTATGCCGGGAACTGCCGGATGTACAGTTTATCTTTGCCGGTTCAGGCCCATTGGAAAAAGAAATTAATGGGATTCCGAATATCAAAAATGTAGGATTTCAGACTGGAGCAGCATTGGAGAAGCTAATCCGGGAAGCAGGGTTTTCTATCTACCCGTCTGAGTGGTATGAGAACTGCCCGTTCTCTGTGATGGAGAGTCAGATGTATGGCACGCCGGTTCTGGGCGCAAACATTGGCGGTATTCCGGAACTAATTGAGGTTGGAAAGACCGGCGAGTTATTCGAGAGCGGCAGTGCGAGTGAATTGAAAGAGAAAATCCAGAAGCTGTGGGCTGATAAGAAACTGGCAGATACCTACAGCCGGAACTGCAAGGATATTCAATTTGATGATATTGAAGAATATACCGAAAAGCTGATGCAGATTTATAGAGGAAAGAAGAAACCAGCTGGGGCTGCGAAAACTGTGGGGGCTGTTCAGGGAGCTGATACAGAAAAGAATGTAAATACTGCAAAGAGCACAAGTAATATGAAAGCTACTGCTATAAAGGGAGATAAAACGATGGCAAAGAAAAATAATAACGAGAAAAAACTGAATGGTACGGTCATCGTCACTTACCGCTGCAACGCTCGTTGCTCTATGTGCAACCGATATAAAGCTCCTTCCAAACCGGAAGAAGAGATTAATATAGAGACGCTCAAGAAGCTGCCGAAGATGTATTTTACGAATATCACCGGTGGTGAGCCGTTTATCCGTACTGACTTAAAAGATATTGTGCGGGAACTGTATAAGAAGTCTGATCGTATTGTAATCTCCACAAATGGTTTCTTTACGGATCGAATCGTGGATCTCTGCAAGGAATTCCCCCAGATCGGCATTCGTATCTCTATCGAGGGTTTGGAGAAGACCAATAATGAAATCCGAGGTTTGCAGAATGGCTATCAGCGTGGCTACGGCACTTTAAAAAAGCTGCGCGAGATGGGAATGAAGGACGTCGGTTTTGGTATGACGGTACAGGACAAGAATGCTCCTGATCTTGTGCCGCTTTATAAAATTTCAGATGAGATGGGCATGGAGTTTGCAACTGCCTCTCTGCACAACAGCTTCTACTTCGTTGAGGCCAAGAACATTATCCACGACCGCCCGATGGTTGCAAAGAACTTTGAGAATCTGGTCAACGAGCTGCTCCGCAGCAACAGCCCGAAGAAGTGGTTCCGTGCATACTTTAACCACGGCCTGATCAACTACATCTACGGCCAGAAGCGTCTGCTGCCTTGCGACATGAGCTTCGATACCTTCTTCATTGACCCGTATGGCGATGTCATGCCTTGCAATGGTACCAAGGATAAGGAAGTCATGGGCAACCTGAACAATCAGACCTGGGATGAGCTGTGGAACAGCCCGGAAGCAGAGAAGGTTCGTGCAAAAGTTCGTTGCTGCGACCGTGACTGCTGGATGATCGGTTCTGTTAGCCCGGCTATGCACAAGTATATCTGGAAGCCTGCTACCTGGGTTCTGGTTCATAAGTTCAAGGCTCTGTTCACCAAGCATCCGTACAGCATGTATGAGCTGAAGATCTGCCGCTACTACCGCGATGGCAAAGTTACCAAAGAGGAACTGGACAAGTGCAGCACTTGTGACATGAACTGCGTGATCAACAACGGTCTGAGTGAGGCAAGTAAAGAGCAATTGAAGCATAAGACCGGCGAGGAAATCGTGGATGCTGATATCGCACAGCAGATGGAAACGAAGTAATGGATGAAAGAAGATTTGGTAGAGGTGTGAACTTCCTTGCAAAATATACGATGCCGATTTTTCTGATGAACACATTATTTGCAGCACCGTTGAGATCACTCCTGATGAAGATTGGCATAACAGATGTTCCCTGTTTATAGGCATGCGGATTACGAAAATTCGGAAATGAAACGGGGGGTGTACTGTTCTGAGGAACGGGCAAATAGTCATGAATCAATTTTAATGATTTTTGGAACCTCCAATGGATGCTGTATGGTTTTTAATGAAAGCCTTTTGAAGCTTTTAAAGAAAACACCCATGGGTATGATAGATATGCATGACAGCTGGACAAATTGTATATGCGTTGCATACGGTGGAAAGGCAATCATAGATACAAGGGAATGGGTATCGTATAGAATTCATTCGTCAAATGTATTAGGATACAGAGATTCATT
>OLQS01002051.1_pt1 | contig 10642 bp, 8 predicted proteins | sample 1672291 | NCBI WGS metagenome assembly OLQS01 (sample SAMEA3136668, study PRJEB25190) | human gut metagenome | biome: human gut; feature: human-associated habitat; material: faeces | place: Austria | collected 2013
TCCCCTTTCTCTCCCATCTTGCTCCGGAGCTTCTTTACATGGGTGTCGATCGTCCTCGCATCGCCGAAGTAATCGTAATTCCACACATTATTAAGAATCTTCTCTCTCGAAAGGGCAATTCCCTGGTTCTCTACAAAATACGTCAGTAGCTCAAATTCCTTATAGCTCAAATCAATGTTCTGACCGTCGATCGTAACCTGATGCGCCGCTTTATCGATGCGGATTCCTCCGATCTCGATTAAGTCGGAAGAGACGGCGTTGCTTCTTCGTAAGATCGCTTCCACGCGCGCCACCAGTATCTTCGGGCTGAACGGCTTGGAAATGTATTCGTCCACACCCAGGTTGAAGCCCTGCAGCTCGTCGCGCTCCTCGCTTCTGGCCGTCAGCATAATGATCGGCACCTGGGAATATTTTCTTATCGTTCTGCATGTCTCCCAGCCATCCATCTTCGGCATCATCACATCCAGAATAATCAGTGCAATATCCTTCTGCTCGAAAAACAGATCCACCGCCTCCTCGCCGTTGGAAGCTTCAAGCACTGAAAATCCCTTTACACTCAAAAAATCCTTTACCAGTTTTCTCATTCTGGCCTCGTCATCAACTACTAATATCTTCAACTGTTCCATGATAACCTCCTGAACTGAAATCATACAACTTATCTCTGTTTATTATTGTAACAAAACGGTCAGATAAATTCTACAGTTTCACAGAGATTTCACATAAATGGGGACAGTTCATTCCCCGCCAGGCGCGCCGCAGTCCGGTTCGGCCGGGTCGGCTCCGTCAGTTATTCCTCCGCGTTCCTCAAGGTCCTCCTCGCTGCATCTGCCAGCGCCATGCTGATCACCGATCCGGCCAGCACGACCACCCATGGCCTGTCGGAAAACAGTTCAAAGAGCCCTCCGTACAGTGCCTGTCCAACGGGAAGCGCACAGACGCAGATCGTGGATACAAACGCGCCTGCCTTTCCCAGTAAATGAACCGGGGTACTCTTCTGTATAAAGGTCTGTGCCGCTATGGTAAACATTGCCGCACACGCCATTCCCGTCATAACAGAGAAGAGAAGAACCGCGTAGACTGCCGTATCCGGCGCCCCGGTCAGCAGAATTAAAATCACCGGTATTAAAAGCAGCGGCGTTCCCATTAAAAAAAAGTGGGACTGCTTAAACTTAATCTTCTTCCCAGCCAGCCCGGATAAGAGACCTCCGAGAATTGATCCCAGCCCGAGAGCCGCTTCAGCGAATCCATAGGCCTGTGCAGACATTCCAAGATATATTTTTACCAGATACGGCAGACCGATGATGAAAAGTGCAGACAGGAAGAGATTGATTCCCGCCACAATGATAAGCAGCTTAAAAAGACAGGTATTTTCTTTGATTAAGTAGAGCAGAGCCTCCTTTAAGTCCAGAAGAGCCGTGCGCACAGGAGAAGCTTCCGGTGCCCTCTTATCATGCGGAATCCGCAGAAACAGCTCCATCACAGCCGATAGAAAGAAGCAGACCGCACTGGCCGCCAGTATCGGCTTCACTCCCCCGATCCCGTAGAGCATACCGGCTAAAATCGGTCCCAGCAGTCCTGCAAGGGCCTGAACCTGCATCACAATCCCGTTAGCCGCCATCAGATGCTCCCGGGCTGCCAGAAGCGGAATGCTGGCCTGAACCGCCGGCTGATAAAAAGCCTGGATCAGAGTCAAAAGAATCATAAAAACTGCAACTGCAGCCAAACTGCCGGTACTTCCGAAGATCACATCGTAGCTCACAATCATTCCCGCAGTCACGAAATCCAGAATCGTCATAATCTTCTGTTTCGGAAGCCGGTCTGCCAAAACTCCGCCGAAGGGCGACAAAACCACAGTGGGTATCATGGATACAGCCAGGATGGTACCAAACACGGCAGCCGATCCCGTAACATCCAGAACGTATAATGACAGTGAAAAACGCAGAATCGAATTACCGAACAAAGAAATTATCTGTCCCAGAATCATAATGGAAAAATCTCGTTGAAACAGGCGTGAATTCATATTTTATTCTCCTCATTTTTAATACCGACGGTTGGTATGTATCTTTGTGAAAAAGAAGGGCGGAATTAAGCCCGCCCTGGCTGTTCTTTCATTACTTCGTCATAATACCCGATTATGGCTTCCTTAATGCGTTCATCGATCACCGGAAGTCCCATCTTTTCGCAGAATTCCTGAAAATAATCGATTTTTATAAGAAAGTCCTCTCTGTTTTCCGCAAACATTCCGATCCAGACATTCATCAGGATCATCATGGTCTCAGACAGTTCCTTCGGCCTCGTCACATGTATGGAGCCATCACGGATTCCCTCCTCGATCAGCTCTGCAATAAATGGCGCGGAATCTCGTATGGTGGAATCCAGAATCAGGGTACGAAGCCGCGGATTATCTTTGTTGGAATACGGCATCAGTTTATCCAGCTCAAATTTCTTCTTATCGGTAAACAAGAAGCGTAGAATCTCCTTAAGCTTTTCCAGACCGTTTAGCGATGGATCCAGCCGTATATCCATAAACCATTCAGCCTCATCGTAGTAGACATCGGTCAGCCGGTCCATAATTTCTTCCTTGGACTTAAAGTGGTGATAAACCGCTCCCTTTGACATTCCCAGCGCATTCACAATATCCTGAATGGTCGTGTGGTCATACCCTTTCTCCCGAAACAACGTGCGGGACACATCGAGTATCTTCTGAACCGTCTCCTCCGGATACTTATTACGCGCCATAATCTCCCCTCCTCTTACATACATACCGTCGGTATGTTAATAATAGCAGAAGAAAGTTTAAATGTCAACCCCCGTCATTTCCGTCATTTCACGAATCTCCCGCTCCTCTCAGCAGTTCCCCCATCTCTTTCAGGGAGAGATATACGCCATCAGGGACTACCTCCGCTCCCTCCAGATCTTCTCTTTTCGTTTCCCCGGTCAGCACCAGCATTCCCATGGCGCCATTGTTCACACCGGCAGCCACATCCGTGTACAGACGGTCGCCTACAAATGCGATTCGCTCCCTGTCCACGCCGGTCTTCTTCAGAATCATATCCACGGTTTCAGGAAACGGCTTTCCAACGTATCTCGGCTGCTTCCCTGTAGACAGGGAAATCGCTGCACAAAACGCGCCGCAGTCCGGGATAAACCCGTCTTCTGTGGGACAGTTGATATCCAGATGGGTCGCAAGAAATTCAGCTCCGTTTCTGACATAGGTACATGCCCGCTCCAGTTTTTCATAGGTAAGCGTCAGATCGAATCCAATCACCACCACGTCCGCCATCTCCTGTGTCAGACGGATTTTAGCCTCGCGGAAGCTCTCCTCCAGCGCCGGTGTTCCAACCAGATATACGGACCGCCCCGCATAACAGGTCTTTAAGTACCGGATCATCACATCCCCGGAGGTCATGATCTGCTCCCGGCCGATCTCACAATTCATTCTCTTCAGTTTTTCCAGATAGACTTTGGGCGACCGGGAAGAATTGTTTGTAAAAAATAAGTATTTACGCCCGCTTTCCTCTACCGTCTTTAAGAAGTCCAGCGCTCCATCCAGAATCCGGTCTCCCAGGTAAAATGTCCCATCCATATCGAGGACAAATAATTCTGCTTTTTCAAGCAGTTCCGTTCTCTGTTCCTTCAACAGCTTTTCCGCCTTCCCGCATGTAAAGTAAATTCCCGCATTTCCCGCTATCCACGCCAGGCGCGGCATATTCCCGGAAAATTCGTAATTACCCCGCTGCAGTTTAAGTCAGCCAGCTTTTCCAGCAGAGCCATATCATTGATCGTCCACGCGTTGATTTTGATTCCATGTCTGGTACAGCTTTCCACCACGTCTTCCGTCAGTTTTGCCCCATTGGGATGGTAGCACTCGAAGCCGTACCGGCTGCAGAAATATCCTGCATTGCCCAGTCCGTCGTCCACCAGGATTCCGCATTCAATATCCGGTTCCAGCTCTTTGGCTTTCAGCAGAGACACGTGGTTAAAAGAGGAAAACATCACATTCTTTTCCAGGTGGTACTTTCTCAGAAGGGCTATCGTCTTTTCTTCCAGTCCCTCGTAATAGTAAATACTGGTCTTAAACTCGATGTTGGTGGTCACCGGCTCATCCTTCACCCAGAGGCAGTACTCCTCAAACGTGGGAATCGCCATGGTTTCGTACCTTCCATTCCAGCATTTGGCTGCGTTAAAGTGTTTTAATTCTTCATACGTATAATCACGAACATAGCCGGTGCCATCTGTGGTCCGGTCGATCCGTTCATCGTGAAGCACCACCACCACATCATCCTTTGTAAGCTGGACATCCAGCTCAATCTCATCGCATCCGGCTTCCACCGCTTTTTTAAACGCCAGCATCGTATTCTCAGGATACCTTCCGCTGTATCCCCGGTGCGCAGTCACTTTCATTGTCAGCCCCTCCTGTCATTGATTTCCTTTATCTTTTCCGGGTCAAATTTATATTGATGGGTATCTGTCAGAAGGCCGTTGGTCTCCTGCTCCACATCAGTCAGCTGCGTATAGCAGTAACCGCAGAGCAGATCGGAATCATAGACCGCATCAATGATCCGGCTGTACTCTTTTAAGAATTCCGATCGCCCGATAGCCGTATATCCCCAGCCGCTCTCGTCCTCCGAGACTGCAATACCGCCAAACTCGGTCAGCACCACCGGCTGCTTCTGATAGGAATGCCCCTTTGCAAACAACCGTTTTTCCACAATCCCGGGAAGATCTCTGATGTCTTTTAAACATTTTTTATACAGCTCCTGCTGCTTCTCGTCATCCTCTCTTCCGTGTTGGTAGGAGTGGACCGCACAGATATCCGTATCCGTCATCTCCCAGCCGTCGTTGGATATCACCAGGCGGGTAGAATCCAGACTGTGGGCCATATAGTAAAGAGATTTGGAAAAACTCTGCTGCTCCTGATTCTCATAGATTCCCGGAACGCCCCAGCTCTCATTTAACATGCCCCAGACAATGATGCTGGGGTGATTGTAGTCTCTCCGGATCACATCCATCCATTCTCTCATAAAGGCACAGGCGCCCTCCGGCGTATAGACCCAGAAACTCGCCATGGCCTCCCACACCAGAAAGCCCAAATGGTCCGCCCAGTATAAAAACCTGGGATCCTCCACCTTTTCATGCTTTCTGCATCCGTTAAAGCCCATAGCCTTGGACATTAAAATATCATTTTTATAGTCCTCATCGGAAGGCGCTGTAATCAGGCTTTCCGCCCAGTACCCCTGGTCTAAAAGAAGCTTCTGGTAATAAGGCTGGTTGTTTAAATAGATTTTTCCGTCTTCAATCCGGACCTTCCGCATTCCAAAATAGCTCTCCACCCGGTCGGTCACCTCCGCGCCGCAGCGCAAGGCCATGGCAGCCTCATAGAGGTTAGGATTCTCCGGCGACCAGTAAGCCCCGACAAAATGGAAGGCACCGTTTAACGCCTTCTTCTGAAATACATCCACCGTAATGGTGTTGCAGAGTTCCCTGCACCACATGGTGCCCTTAAATACCGTTTCGTTCTCCCGGCAGATCGTGATCTCCGTCTCGCACGGAAGCGCCGTTCCCTGTTCCAGCCGGTAATCGATCTTTACCGTCCCTTCATCAATGTCCGGCGTAAAACGAATCCAGGAAAACCGTGATTCGGACACCGGCTCCAGCCATACCGTCTGCCAGATTCCGGTGCTGGGCGTATACCAGATAAAACTGGATTCATCCTCCCAGTACTGTTTTCCTCTGGCGATCTGTTCATCCTTCAGCCAGTCTTCCACCTCCACGCGGATACACTCATCGCCCCAGTTCAGACAGCGGGTCACATCAAAACTGAAGGGAGTCTGACCTCCAATATGGCTTCCCACGCACTGTCCGTTGACCCACACCCGGCAGAAATAATCGACCGCTCCGAAATTCAGCAGCACGGTCCGCCCTTTCCAGGTCCCGGGAACTTGAAAGGTCCGTTCATAGACAACGGAATCCTCCCGAATCCGTTCACCGATCCCGCTCTTTCGGCACTGGCACACGTACGGCACCTCAATCGTTCGCTTTTCTCCGCCCAGATAAAAATCCCAGGCTCCATTTAAATTTACCCATTCACTCCTCACAAAATCAGGACGCGGATACTCTTCTCTCATACGTTATCCTCCAAGCTTATTTCATAACAGTACAGTCTCTGCGTTCGTCTGGTCTTGTGCTGCGGTTTGCCCGGTCTTTCCTGTGACTTTGCAGGGTAGCGGAGAGTCCCCCTCATTGTCATTCGGCGGATTGTTTAGCAGTTCTTAATGCGCAGAATTTTTCGTTCAGGGGAAATGTCCACCTGTCTGAGCGCAGCGAGTTTGGGCATTTCCCCTGGTTTTTAGAAAAATCCTGCACATTTAGAAATGCTTATGCCCGAAACCGGAACTGGAAAGGCCGGGCAAACCGCAGCACAAGACCAGACGGACGCAGAGACTGTACTGTTACCTTATTTAATACCCGACTGTGTAAATCCTTTAACGACATACTTATTGGCAAACATAAAAATAATCAGGACCGGCACCACCGATACGAGGGTCGATGCCATCATCAGTCCGGGGTTCGTATAATTTTCCCCCAGAACCAGCGCTGCGATCCCCAGCGTCACAGTCCGGTTCTCCTGCTTATTGACCACCAGCGACGGCCAGAGATAGCTGTTATAGAGTCCCAGAAATGTGATAAACGCCTGCGTAATCACCACCGGCTTCACGGACGGAAGAACAATGTGCCACAGTACCTGGAAGACATTGGCGCCTTCCACCAGTCCGGCTTCCTCCAGCTCCCTCGGGAAGGACAGGAGGAAATTATAAATCAGATAGATGCACATGACGCCAGAGCCGGAGGGTAAGATCAGCGGCAGCAGCGAATTGAGCATATTGATCTGTTTAAAGATATAAAACAATGGGAAAAATGTCACGATCTCCGGAATCGCCATCGCCCATACCAGCCCCACTACGATGAACCGCTTCCCGGGAACCGGAAGACGCGCCAGCGCATAAGCTGCGAGTACGCTGGTAGTGATTCTTAAAATCGTACCGCTGACGGTTACCACCGCCGTATTCATCAGCCATTTAAAGATCGGCGCCGTGGATGTACTGGCAAACAGATCGCGGTAATTCTGCAGCGTCCACGTGTGAGGCAGCAGCGTTGAAGAGGTCATCGCCTCCGCCAGACCCTTAAAGCTGGTAAACAGCATAAAAAGCAGCGGCAGCAGAAACGCATACGCAATCACACATGCGCACATGACCAGCAAAATCCGGTTAAAATATTTCTTTTTCATCTTGCCGCCCTCCTATTTTAAATTATCTTTCTCTTTGGTCAGGTAGTATTGTCCGACGGAGCAGAGGATAATCACCACTCCCATGAGAATCGTCATCGCGCTTCCCACGCCTAAGTCGTTGCGGTCCATAATCGTAGAGGTGATCATCATAATCAGCGGTTTCGTCGTCTCGCCCGGGCCGCCTTTTGTCATCAGCCTTGGCTGGCCGTAGACGTTAAAGGAGGCGATAATCGTTGTCATCAGGACAAAGAAAAATACATTTTTGATATTCGGAAGAATGATATATCGGAACTGTACCCAGAACCCTGCGCCATCCATGGCAGAGGCCTCATACAGACTGGTATCTATTTCATTGAGTGCGTTGACAAACAGCATCATGTTGTAACCGATCGTCCACCAGACCGTGGCTACCGTCAGCGCCACCCATACGAACGGCTGCTGCTCCATCCATGGAATCGGCGTCTTGATAATTCCCATGCTGATCAGCATATTGTTAAAATATCCGCCGTTTCCCTTCATCAGCCAGACGAACACCGCCGCCACTGCGGTTACGGAAACGGAATAGGACGCAAAGTAAATCGTCCGGAAAATCCCCTTCAGCCGTTCCGGCAGCCGGTCCAGCAAAAGCGCCAGAAACAGGCTTCCAAACACCAGAAACGGAGTAGTGAGCATGACAAAAATTACCGTATTGCCCAGCCCCTGGACAAATGATTTGTGGTACATGGAAGAAGAAAATAAAATCTTGATATAGTTCGCTAATCCCACGAATCCCCGGTTTCCCTGAATCAGACTGTATTTGGATACGCTCATCACGATGCCGTACACAAATGGGATCAGCCAGAACAGTAGAAAAAACAGTAGAAAGGGGATAATAAACAGCACCGCAGTGCCTTTTCTTTTCTTCATGACAACCTCCTGTCTGCTGCCCTGCAGCTTGCATCAGAAAGGGCTGCCGCACTTATGATCTTCATAAGCGGCAGCCCCTCATGGTCTAACGATTAAAATTCAGATAATTCCGTCGCAATTTCCGTCGCATTCTTCAGCTCTTCCATTAAATCCTCCTTCTTTAAATCAGGAGTCTGGATTACCATGGACCATACGGTTGTATTGACATATTTCACCTGTTCCCTGATGTTATAGATGGCAGGAAGAATCATCGCGTAATCAAAGATCTGATAGTTTACATTGGCAACCGGATACTTGTCAGGAGACTGTTTTACCAGTTCCATCGTCTTTAAATGAATCGGAGCCTGACCGGAATCTGCCCAGTTTAACATGATCTCCGGCTGGTATGCGAATTTCATAAATGCTGCGATTCCATCGATCTTCTTCTCTTTAGCAAGTTCGGCCATCTTTTCAATCAGACGGGCCTTGTTTACCATGTAGGGAAGCTCCGTCACGATGATCTGGCTCTTGCCATTTGGAAGCGTCTCGATATTGGTCACGGCGCGGACACGGATTTTGCCGCGTCCTGTCCGGTATGCCTCTTCCACGCCGCGGGTTCCTAAAATCACGCCGCCGGTCGGGAAATCAGGCGCTTTGACGATGCCCATGATCTCTTCGATTTCGGTGTCGCGGTCTTCCAAAATGCGGTTGTCCATGATCTTTACGACCGCATCGACCACCTCCCGCAGGTTGTGGGGAGGGATGTTGGTCGCCATGCCGACTGCAATACCGGAGGTACCGTTTACCAGCAGATTCGGATAACGGGAGGGCAGTACAACCGGCTCTTTTTCCGTTTCATCGAAGTTCGGTTCAAAATCAACGGTGTCCTTGTTGATGTCCGCCAGCATCTCCATCGAGATCTTTGACAGTCTCGCTTCGGTGTATCGCATCGCTGCAGGGCCGTCGCCATCCTCAGAGCCGAAGTTTCCGTGACCGTCAACAAGCGGATAACGGGTATTCCATTCCTGCGCCATATTGACCAGCGCTCCGTAGATAGAGCTGTCACCGTGGGGATGATATTTACCCATCGTATCACCGACGATACGCGCACATTTACGATGCGGCTTATCCGGTCCGTTATTTAACTCGATCATGGAGTACAGAACACGTCTCTGTACCGGCTTTAAGCCGTCGCGGACGTCCGGGAGGGCTCTGGCAGCAATTACGCTCATCGCGTAATCGATGTAGGATTCCTCCATTTTTTTCTTCAGATCGACTTCTTCTATTTTGTCAAAAATATTATCTTCCATCTTTCCTCTTATCCAGCCGCCCAGGCGGCATTCCAATCAGTTTTCTAAATATCCAGATTCTTTACGAACTGAGCGTTCTCTTCGATAAACTTCCGGCGGGGTTCCACCTGGTCGCCCATCAGCGTTGTGAAGGTCAGATCCACTTCGGATTCCGTCTCTTCATCCATGCAGACCTTTAACAGGATTCTGTGCTCGGGATCCATCGTCGTCTCCCAGAGCTGTTCTGCATCCATCTCACCCAGACCTTTGTAACGCTGGATTTTGTTATTCTGATCTCTGCCGACCTCGTTGATAATCGCCGCCAGCTCTTCGTCGCTGTAGGCGTACCAAACCTTTTTATTCTTTTCCAGCTTATACAGCGGGGGCTTTGCCAGATAAACATGTCCCTGCTTGATCAGCTCCGGCATAAACCGGTAAATAAAGGTTAGCATCAGAGTTGCGATATGCGCGCCGTCCACATCGGCATCCGTCATGATAACAATCTTATGATACCGCAGCTTGCTGATATCAAAGTCCTCATGAATTCCGGTTCCAAATGCGGTAATCATCGCCTTGATTTCGGCATTGGAAAAAATCTTGTCCAGACGGGCTTTTTCTACGTTCAAAATCTTGCCGCGCAGGGGAAGTATCGCCTGCGTCGCACGGCTTCTCGCCTTCTTTGCAGAGCCGCCCGCGGAATCACCCTCTACGATGTAAATCTCGCAATTTTTCGGATCTTTATCCGAGCAGTCTGCCAGCTTGCCGGGCAGGGCTGTATTTTCCAGCGCAGTCTTTCTTCTCGTCAAATCCCGCGCCCTTCTTGCCGCTTCCCTTGCACGCTGCGCCAGAACGGACTTTTCTACGATCGTCTTTGCAACGGACGGGTTCTGCTCCAGAAAATACGTCAGCTGTTCGCTCACCACGCTGTCCACGGCGCTTCTCGCCTCGGAGTTTCCCAGCTTCTGTTTGGTCTGTCCCTCAAACTGAGGATCTTCAATCTTGACACTGATGATCGCAGTCAGACCTTCACGGATATCGTCGCCGGACAGGTTGGGCTCGTTATCCTTTAACAGTTTATTACTTCTCGCATAGTCGTTAAACGTCTTTGTCAGCGCATTCCTAAAGCCCACCAGATGCGTACCGCCCTCCGGCGTATTGATATTATTGACAAAAGAGAACA
>OLQS01002064.1_pt1 | contig 10581 bp, 8 predicted proteins | sample 1672291 | NCBI WGS metagenome assembly OLQS01 (sample SAMEA3136668, study PRJEB25190) | human gut metagenome | biome: human gut; feature: human-associated habitat; material: faeces | place: Austria | collected 2013
ACTTGCTTTACAAAGCAGTCTGAAAAAAACGATGAAAGAAGTTAAAGCCGATCGTATTGTACGAGGAGAGGTTGGTGGTATATTTAATATATTCGGTGTCGATGCGATCCGGCAGTTACAAGAAGTCGCGGTTAAAGAAAGTCGGTTGGGGATTCCTATAATTGTTGGCGCTGATATTTGTAATGGTTATAAAACTGTTTTTCCCATTCCTCTAGGTCTTTCGTGTAGTTGGAAACCGGAGAATATAGAAGAGGTCGCTCGAATTTCCGCAAAGGAAGTTGGTGCTGATGGTATCTGTTGGACATATAGCCCGATGGTCGATATATCTCATGATGCCCGGTGGGGACGAGTAAAGGAAGGAGCGGGCGAGGATCCGTTTCTTGGAGGTATAATGGCTCAAGCATGGGTGCGTGGTTATCAAGGCAATGATTTATCGGCTGATACGACTCTTATGGCATGTGTAAAGCATTATGCGCTTTATGGAGCGGCCGAGGCTGGTCGGGATTATAATACGGTAGATATGAGCCGTGTGACTGCCATGAATTATTACATGCGTCCTTATCAGGCTGCTGTAGAAGCAGGAGTAGGAAGTATCATGACTTCATTCAACGAATTTGAAAGTATCCCCGCGACCGGAAATACTTGGCTTCTTAATGACGTGTTGCGTAAACAATGGGGATTTAACGGCTTTGTCGTGTCTGATTTTACGGCAATAGCGGAGATGGTAAACCATGGAATAGGTAATAGTCAGGAAGTCGGAGTCAAGGCGCTAAAGGCGGGTGTCGATATGGATATGATAGCGGACTGTTATCATGCCGTATTAAAGAAATCATTGGAAGAAGGGAAAATAACAGAGGCTAAGATTGACTCTGCTTGCCGGAGAATACTAATCGCAAAATACCAATTGGGATTGTTCCATGATCCATATAAATATTGTAATCCGAAAAGAGCCGCCAAAGAGTTCTTGTCGGTAAATAACGTATCTGCGGCCCGTCGTATTGCGGCGGAGTCTTTCGTGTTACTTAAAAATGATAATAATCTGCTTCCACTTAAAGGATGTCGTAAGGTCGCTGTGGTCGGTCCTTTAGCGGATAGCAAGGCGAATATGGCTGGATCGTGGAAATATGATGAGCAGACTAAATCTTATCATGGATTGGTAGAGGATTTACAGGAATCTTTGGGAAATGGAGTAGAGGTTGTTTTTGCAAAAGGCAGCAATCTAGTCGATGATTCCGTCTATGAAGCAAACTTTACGGATCAAAATCGTTCAACCCGGGATGATAGAAGCGATGAACAATTAATCGCCGAGGCCCTAAAAGTGGCGGAAGGCGCTGATGTGATTATCGCTGCTTTGGGTGAATCGATAGATATGAGTGGAGAAGGCGCTAGTAGAGCCATCCTTGAAATGCCGCAAACGCAGAAAAAATTACTGGATGCTATCCAAAAGACAGGAAAGCCGATCGTAATGGTACTTTTTACCGGAAGACCTTTGGCATTACAATCCGAGGAAAAGCAGGTGAATGCGATCTTGAACGTATGGTTCGGTGGTACGGAAGCAGGAGCGGCTATTGCCGATGTCTTGACCGGAAAGGTTTCTCCGACGGGGAAGTTAACCATGTCTTTTCCTCGTGTAACAGGCCAATGTCCGATCTATTACAATCATAAGATGACAGGACGTCCTATGTCTCCCGATGCTTGGTACACTCGTTATGTCTCCAATTATATAGATGTGTTGAATGAGCCTCTTTATCCATTTGGTTACGGTTTGAGTTATACGACTTATACGTATGGCGATGTATCTTTGAATACGAATTCTATAGATGCAAATGGAAAAATTCAAGCATCCGTGATTGTTACCAATACCGGGGCTCAGGATGGAGAGGAAATCGTACAGCTTTATTTGCGTGATATCGTACGCAGCATAACCCCTCCGGTCCAAGAATTGAAAGGATTCAAGCGAGTTGCGTTAAAAGCGGGAGAAAGCAAGAAAGTAACCTTTGATATTGATGTGGATATGTTGAAATTCTACGATTCAACCTTAGATTATGTCGCTGAGCCGGGTGAGTTTCAGGTAATGATCGGTGGAAATAGTAAAGAGGTGAAAACAGCTTCGTTTACATTAAAATAATCCTAATCGGAAGGAATCAGTTATGGGTCTTTGCTAAATTCGAAATTATATGTATCTTTGCCAAAAGAAATATTACAAAACCATGGGGATGACCGGTTTTGACAGCGGGTAGAAGTGGTTTGTAAGCATGTAGTGCGTGGTTGGCTTGCACTTAAATCTCAGACAACGAACAATTAACTGGCGAAAATAATTACGCTCTCGCTGCTTAATCGAAGTATAGTAGATTCAAGCTTAATCCCTGCAAAAGTTGTGGGGACGTGACATCACCCGGATGCTGTGGCTCCGAAGCGTTCCGATCAGGTGGTGCAGCAATATCGGAGATAGTTTGAGATAAGCCTCGGGTCTCAGGCGAAACTTTAGAGGATAAGGGATGAGTGGGTGGCTTCGGTCTTGCTCTTCCCCGACAATGAAGGCGAAGATAAACATGTAGAAAGCAAATTAATTCCTCGTTTGGACGAGAGTTCGAATCTCTCCATCTCCACGGAATGAAAAAAGGTCTTACGGATTGTCCGTAAGACCTTTTTTCATTCATTGTAAACCCATTTATAAGGAGGTGGCGGTACGTATGGACCAGCCTTTTGATGGGGTAATATATCAACCGATTTGACGATTACGTTATTACCTTTCTGGGTACAAACCAGACATTTTGAACGTAATTTCCTCTTAGCCATGTTGAAGACGATATTCGGATTGAAATGAACTCCGTTTATACGAGTCTCAAAATGTAAATGCTCGGTAGTAGCCCTGCCGGTACGTCCGGTTAAGGCGATCGGTTGTCCGGCGAGAACACGATCTCCGGGTTTAACCAAGTTCTTGGAGTTGTGGCTATAGATCGTTTCCAGTCCATTATAATGGCGGACAACGATAACGTTGCCATAGGCGGCGAATGGTTTCGCCATCCTGACAATACCATCGAAAGCAGACACGATCGTATCGTTGGCACAAGTTTTGATATCTACTCCGGAATGATGTCTTCTCCTTCCCCCGTAAGGAGAGATCACGTTTCCATTAGGAAGGGGAAATGCGTATTCCCCGGCGGGGATCAAGGATAAATCAATAATTTCCGTGTTATTCTCATCGAATAGCTTGGGGTCCTTGATCGCTATCTGGCTTTTATCACGGGGCGTAAAGGCTTCCGTGATATCTTTTCTAGGAGAATGACAAACCGCTAGCTCCGGAGCTTCCGGCAACATGAAATTGAAATCCACGACGGGAAGAGGAATATTTGCCGTAGGGAAATCCACAGTTTCGGGAGGGGCCGGGCGTGGAGCAGGCTTTTGCGTACGGCAAGACGCAAATAAAATTAGCGTAAGAATGAGTATTCCATTGTGTATTTTAGATGCCATTAGATATTGTTTTACCACAAAAGTATAAAAAAGCCTCTTTCAATGGCCTATATTTCCGATATGTTTATACTTCTTTTTATTCTTTGTGTTTTTTCTGATAGTTGAATTTGCCTACCTTTGTAAAGGTAAAATGGAGATATTATACGATGATTGAGGGGACTAGTTTGTCTCTTTGGTCAGAGAGGATGACGATATTGTATTTGCTGGTATTTCTCTAAACTGAAAACGACCAATTTAAAGTACACAGAGAAATAGACAATGCGAATACACCTGTATTTGGTGTGTTCCTTTGCCTTATTTCTGTTGTGTACAAGGCATTTGGTCGTGCCGCAGTTTGACGGGTTTAAGGTAAAGTGTAACACACCTTTTCTCAGATGTGGGTTTATTTATGAGATAAGATTACCTTAAAAACGGCTTTTGTATATGAAAGAACAAAAGGAGATACATATCGGTTCGTTAATAAAAGAAAAAATGGAAGAGCGGGGACTTTCGGTTTCCGATTTTGCCCATGCGCTTCATTATGAACGTACCAATATTTATAAGATATTTAAGCGAAGCAGTATTGATGTTGATTTGTTACTGCGTATATCGGAAGTCTTAGCCTATGATTTCTTGCGGGAGGTGTATTTAGCGGACGAACCCCGGCGATATTCAATCACTATAGAAGCGGACAAGGAAGATATAGAGGAGATCCGTAAATGGTTGTTAGAGAAAAGGCGTGAATAAGTTTCACGCTTTCGTGAAATAAGATCACGGTCGATATAAGACCGGTCACTTTGATTGTTTCTACATTTGACCGTCTCGATGTTTCATCATAACATTAGAGAAATAGGTTAAATCAAGGCCGTGCTCTTCTTGTTCCGTATGTGAATATAGGCAGGAAGAAAGCGGCCACTTTTTTCTTCTGTGTACGTGCACAATTCGATTATTTCCTTTATATTTGTCGATAAACAACGAATTGTTAACATTTCTAATATGAAAGTTCTAAAGACTGCCCTGCTATTCCTGATGTGCGTATCTTTCTCCTTCTCCTGTAAGGAAGGGGTAAAGGAAGTAAGGGTGCTGAAACTGGCACACGGATTGCCCCCCAGCCATTCCGTCCATTTAGGATTGCTCTATATGAACGAGCGTCTGAAAGAGTTGTCCGGAGGAAAGATGAGCATGGACATTTATTCTTCCGCTCAATTGGGATCCGAAAATCAATGTATAGAGTTGCTTCAAATAGGAAGTCTCGATATCACGAAAGTTTCCTCCGCCGCGTTGGAAGGATTTGCCGATCCGTTTAAGGTATTTGGCATACCTTATCTATTCCGTTCCCGTGAGCAGTTTTTCGAGGTGTTGGATGGTTCGGTAGGTAAACAGATATTGGGATCAACGGAACCTTATTGGTTTAGGGGACTCGCTTATTTTGACTCGGGGGCCCGTAGCTTTTATACGGTAAACAAGCAGATTCGTACTCCCGAGGATCTGAAAGGACTGAAGATCCGTGTGCAAAAGAGCCCGATAGCCGTGGAGATGATGAAGACATTCGGAGGTTCGGCTACTCCCGTGGATTGGGGTGAATTGTATACGGCCTTACAAAGTAATGTCGTGGATGGAGCCGAGAATAATACGCCTTCCGTGACAACAGCGTTCCATCATGAGGTGGTAAAATACTATTCAGTCAATGAGCACACGATGTGTCCGGACGTGATCATCATTAGTTTGGCTACTTGGCAGAAGCTGACGGAACAAGAACGTAATTGGCTGCGGCAGGCCGCTGACGCCGCCGCTATTTATCAACGGAAACTTTGGGCGGAGCAAGAGAAGCAATCGCTAGAGGAGATGGAAGCGCACGGAGTGGAAATTATTTACCCGGATAAGCAGCCGTTTATGGATGCCGCCGCCCCGATGATCGAGCGGTTTAAGAATGATCCGGTTTTTCATGATTTAATCGATCAAATACAGAATACCCATGAGAAAGATAATTGATAAAGGATTGGAGCTATCGTTGATTTTCTTGATGGCTTTCTTGGTCGTGGATGTGTTATGGCAGGTATTAAGCCGGTATATTCTGGTTTCCCCGAGTTCCGTGACAGATGAATTGGCCGGATATTTATTGATCTGGGTGGGATTGCTGGGGGCCGCTTATGTATCCGGTAAAAATGAGCATCTAGCGATCGATTTATTACTTCAACATATACGTCCTTCCCGCAGGAAGCTCTTGCGATTGTTTATCTTCTTGATCGTATTTTTATTCGCTGTATTTGTATTGATCGTAGGTGGGACTTGGCTGGTATACACTCGTTTTCATTTGGGAGTTACTTCGGCTTCCTTAGAGATTAATTTAGGATATGTGTATTTGGCATTGCCGCTAGGAGGATTGCTTACCGCTTATTATGCGGTAGATAACGCGATCACCTTATTTCGTTCCTCTAATTCTTAAAAGACTGATGATATGGATATTATAGGTATACTCGTATTAGTGATAAGTTTCTTTTTCCTGCTGGTGGTCGGGGTTCCGGTAGCGTATAGCATCGGCGTGGCGGGTATATTGACGATGCTCGTGAATATAGACTCGCTTCCCGCCCTTACGACTTACGCGATGCGTATGGCTTCGGGTCTGGACAGTTTCGCTCTGCTGGCGATCCCGTTTTTTATATTGGCGGGGAATATCATGAATAGCGGAGGTATCGCCTTGCGCTTGATCGATTTCGCCAAGGTGCTGGTCGGACGGTTACCCGGAGGACTGGCGGTAGTCAATGTCGTGGCGAATATGTTATTCGGGGCGATCAGTGGCTCTGCCGCCGCCGCTGCCTCTGCTATCGGGAGTATTATGACACCGGAGATGAAAAAGGCCGGTTACGATCCGAATTTCAGTGCCGCCGTAAATATCTCTTCCGCCACTACCGGCATGACGATACCTCCGAGTAATGTCTTGATCGTTTACTCCTTGGCGAGTGGTGGAGTCTCTGTATCCGCCTTGTTTATGGCTGGTTATCTACCGGGAATTCTTACGGGAGTGGCGATCATGATCGTAGCCGCTATGTTTGCCGCACGAAAGGGGTATCCGGTTGGCGTACGTGTTCCGTTCTCGGAGGCGACAAGGGTATTTTTCAGGGCGATCCCTAGTTTGATGCTATTGGTGATCGTGATCGGAGGAATCTTGGCGGGACTGTTTACGGCGACCGAGGCTTCGGCGATCGCTGTATTGTATGCGTTAATCCTCTCTTTTATCTATAAAGAACTTACTTGGGCTAAATTGCCGCAAGTGTTATTGCGATCGGCCAAGACTACGGCTATCGTCCTTCTTTTGGTGGCGACTTGTACGGGCTTATCTTGGATCATGAGCTATGAGAATATTCCTCAAACGGTAAGTGCCGCTCTGCTGAGCATAAGCGACAATCCGGTGGTCATCTTGATACTTATCAACGTGATCCTATTGATTGTCGGGATCTTTATGGACATGACGCCCGCTGTATTGATCTTTACCCCGATCTTCCTGCCGATAGCGACGGGGCAATTAGGGATGGACCCGGTACATTTCGGGATCATGATGGTGTTGAACCTTTGTGTGGGATTGTGTACGCCACCGGTGGGTTCGGTATTGTTTATCGGATGTAGCGTGGCGGGGACAAAGATCGATCAGGTGATCCGTCCGTTGCTGCCGATGTTTGCGGCGATGGTTATCGTCTTGTTCTTGGTGGCGTTCTTGCCGGATTTAAGCTTATTGATTCCCCGGTTGTTCGGTTTGTGATGTTCCTCCATAGGGTCGAGGTAGCCTTGTGCTATAAATAGGGCAGTACTCTGTACGAAGTATTCCAGTACTTACGTGCTGAGTACCGCAATACTTCGTGCAGAGTACTGTAGTACTTCAGTCACAGTACTGCGGTACTTCGTACACAGTACTGCGCTAACTGTAAGACGCTATCTTTTTAATGTCCTTTGAACAGGGATAAGGCGATACCCATCTCCAATCCCCGTAGCTCGGCCAGACCCCGTAAACGTCCGATGCAGGAGTAGCCCGGGTTGGTTTTCTTCTTTAGGTCGTCTATCATTTGATGTCCATGATCCGGTCGCATGGCGATGGAGCATTGGCGGCGTTGCTGCAATTCAAGGAAGGCTTTCATGACACCATACATGTCCACATCGCCCTCCAGATGGTTCGCCTCGAAAAAATTACCCTCCGAGTCTCGTTGCGTGCTGCGGAAATGAACGAAATCGATCCGATCCCCGTAACGTTCCATGATCCCGGCCAAGTCGTTATCACTTCTGACACCGAAAGAACCTGTGCATAGGCAAAGCCCGTTGCTAGGATTCGGCACGGCCTCTATTAACTTCCGGAAATCATCTTCCGTGCTCAAGATACGGGGAAGCCCGAGAATGGAATAGGGGGGATCATCCGGATGGATAACGAGCTTGACACCGGCCTCGTCCGCCACGGGAGCTATTTCCCGTAAGAAATAGATCAGGTTCGAGCGAAGTCTCTCCGCATCGATATCTTTATAACGGTCTAACGCTTCCCTAAACTGCTCGATCGTAAAAGTCTCTTCCGAGCCGGGTAGTCCGGCGATCATATTGCGAACCAACAGCTGGCGGTCTTCCTCGCTCATAGCGTCATAGCGTGCCTTGGCTTTCGCCTTGTCCGCCTCCGTATATTCGGCTTCCGCCGCCGGTCGTTTCAATATGAATAAGTCGAACGCCATAAAAGCCGCGCGTTCAAAGCGCAAGGCTTTGGAGCCATCCGGCATCGTATAAGCCAAATCGGTACGAGTCCAGTCCAATACCGGCATGAAGTTGTAAGTAACTACCCGGATATCGCAAGCTCCCAGATTACGGATGCTTTGTTTGTAGTTCTCTATATAGGTTTGAAAATCCCCGGTTTGCGTCTTGATATGCTCGTGTACGGGCACACTCTCAACCACACTCCACCGTAATCCGGCGGATTCGATCAAGGCTTTCCGCTTTTGAATCTCTTCCGTAGTCCAAACTTCCCCGTTCGGGATATGGTGCAACGCATTTACGATACCGGTGGCACCCGCCTGACGGATGTCCCAAAGGCTGACAGGATCATTCGGTCCGTACCAACGCCAAGTTTGCTCACATAGATACATAATGAATAATTTTTAAATTTATCAATGTGCCAATATGCCAATGCGGTTTGATGCATGGCTGGTTGGCACATTATTTAGATGGAGAAAGCGTCGAAACCTCCGTCTATGGGGATCACGGTACCGGTTACGAATGCGGAGGCGTCGCTCGCCAGCCATTGTAAAGTACCGAGTAACTCCTCCGGTTTTCCTAAGCGGCGGAACGGCGTGTGCGCGACGATCGTGTTGCAACGATCACTAGGTGATCCATCCGGATTGCTCATCAATGCCCGGTTCTGCTCGGTAAGGAAGAATCCCGGTGCCATGGCGTTTACTCGCAGGCCCTCTCCGAATTTAATCGCTAGCTCCCCGGCCATGTATTGCGTGAAATTGTTGATAGCGGCTTTCGCGCATCCATAGCCAACTACACGAGTCAATGGGCGTAGGGACGATTCGGACGAGATATTAATAATGCTTCCTTTCCCTTGCCCCACCATGACCTCGGCGAAGACCATTGTCGGCAGTACGGTCCCGAATAAGTTCAGGTCCACGACCGTCCGGAAAGCATCGATATCCAGATCAAAGATCGTCTTGTCGGGAGGAATCGTCGCTCCGGCTTGGTTACCACCCGCCAAATTGACTAAAACATCAATCTTCCCATATGCTTTCAATATCTCTTGCTTGTTTTGCTCCAGCAAGGCTTTATCCAGTACGTTTGAAACCAAGAATAAGGCCTCGCCCCCTTCCGCTTTAATCTCACCAACCAAGGCAGATCCTTTTTGCTCGTTTCGTCCGAGGATTACGACGTACGCGCCTTCTCTCGCCAAGTGTTTGGCCATGCAGGCTCCTAATATACCATAGCCTCCGGTCAACAAAATCACTTTCTCTTTTACGCTAAATAAGGAGTTCATCAGATATAATTATTGTAGTATTGTATATTTTCCTTTACCAAGATATCAATCGGCATATAATTGACAGGCTCAATTTTCTCCTTAAGGATCAAATGCCTGAAAAGTGCCTTGATACAATGATATCCTTGTACCTCCGGTCGCTGGGCGATCAAATGCGTGATCAAGCCGTTTTCCAGATAACGGACGTTCGGTTCTATCACGTCGTAGCCAAGAAGTTTGATAGTCCGGCCGTTCGCTACTTAGATAATCTCCAAGGAAATGGGCCCTCGAATTAAAGATGATACCGATTCTTACTTGAGGATATTTGTCGAAGAAAGTATTCAGTAGTCTCGTATTCTCTTCTCGGTCATCTGCGTGCACATGCAGCAAATGAATCTTTCCCTTGAATGAGGTATTGGCGAGATAATCCCGGAATCCTTCCTCTCGCTTCTGCACTTGCGTAGAACATGAATCCCCCTTACGGGTAAAACGGAAAATCACTAGATCGTCCTCTTCACGGATTTGCTCGAATAAAAGGCGTCCCGCTATATACCCCGAATCATATGAATGCGTTCCGTAGTAAGAGATACAATTCGTGTGGTCGATAAAAGAATCGATTAATATATAAGGAATACCTTTCAGGTCTAGCCGCTGGGTCAAGGTCAAGACACTTTGCTTGAATAATGTAGCGATGATAACCCCTTGGCAATCCGCGGTCTCAATCTTCGGGATTAATTCGTCGAAACTGTTGCTATCGTATTGGTCAAAATAGATTTGCTCGACGTCTATATTATAGCTAAACAATTCCCGTTCCGCTTTCTCTATCCCTTGGCTTAGTTTCGCCCAGTATTCCCCTTCATGGAAAGAAGGGATCAAAGCGATGAAATGATATTTTTTCTTCAACGCTAAAGAACGGGCTATCAGATTTGGTTGATAGTCAATTTCTTTTAAGACTTTCTCCACCTTTTTCCGTGCGTCCTCCGATACCTTTCCCCGCTCATGTAAAATGCGGTCTACCGTACCGGTTGATACGCCGGATAATTCGGCGATATCTTTTATCCTGTAATTTTTATTCATGGTATAGATTGTAGTGTGTATTCGTCCTCTCTGCTTATTCGAGTATTTGAAGAGGAGTGTTCAATTTACGG
>OLQS01002075.1_pt1 | contig 10532 bp, 10 predicted proteins | sample 1672291 | NCBI WGS metagenome assembly OLQS01 (sample SAMEA3136668, study PRJEB25190) | human gut metagenome | biome: human gut; feature: human-associated habitat; material: faeces | place: Austria | collected 2013
GCATCTGAAATCCCCCCGGCGAAGCCGGGGGATATTTATTCTTGCGGCAGATTTTGTATGAACGTAACGAGTTCCTGAGCCATAAGCTGATGGCGGTGGATGGACGGATGCAGGCATGCACCGGCATCGGGGCCGATATTCATCATTTTATTGTATTTAAAAATAAAGATGTTTTTGTCTTTGGTATCGGCCCTCAGCCTGGATACAATGCTTTTGACAGTGTCGAATAAATAATAGTCCATACAGCCCAGCGCGCAGATGATGTTTGCCTTTAGTCCATTCAATTGCCGTATTGTGGAAACAAAGGCACGGTAGTTCTCCCTGAAATCTATTTCCGCCTGTTTTTTGTCCGGTCGGAAATAAATCTGACTGGCGTCGTTGGTGCCAAGATTCAGCACGATGTATCGGGCAGGATGGTTCGCAAAGTCAAAGGGCAGATATTCCACGGAGGGGCTTCCTCGTTTTTGCGCAAGCTTATCCTGAATGATGCGGTCGGTGTAAGGATACAGTTCATTCATACCGTACAAGTTGGGCATAGCAGACGATTTTGCAACACTGATGCCGCGGAGAAGCGCTCCCTCTATTGTTTTTCCATTATTGTCCACATAAACACCATTTACCTTTTTCCATGCATTTGCAGGATCCGTTACACTGGTATCCGTGGATGCCTTATTCTGCTCATCATAACCTGGTCCGATCTCATCCGCAAACGCGGTAAAACTGCCCTGTGTGATCATTAGCGCCGCAAGGACTGCTGCCATATATCGAAATTTTTTCTGAAACATTCTGATTCCGCCTTTCTTTTCTGCCCGTGTTTTATTTCTTAAATATTTTCCATCTTCAAAGCTGCACAAGAAACCGTTGTAACTATAAAGGTACTGAACGACTACAAACAGTTTTCTTTAAGTCTTCACAAGTATACTACAATTTCCCTCTTTTTTTATTAAGAACTTCTTACATTTTCGTTGTCACACCTCTAAGACTTTGTGGCAAAATTTCGTCCAGGATAAAGGCCGCCAATTTCCGGACAGCCTTCCCTGTGCCGCAAAAACAAAAGAACCCTTGAAAACCAAGGGTTCCGGAGCGGAGACGGAGGGATTCGAACCCTCGTACCGGGATGAACCGATAAACGCATTTCGAGTGCGCCGCGTTACGGCCGCTTCGCTACGTCTCCAGGATGTCTGCCTCTTTAAAAGGCAGACTACATATTATTATACATATTTTTTGAGATTTGTATAGAGAAATCACAAAATAATTTTCACCAGTTTGCTCTTGCGTCGGTTTTCATGCACATGAAAACAAGAAGATAGCAGGCATCAATCCACTAATTCCCCTCCGCAAAATAAGCATCCACTGCTCCGGCGATCCCGCTCGCGATCTTCCCCTGATAGCCGTCATCCTGCAGCCAGGTGTCCTCGTCCGGATTGCTTAAAAATCCCATCTCAAACACACAGACCGGGATCTCGCACCAGTTGATATCGGAAGAGCTGTCCGTCTCCTGAACACCGCGGTTTTTCGTCCCTGTGGTGCCGCAGACGGTATCCACGATCTTCTTGGAAAGATTATAACTCTTATCGTGAAGACCAGCATTATAGGGATTCTGGGCTGTCATACAGGTGGATAAAGCGCCGTAAACACCGGAGTTGTCCATAGAACCCGCGTGAAGCCGGATCAGGATATCTGCTCCGCTCCTGTTCGCCGCAACGGACCGCTCTGCGCTGCTCATGTTCACATCATGACTCGTGCGGATCATGACAACGTGATAGCCACGGTTCACAAGCTCTGCCTCAAGCTTTTTCGCCACCGTCAGCGTTACCTCGTACTCATGGACTCCACTGGTTGTCCCCACCGCGCCTTCCGGCATCTTCGCCTTCATCGTCGTGGAGGACGGACCGATGGGCTCCTTTGAAGTGTTTGCCTTCGCCTGATGGCCCGCATCGATAGCGACTGTATGGCCATTAAACGGAATCTCCGGCGCAGTCTCGGCATCGTCGTTCGCAGCCGCCGTGTAGGCTGCCGCTGCTGACTCTCTTGCAGCCTCCACGCTCTCCGCCTCAGACATCTCTGAGGACAGTTCTTCCGATTCTGAAGCAGCCTCAGAACGTTCTGAGGCCGGATCCCCACTCTCCGGATCTGCCGTTACAGCTTCCCCGGCTGGTTCCCCAAGCGCCCGCACGTCCACATCTCCGGAACCAGAAGCACCGGAATCTGTTGAATCCGTTTCGTTCTCCGCTGAAGACGTACCGGATTCTGCTGTTTCAGAGACCGCCGCCGTTTCACTGCTTAGATCCACCGCCTCATATTTCCTCGTCCCATTGCATCCGGTAAGCACCAGAGCAGATAGGACTGCAAAGATAAGGAATCGGAGGAGTCCGTTTCCCTTTTTCATCCTGCTCATAGGATCGTTCCCCCTCCGACTACACATTCATTTTCATAGAATACAACTGCCTGTCCCGGCGTGATCGCTCGCTGCGGCTCTTTAAACCGGCACTCCACGGTTCCATCCGAAAGCTCCCGGATGACACACGGCGATCCCTTATGGCTGTAACGGATCTTCGCGATGACCTCTTTTTTCTCTCCATGAAGACCGTCGATCGCCATCCAGTTCACATCCTTGCAGATCAGATGATCGGAAAACACGTCATTCCCCTCACCGATCACAACCTCGTTGGTCTCCGGGCGGATCCCTGTGACAAACACCGGGTGTCCCATCGCAAGGTTTAAGCCCTTTCTTTGTCCAACGGTGTAATGGGTGATTCCCTTATGTTTTCCGAGGATCACACCGTTTTTGTCCACAAAGTTTCCGCATCCCGGAACATCGGACGCCTCGCGCTCGATAAATCCAGCGTAATCATTATCCGGCACAAAGCAGATCTCCATGCTGTCCTTCTTCTTTGCCACGACAAGTCCACGGTCCTCGGCGATCTTTCGCACCTCATCCTTCGCGTAATCACCGATGGGCATCAACGTCTTGGAGAGCTGGAACTGGGTCAGGTTGTAGAGCGCGTAGGTCTGGTCCTTCGCCGCCGTCACGGAATTGCGGATCGTGTAACGTCCGTTCGGCAGCTGGCTGATCCGGGCATAGTGACCGGTCGCGATATAATCGGCACCGATCTCCAGACTGCGCTCCAAAAGTGCCTCCCATTTTACATAGCGGTTGCAGGCAATACACGGATTCGGTGTCCGTCCGTGCAGATACTCCGCAACAAAATAGTCGATCACATTCTTCTGGAATTCTTTCCGGAAGTTCATAACATAGTAGGGAATTCCAAGTGTCCATGCGACGCGTCTTGCATCCTCCACCGCACTGAGCCCACAGCATCCGCCGTTTTCCTCAACCGTACAGGAATCCTCCTCCTGCCAGATCTGCATGGTGACACCGATCACGTCGTATCCCTGCTCCTTTAAAAGGCAGGCAGCAACCGATGAATCCACGCCCCCGGACATTCCTACCACGACTTTTTTCTTCATTAATATTCCTCGTCCTCTTCATGCTCACTGATATCGGACACCGGCTTCTGTAAGCCTTTGATCTCGATATGGTGCTTTTCTGCATAATCCCAGAGTGCTGCATGGATCGCTTCCTCTGCAAGCAGGGAGCAGTGAACCTTTACTGGCGGAAGTCCGTCAAGTGCTTCCATAACTGCCTTATTGGTTACTTCCATCGCTTCCTCGATCGTCTTTCCCATTACCATCTCTGTCGCCATGCTGCTTGTAGCAACGGCAGCGCCGCAGCCGAAGGTTTTAAACTTGCAGTCACGGATGATATGTGTCTCATCATCGATATCAAGATAGATTCTCATGATATCGCCGCATTTTGCGTTTCCGACAGTACCTACGCCGCTGGCGTCCTCAATTTCTCCCATGTTTCTCGGATGCTGGAAATGGTCCATTACTTTCTCTGAATACATTGTTATTCCTCTTACTTTCTGTTTTTCTTAATGAAATCCTCATAAAGCGGGGACATTGCGCGAAGCTTTTCCACGATCTTCTTAAGACAGTCCACCGTATGGTCGATTTCTTCCTTCGTTGTCTCCTCGCTTAAGGTAAGACGTAAGGAGCCGTGCGCGATCTCGTGCGGAAGTCCGATGGCTAACAGCACATGGGACGGATCCAAAGAACCGGATGTGCATGCGGAACCGCTGGAGCCGCAGATTCCGTCCATGTCCAGCATGATGAGTAAGGATTCGCCCTCGATGAACTGGAACGCGAAGTTCGCATTGTTGGAGAGACGGTTTGTGCGGTGACCGTTTAAACGTGTGTATGGGATCTCGTCCATGACACGGCCGATCAGATAATCGCGGAGCTCTGTCTCTTTCTTCTTATTATTCTCAAGCTCTGCCATCGCGATCTCAACCGCTTTTCCGAGACCGACGATTCCCGGTACATTCTCAGTTCCGGCACGGCGTTTTCTCTCCTGGGCACCGCCGTGGATAAAGGAACGGAGCTTTAAGCCTTTTCTGATGTAGAGGAAGCCGACTCCCTTCGGTCCGTGGAACTTGTGTCCGCTGGCGCTTAACATATCGATGTGGTACTCATCTACATTGATCGGCTCGTGGCAGTATGCCTGAACCGCGTCTGTGTGGAAGATAATTCCATTCTCATGGGCGATCTCACCGATCTCCCTGATCGGCTCGATCGTTCCGATCTCGTTATTGGCGAACATCACCGAGATCAGGATCGTATCCGGACGGATCGCTTTTTTTAACTCCTCGATGGAAACGGAACCAAACTCGTCTACCGGAAGGTAGGTGATCTCATAGCCGCGTTTTTCGAGATACTCACAGGTGTGAAGGATCGCATGATGCTCGATCTTTGTTGTGATGATGTGTTTTCCTTTTGACGCGTAGGCCTCCGCAGTCGCGATCAGAGCCCAGTTGTCGGACTCGGATCCACCGTTCGTGAAGTAGATCTCATTGTCCTTTGCGCCGAGAGACTTTGCTACCGTCTCTCTTGCCTTTGCGAGTGCTTCCTTGCACGGTGTGGAAAATTCATATACCGCGGAAGGGTTTCCGTAATATTCTGTATAAAACGGCAGCATGGCTTCTACGACTTCCGGACGTACCTTTGTCGTTGCCGCATTGTCGAGATAGATTACTTTTTTCATGGTTCCGCCTTTCTGTAAAGCATGATCGTCCTGCTTTGCTGTTATACCGGCGCAAAGCTGAACTGTTACTGTTTATTTTATGCCATGACCCGCGAGTCAGCGCCAGAAAAGCGCAGACAGGCCACAGATATCCTACATTATATACGAAACCCGGCGGGAATTTCAACCGGTATTCTCATGTTTTTTCAGAAATACACAGTAATCTGCTAAGTATTTAGGAATTTCCCGTATTTTCGCCTGTTTTAAGCGGCAAGAAGCCGCTGTGGATCCGGGATCGAGTCATATCCGTCTCTTCTTTCCACATATATATAACCGAATCCTTCTGACTGAACGGAGCCGCTCATGCCTTCTTCCCATAAAGCTCATCCGCTTATCACCGGAACTCTTCTCCTCACCACCGCAGGACTTCTCGCCCGCATTCTCGGTTTTTTCTACCGGATCTTTCTCTCCCGCACCATCGGCGCGGAAGGACTTGGGATCTACCAGATGATCTTTCCGGTCTATGGGATCTTCTTCTCCCTCTGCGCCGGATCCATCCAGACTGCCATCTCCCGCTTTATTGCGGCGGACCCGGACCATGCGAAACGGACACTGCTCTCCGGTTTTTCCATCTCCTTTACCCTGTCCCTCGCCGCAGCCCTGATGATCCGGCACTTCTCTGAACCTCTCGCAGAACATATCCTTCTGGAGCCGAGATGCGCCCCGCTGCTCTCCGTCATGGCCTTCGCGATCCCATGCACCTCCATCCATGCCTGCATCTGCGGATACTATTACGGAAAAGAAAAAGTCTCTGTCCCTGCTGCCTCCCAGCTTCTGGAGCAGATGATCCGGATCTTTACAGTATTTCTGCTGGTGTCTGTCTGCATCGAGAAACAGATTCCGGTCACCGTGTCACTTGCCGTATTCGGGCTGGTTGCCGGGGAAGCCGGATCGGCGTTGTTTGTGCTGATATTTTTTCTTTTGTTTCATGAATTTCACGAAAATACAGGCAGATCCTACAGTGTTGGCCAAGGTTCCATAAAAAATCCGCTTTTCAGGAATTCCGGACGAATTTCAGATCTCTCCGGCAATCTGTTCTCCCCCATGACCGCCCTCCTGGCCCTCGCCGCTCCGCTCATGGCGAATCGTCTTGTCCTGAACCTTTTGCAGAGCGCGGAGACGATCATGATCCCGGAACGTCTGACCGTCTACGGACTCACACGTTCCCAGGCCGTCCGTACATATGGAACACTCACAGGTATGGCGATGCCCTTTGTCCTCTTTCCATCGGCCCTTGTAAACTCTCTGGCTGTGGTCCTGTTGCCAGTCACCGCAAGGCATCAGTCTGCCGGAAACGATTCCGGAATCGCAGACGGGATCTCCATGTCCTTCCGGTACAGTCTCTATCTCGGAATCTTCTGCATCGGGATCTTCACAGTCTTCGGAGATGCGCTGGGCTTACAGATATTTAAAAGCCAGGACGCCGGATCCTTCATTCAGATCCTCGCCTGGCTCTGCCCGTTTCTCTATCTCGCCACCTCGTCCGGCAGCATTTTAAATGGTCTCGGAAAAACAAAGCTCACTTTTTTCCACCATCTGATCTCCCTTCTCGTCCGCATCGCGTTCGTGTGGTTCGGAATCCCGGAGTTTGGGATCCGCGCCTGCCTCTGGGGGATGCTGGCGAGTGAGATTCTTTTAGCCTTGCTCCATGTTCTGGCGCTCCGAAGGATCGTCCCCTGTGACTGGAACGCATGGATATTGATCGGAAAGCCTGTTTTCTGCCTGCTCTGCGCACTTTGGATCTTCCGGCTGTTCCCGGAAGATCTCCCGATCCCTGCAGGTCTCCCGATTTTTTTCCGGACTGCAGCGCAGATACTTCTTTTATCCACCATGTATCTCCTGCTTCTGCTGCTTTTTCACAGAAAACAGAGTCCGACCGCTACATGATCACTCGTCGAATTCCACCGTCACATAATACCCGCGGTCATTCTGGATAATGTCCTTCACAATGCCTTTTCTGCTCTTCAACCGCTCTGTAAACCGGAACAACCCTGACATCGCCACCGCCGGCTCGATCATGTAGTTCACATTGACCGGTGTGATGGACTCGCTGACATCTACCTCCTGTCCGACCTCCACAAGGCCCGGACGTTCCATCTTAAATACGATCTCTCTCATTTTTTATCCTCGTTTCTATTTACGATAACAGGCATTCCAGAAGCCGTGAAACGTTTCGTCGGTACCTTCTGGTTCTCACTTTCCGCCTTGTATCATCGCCACGGGCAGTTTCTTCCGGATGCCCAGTGACGTAAAAATGCCGCCAGACCGCTTTTTTAGCGTTCCCCGGCGGCATATACCTTTTTACTTTCCCGGCATCGCTGCCATGTTCTCTCAAGCCTGTCTGACGAGCTTATTTCCCCTCGTAAATGATCGCAGAATCCACATCATACTTCTGCAGCTTATCTCTTCCCTTTAATCCGGCAAGCTCCATCACGAAGCAGATCTTAACGACCTCGCCGCCAAGCTCCTCCACAAGCTTTGCGATCGCTTCCACGGTTCCGCCTGTAGCGATCAGATCATCGATGATCACGACCTTCTGTCCTGGTCTGATAGAATCTTTGTGAAGCTCGATGGTTCCGGTGCCGTACTCTAAAGCATACTCCATAGAAACGGTCTCTCGCGGGAGTTTTCCCGGTTTTCTCGCCGGAACAAAGGATTTTCCCAGCGCATAAGCGACCGGTGTTCCGAAAATAAATCCTCTGGACTCTGCTCCAACGACCACATCGAAATCTACGTCCTTTACCATTGCGAGGAGCGAATCGATCGCCAGCTTTAATCCGTCCGGATCCTGTAAAATTGAAGTGATGTCACGGAAAATGATTCCCGGCTCCGGAAAATCCGGGATGCTTCTTACATATTCTTCCAGCTTTTTCATAATATTTATGGTTCCTTTCTTAAACTCGATTCTATTTTTGCCGCGGCCCGGATTTTTCTCTTTTCCCATTTCAGCAGGACCGCTATTAATATTTTTCTTTGCATCAGTAACTCACTTTTATTCTATCACATGTGTATTTTTCTGGCAACCACGAGAAAAAACAAAACCTTGGTTGAACACCTACCTGTTTTGTAGTATAATCGGAGCAGTTCCGGATTCCACAGAGTGAGCCGGATGAAGGTTCAACGATTAAGACTTCTTATGACATGTGAGATCGTTGTTGGAATTGGAGAAATAATTATGAAAATATCTACAAAAGGACGTTATGCCCTGCGCATGGTCATCGATCTGGCCGAACATGCCGACGATGGCTTTATCTCCTTAAAGGACATCGCTGCCCGTCAGGGTCTCTCAAAAAAATATTTAGAGCAGATCGTTCCCCTCTTAAACAAGACCGGAATGCTCTCCACCACCCGCGGTTATCAGGGCGGATATAAACTCGCAAAATCCCCGTCGGAGTGTACCGTCGGAAAGATTCTGCAGACCACGGAGGGCAGCCTCGCTCCGGTCTCCTGCCTCGAGCACACCCCGAATCCCTGCGAGCGCTGCTCCGCCTGCGACACACTCCCAGTCTGGGAAGGCTTAAATCGCGTCATTATGGATTATCTCGACGGAATCACGATCCAGACGATCCTCGACCAGAAGCATGAGCTTGAGGAAAAGCACAGACTGGCAGCTGAGGAGATCTTAAACAGTGTGAAGGGACCGTGTCAGTCATAAAATCTGCAGGTCTATGCCTGCCTTTAAAATTTTCATATGAAAGCAACAACAGGACAGCAGCCACATGCATATCTTCCGCACGGTGGCTGCTGTCCTGTATTCGTTCGTAAATTGAGGGGTATTATTTATCAAAATGTGAAGTAGTTATTCCTGTAATGTCTTAAATGCCTCGTCCAGATCCTCGATGATGTCGTCGATGTTCTCGGTGCCGATGGAGAGACGGATCGTGTTCTGTTTGATGCCCTGATCAGCCAGCTCTTCGTCGTTTAACTGGGAGTGGGTCGTGGAAGCCGGGTGGATCACGAGGGACTTCACGTCGGCAACGTTCGCAAGCAAGGAGAAGAGTTCGAGGTTATCGATGAACTTCTTCGCTGCCTCTGCGCCGCCTTTGATCTCGAAGGTGAAAATGGAACCACCGCCGTTCGGGAAGTATTTCTTGTAGAGTCTCTGCTGTTCCGGATCATCGGATACGGACGGATGGTTTACTTTTTCTACGAGCGGATGATTGTTTAAGTACTCAACAACCTTTAATGCGTTCTGTACATGGCGCTCTACGCGGAGAGACAGTGTCTCAAGTCCCTGTAAGAAAATGAATGCGTGGAACGGGGAGATCGTTGCTCCTGTGTCACGAAGTAAAATCGCGCGGATCTTTGTGACGAATGCGGCTCTTCCTGCTGCCTTTACGAAGCTTACGCCGTGGTAGCTCGGGTTCGGCTCAACTAAGGACGGGAACTTTCCGCTTGCTTCCCAGTCGAAGTTGCCGCTGTCGATGATCACGCCGCCGATCGTGGTTCCGTGGCCGCCAATGAATTTTGTTGCGGAGTGGAATACGATATCTGCGCCGTACTCGATCGGTCTTACAAGGTACGGAGTCGCGAATGTGTTGTCGACAACCAGTGGGATCTTATGTGCGTGGGCGATGGAAGCCAGCTTCTCGATATCAACGACATCGGAGTTTGGGTTTCCAAGTGTCTCAACATGGATTGCTTTTGTATTCTCCTGAATCGCATTCTCTACTTCCTCGTAGTTGAACGGATCAACGAAGGTTGCTGTCACGCCGTACTCCGGAAGTGTGTGTGCTAAAAGGTTATATGTTCCGCCGTAGATGTTCTTTGCTGCGACGATGTGATCACCTGCATGCGCAAGGTTCTGGAATACATAGGTTGCTGCTGCCGCGCCGGAGGCAACTGCCAGTGCCGCGACGCCGCCCTCCAATGCTGCAATTCTCTTCTCGAAAACATCCTCAGTCGGGTTTGTCAGTCTTCCGTAGATGTTGCCTGCGTCTGTGAGTCCGAAACGTGCTGCCGCATGCTCACAGTTTCTGAATACATAGGAAGAGGTCTGGTAGATCGGAACTGCTCTCGCGTCTGTCACCGGATCCGGCTGCTCCTGTCCTACATGAAGCTGTAATGTCTCAAATTTGAAGTTTCTCTCTGCTCTTGTTTTCTTTGCCATAGTGATTTTCCTCCTCTTATCCCGGATCGGGACGTCGCATTTCATTCCCGAAAAATTTCTTATTTTCATTTACCAACCACCCTATCTGGTTGCAAGGTAATAGTACCATATGTTGGAAAATCTGTCTAATTGGATGTACTCAGGGTTTGCTATAGGTTTTTCCTATTACTTCTGTACTCTTTTTCTCAACTTTCATGCCTTCCAGATAACTCTTCGCTTGTATTTCAATACGAGATTATGTTATTATAAACATACATGTCAAAAAATCGAACAAAC
>OLQS01002078.1_pt1 | contig 10527 bp, 7 predicted proteins | sample 1672291 | NCBI WGS metagenome assembly OLQS01 (sample SAMEA3136668, study PRJEB25190) | human gut metagenome | biome: human gut; feature: human-associated habitat; material: faeces | place: Austria | collected 2013
GAATATCTGTATGGCAAGATTGAGTTGACCTTTCATGTCCTTGTTCATTCGTTCCTGCTGCCTCAAGAAGATTCTTCATGTTCTTCATAACCTGCTCTGCCTGAGCTTCGATTCCCGCCGGGATCTCACCTGTCTCCGGGTTTACCGGAATCTGTCCGGATGCGAATACGAAGCCGTTTGCCTCGATTGCCTGAGAATACGGTCCGATTGCCGCCGGTGCTTTTGTTGTGCTGATTACTTTCTTCATGTGATTGTCCTCCATTTTTTCTTATTTATCGATTTTTCGGATGCTCTTCTCCGTGATCTCGATCTTTCCTTCTTTTAACAGATGACCTACCGCGCGCTTAAACGCGTTTTTGCTGAGTTTAAACTCTCTCGCAATGACTTCCGGCGCTGCCTTATCATTAAAAGGCAGTACTCCGTCGAACTCCTCGATGACCTTCATAACAAGATCGGAGTCGGAAAAGATCTGGCTGCCGGCCTTATCGCGGGTCGTGAGGTCAAGCTTTCCATCCCCGCGGACTCTCGTCACACGGACACGGACCTCATCGCCTACCCGGTATCCGGAAAACAGTTCCTTTTTCGGGATCAGCCCGTGATAGATGCCATCCACGGCAACAAAGGCGCCGAGATCCGGATTGATCTCAAATACAAAGCCATCCGCCTCATCGCCGGTGTGGTACGGGGAATCACTCCTTAAGTACTGATATGCTTTCATGGTTGCCGCGAGACGCTTGCTCTTATCCACATAGAGCGCAACCAAGCACTTTTCTCCTTTCCGCACCTGATGGGTCTGCTCTTTAAACGGAAGCAGTAGATCCTTTTCCAGTCCCATATCCAGAAAGGCACCAATCCCCGAAACTTCCTTTACCTCAAGGACAGCCGTCTCCCCCAGAGTCACCTTCGGTCTGGAGGTTGTGGCGATCAGGCGGTCCTCAGAGTCCTTGTAGAGGAATACCTCCAGTTCATCTCCGATTTTTGTTCCCTCCGGCACCTGCTTTTTCGGAAGAAGAACGCCCTGGGCATCTGCCTTATCCCCGTCAGAAAGGTAAATTCCAAAGTCCTTCTCCTTGATCACCTTCAGTTTCTGAATTTTTCCGATTTCCATCATGTCTTTCGTCCTCCCGCAGCCGATTTTTCCGACACTGCGTCCTCTCTTTTTATTTTCTGCTGCTCTTACAGCTATACCTGTCTATAACCTTTTGGCATTCTGTCCGCAGAATCTGCGGTTGACAGATTCTTACGGGGCTCATTGAATTACATTTCTTTTTCCTTTAACTCGACATTCGCGAACACATCACCGTCGGAATTACAAAGTGACACGAGATAAGATCTTCCCTCTCTTGTGCTTTTAATAACCATCTCATCCCCAAGCACAGCCGCTTTCCGGTACTCCGCCCGGATCTCGCCGATCTCCGTACCTGCAGGAACAAGTTCTCGTGCAATATCCACATACTGAGCATTATTTACATGGAGATTTGTGTCCAGGAGATGCTTCATAACTACCCAGCGACCGGTCTCCTCCATCTCCTTCGGCACAGCGATCTTTCTTCCTGCATCTTCCATCTCGATCTTCGGGCTGAATTCTCCGTAAGGAGCCGTATCGGACTCCTGTATCCGCATGGGACGTCCCGTCTCCGTATTCATCAGAAACCAGTAGGAATTTGCTTTTACAAGATATCCGCCATTTTCATCAAGGATCGCGAAATTTCTCAGTGCATAAAGCCCCTTCACCGCATATGGCCATGTCACTACCTTGATCCGTTCTCCAAGTACCGGGCGTCGTTCGATCACGATCTGCCAGGAGGATAAAAGCCATGCTTTCTTCTCCCGTCCCAGATATCCGATCCCGACCCCCGCATCCTCCGACTGCATCGTCGAACAATCCTGCATATAATTCATAATTCCGGTCAGGGACAGCTTCGCGTCAATATCCGTCTCGCTGTACCGGACCCGGCTGTTTAATTCATACATAATCTAACCTCTTTGTTTCAACTTTCCCTGCGTGCCTTTACATTAACACAAATGCCTGCCGAGCGCAAGAAAAAAGACCATTAAGCCTTGCATTCACAAAGATTAACAGCCTTTCGTTAGCTGGGCTACAAGGATTCGAACCTTGAAAATGACGGAGTCAGAGTCCGTTGCCTTACCATTTGGCGATAGCCCAATGCATCAACAGGTTGTATTATAACGCAACGACTCTGATCCGTCAACAGTTTTTTTCAATTTTTTTACTTTTTTAATTCTGATTTTTCGGATTATCCGGATCTTCAAATCCCGGTCCCCTTAAGTACGCCGGTGTTTTCGTCTCCGGCGTCAGAATTCCGGACGCGGCGGTAGTCTCTGTAACCGCTGCTGTTGTCTCCGGGACTGTCGGCGGTGCAGTTTCCGGCGGCACAGTTTCCGATGCTGTAGTTCCCGGTTCCGTAGTTTTCGGCTCCGCAGTTTTCGGTTCCGCAGTTTTCGGTTCCGTAGTTTTCTGCGGCGCAGTCTCTGTCGGAGAGGTCCGGGAATTCGATGAATGCCGGTCTTTCTCATCCGGATCGCCCAGCTCCCTGTTCGTCTCCTGATCCACCCAGTCCACGCTCTCCCCGGCCTCCAGAGCTTTTCTCCGTCTCTGCATCTCGGAAAGTCCGTCATTTTTCGTGGATTCTCTCTCCTCACCCGTATCCAAGGCCCCAGATTTCTGTTCCGACACAGCTTCTGTTGTCTCTAAAGCTGCTGTCTCCTCCGGTGTACTCTCCTCCGTGGTCTCTTCGCTTGCTTTTTCGAAAGTTGTCTTTACGACCACCGGTTTTAAGGATATCTGATATTCCTGCTCATTGATCTCCCGGATCAGGCGTTTTGAGGAATACCCGGCAAGTTCTTCCTGCTTTCCTATCGTGATCCCCGGATTTTCCGAAAAAAGATGCTTTAAAAATTCTGCCTTCGTCACCGTGATCCCATATTTTTCCGCAATCTCCCGGGTTTTTGTGTCCTCTTCTGACTCAAACACATAGACCGTCGCCCTGGACTCCTTTTTCTGAAGCTCGGATTCCGTCTGCTTTTGCAGCTCTTTTACGATCTTTTCCGGTGACGCCTTTACTTCCGCGCCGGACTTCCGGACGGAGATCAGGATTCCCCCATCCTCTCCGAGACTGTTGTTATCCGCAAGCCTGTCAAAGATCTTCCCCACTGCGATTCCAAGGCTTTTCCCCTCAAACACGGTCATGGAGACTGCCTCATTTGATCTGGCCATCATTCCCTTTGCAGATAACACGGATCCCCGCCGGTTCATGGTAAATTCCATCATAATATCCGAATTTACTTCCATGATCAGTGACTCCTTCCGGTTCTTCCCCATCATCAGCACCGCCATCAGGCATACTGCTGCCGCGCAGATTGACAGAGCTCCTCCGGCCCGTCTGAACCACTTTTTCAGGGAGTCCATAGAGAATTCACCGTTTACGTCCATCCCGGCTTCCCGTAACTCCTGCTTCTTTTTCTTTTCCTCAACTGGCATGTCCTCATATTCTTTGTTCTGATTCATCATACCGTTTCCCTTTCGCCCTCATAGCCCACGTGGAGAAGGAATAATCCCTCGGGCGGAGCTGTTCTTCCCGCCATATCACGGTTTTTCGCCGCAATGATCTCTTTCATTTTCTCCGGTCTCCGCGTTCCACTGCCGACCTCCAAAAGCGTTCCCGTTAAGATCCGCACCATGTTATAGAGAAAGCCGTTTCCTGTATACAGGAATTCGAGCTTCGTTCCATGTTCCACGATCCGGATCTCATCGATCCGGCGCACCGTGCTTTTTTTCATTCTGCGGTTCGCGCAGAAGCTTTTGAAGTCATGTTCGCCGATAAGAAATTCCGCCGCCTGTCTCATCGCTTTCACATCCAGCTTCTTCCCGCAGCCATAGACATATTTTCGTTCGAATACGTTTTTCTTATCCCCGGTCTCCACATAATATCCATATGTCTTTGATGTGGCAGACAGGCGGCTGTGAAACCGTTCCGGCACGATCTTCGCAGAGAGGACCCTGATATCATCCGGAAGATACCGGTTCAGATATTCCCGTGCTGACTCTCCGTCCGGACAGATTTCCGCATTAATATGGAAATTAGCTACCTGACCTCTCGCATGGACCCCCGCATCCGTTCTTCCGGAGCCATGGACCTCTATCTCTTCTCCAGCCATTCTGAAAAGCACGTTTTCCAGTTTTCCCTGAATCGTATTGTCGGTATTTCCCTGTTTCTGCCACCCATCATACCGGCTTCCGTCGTATTCCAGAGTAATGCGTATATTATTCTTCATGATTGTTCCTTCCTGATCTCCAACTGAATGCGGCCCGTCACATTCAGATGTCCCCGCGGCCGCTTATTTTCTTTTAAACAAAAATTCCCGGCAGAAATTTCTCCTTATCCGCCGGGAATGTCTGGCTCATCTGCCTGTTACCGTCTGAAAAAGACTACTGATCTTCCAGAACCGATGTACAATGCGGACAGCGTGTCGCATGAATATTGATTTTCGTTTTGCAGTACGGGCATTCTTTTTCCGTAGCTGCTTCCGGAGCCGCCGGTTTATCGAACATTTTTTTAGCCCGGTTCAGTTGTTTTACCACCATAAAGATCACAAACGCCATAATAACAAAGTTGATGATCTCTGTGATAAACAGACCGTAGTTTACGGTCGGAGCTGCCGCTGCCTGTGCCTCAGCTAAAGTCGCGTAATGTTCTCCGTTCAGCGAAATAAACATATTGCTGAAATCCAACTTGCCCGTGAAAAGTCCGATCACAGGCATCACCATATCACTGACTAAGGAGTTTACAAGATCCTTAAATGCAGCACCGATGATCATTCCGACTGCCATGTCGATCATGTTGCCCTGAATGGCAAATTCACGGAATTCTTTCAGTATCTTTTTCATTGAAAGACCTCCTGATATTCGTTTTCCGCAGATTTCACCATTATTTTACCAATTTTTTTCTCTGTTGGGAATACCCGGAGACCGTTTTTTTATCTCTGTGCCTGTTTTTTTATCATTCCGCCGTTTTAGACGGGTTGAATATATGTGTCAGGAAAATAAACATCTCATGGGCGAACAGCGGCATGGCCGCAAGCACGAGCAAAGTTTTCCATTCCCCGGCGTTCAAACGCACCGTCTGAAATGCCGCAACCAGAGCCGGCTGTTCCGTCACCATAAGCTGCAGAGCAAATCCAATGAATACTGCAGCGATCATCAGAGGGTTCCCTCCATGATCCATCCGAAATACAGATTTTTCCACATCACGCATTCCGATCGCATGAAAAAGCTGTGACAATCCAAGAACCGTAAATGCGTATGTCTGGCAGCATGCAAGAAGCTTTGGAGACTGTAAGACGCCCGCCACCGCTGCCGGGGTCAGCTGCCGTCCGCTGCTTGCAAGAAGCTTTGCAGGAACGATCAGAAACGCGGTCAGACTGATCAATGCGATCAGAAAACCGTAAAACAATGTACAGGCTCCGCCACCATGCGCAAACAGGCTCTCTCCCTGCTTTCTCGGCTTTTCCTTCATCAGTTCTCTCCCGTCACATACATCTGTCCCCAGGGCCAGGGCCGGCAACGAATCTGTAATCAGATTGATCCACAGGATATGGCTTGCCTTAAGAGGTGCCGGAAAGGAAAAAAGGATCGCAAAAAACATGGTCATGATCTCACCAAAATTCGATGACAAAAGAAAAATGACCGTCTTTTTAATATTGGCATAGATTTCTCGTCCTTCCCGGACGGCTTCCCGGATCGTTGCAAAATTGTCGTCTGTCAATACCATATCTGCTGCCTGCTTTGCCACATCTGTTCCGCTCATTCCCATCGCGATCCCGACATCTGCCGCTTTTAAAGATGGGGCATCATTGACTCCATCCCCGGTCATCGCCACGATTCCTCCGGTTTTTTTCAATGCCCGGACGATCCGTACCTTATGATCCGGAGAAACTCGTGCAAATACCCGGATCTCCGAAATCTTATCCGCAAGCTCTCCATCGTCCAGGCAGTCCAGCTCTGCCCCTGTCATGCACTGAGAGGGAGAATCCGCGATCTTAAGCGTTCTTGCGGCCGCAAGTGCCGTATCCTTATGATCCCCTGTAATCATGACGGTCGTAACACCTGCATGGCGGAATTCTTCCACTGTTCCGGAAACCTCCGGACGGACCGGGTCCTCAAGCACTGCCATTCCCAGAAAGGTCATTCCCTTCTCGGAAAGATCCTTTCCCTCCTTTACTGCCGCCCCAAGAACACGCCCACCCGACGCAGACATTTTTTCTGCCCGCCTCATGTACCATGTTCGTTTCGATGCTCCCATCGGATGAACTCCCATTTCGTCTCGGTAGGAGGTGCAATTTTCAAGGATTATGTCCGGTGCACCTTTCGTGAACGAAACTGTCCGCATTCCGTTTTGATGCACCGTCGTCATACACTTTCTCTCCGAGTCAAACGGACGCTCCGCAATTCTTTTCCACGCATCCCGGATCTGTTCGGACTGTTTTTCCCCATTCCTTGCATTTTTATCCGCATATAAAAGAAAAGCTGCTTCTGTAGGATCTCCGATGATTCCGTGCTTTCCCCATCTTGCATCATTGCAGAGTAAAAATGTTCGTAAAAGCCACTCTCTGTCCCCATCCAGATTCCGCACCGTCATCTGATTTTTTGTCAATGTCCCCGTTTTGTCCGAGCAAACCACATTAACCGCTCCAAGAGTTTCCACAGAAGGAAGACGTCTCACGATCGTATGTACCTTCGCCATCCTCGAAACAGAAAGCGCAAGGACGATCGTCACCACAGCCGGAAGTCCTTCCGGAACTGCTGCCACAGCCAAAGAGATCGCTGTCAGAAACATCTCCCCAACATCCCGCTTCTGCCAGACTGCCGCCAGAAAAAGGATCGTACAGAGACCCACAGCCAGAATACTAAGAAATCTTCCCAACTCTCCCAACCGTTTCTGAAGCGGTGTAATCTCTTCCGGTGTTTCATGGATCATTTTCGCGATTCGTCCGATCTCAGTTTGCATCCCGGTATCTGTAACAATCCCTTCACCGCGTCCGGCAGTCACAAAGGTTGACATATATGCCATATTTTTTCGATCACCGAGAGGTGTTCCGGTCGAAGCCACATACTGCGCATCCTTTTCCACCGGTACAGACTCTCCGGTAAGTGATGCCTCCTGTACCTTCATATTTTCCGAACGGATCAGTCGGAGATCCGCCGGTACCTGCTGCCCGGCATTTAAAAGCACCCTGTCGCCCGGCACCAGCTCCGCCGCGTCCATCTCCAAAAGCTTTCCGTCCCGCCGGACAAGCGCCTTCCTTGTTGTCAGCTTTTTTAATGACTCCAGCGCTTTCTGGGCCTTTCCCTCCTGAATCACACCAACCGTTGCATTGAGCAGCACAACTGCTGCAATGATCACCGCATCTCCTCGTTCTCCAAGAAATACAGAAATTCCTCCTGCCGCCAAAAGTACATAGATCAGCGGATCCATCAATTGCGAAAGCATCCGTTCTGCCACAGACGGAGGCCTTTTCTCCTCCAGCTCGTTCCGCCCATACTCCCGAAGCCGCTTTGTCGCTTCCTTCCCACTCAATCCCCCGTCATCCGACGATCCCAGCAGCATTTTTGTCTCAAAAACAGAGCACCGTTCAAAATCCCCCGGCTTTTCCATAAAAAAAATTCTCTCCATCCTCTTTTGCTCAAAGCAAGTTTATGAGGATGGAGAGGAAATCATGCCTGCATTCCCATTCTCCGACTGACCGATCAACGAAATTTATAATTTTTTATGATCGCCTGCAAGGTACGTGTCCCATTATATTCATTTACATCCGGATAATAGATCATGTCGATCGTATTCTGCCCTGTCTGCTCTTCCAAAAAACGATCTCCATCTGCAAACAGCAGACCATCGAACGGATGTCCAGTGTTCGTCACCAGATTCATTTTCACGACATTTCGATTTTTTCCAAGAACACGTACATTTCGAATCGTCAGACTTTTCTGGGCAAACAACGGTTTTTCATTTCCCTGCCCGAATGGTTCCAGACCTTTGAGCTCATCCACGATTTTTTCATTCACATACTCAAACGGCATCGGAACATCGATCCAGATCTGTGGAACGAAATCATCTTCCGTAAGCTTTGCATTTTCATTCAGCCTTCTCCGGAACTCATCAATATCACTTTCCTCAATGGAAAGTCCCGCTGCCATTGGATGTCCGCCAAATTTCACCAGCAGATCCGATACCTCGCAAAGCCCCTGGTACATATGGTATGCCTCTATGGAACGTCCGGATCCCTTCGCACTCTGCTCGCCTCTCGTCAGCACAAAGGATGGCTTATGGAAATGCTCCCGGAGTCTTCCGGCTATGATCCCGGCAAGTGATTCATGGCACTCCGGCAAGAACACCACCAGCACCTTATCCGACATATAGAAACGTTCTACCTGTTCGATAGCCTCTGTTTCTCCCTTTGCCGTCATATCCTTTCTCACATCATTGAGTTCCTTTAATTCATCCGCCAGGCCACTGACCCGGTCCGGATCCTGTTCTAACAACATCCGAAGCGCAACCTTCGCACTTTTCAACCGTCCACCTGCATTTAAGCACGGTCCGATCACAAAACCAATGTGATATGCGCTCAGATTGTTTATATCCAGATTGTTTTTCTCTACAAGCATTCTGAGACCGGTGTTCTTCGTCGAACCGATCTTTTTCAGTCCATATTTGACGATCAGACGGTTTTCATCCTGCAGCTTCATGACATCTCCCACAGTCGCAATGGCCGCAAACTCCAGAAGCTCCATCCACTCATGCTCCGGAATTCCAAGATCCTCATAGATCACGTTTATAAGCTTCCATGCTACGACCGCACCGCAAATTTCATGGTACGGATACGTCTCCCCGTCCTGCTTCGGATCAACCACTGCATCTGCCGGCGGCAGAATCTGTCCATAAGCATCTACCGGTACTTCATGATGATCGGTCACCACAACCGTCATGCCAAGCTGCTTTGCGATGCTGATCTCCTTTAATGCCGCGATTCCATTATCACAGGTCACAAGTGTATCGATCCCGTCCTCTGCTGCCTGACGGATGATGGATTCATTGATCCCGTAGCCATCCCGGATCCGGTCCGGTATCTCATAATCAATCTGCCCATTTCCGGCAGCACGGTGAAAGCCCTTGAGAAGAATATATGTTGAACAAACACCATCAATATCGTAGTCGCCGATGATCCGGATTTTTTTCCCTTCTATCAACTTCTTTTCAATGATCCCCGCAGCGGTCTCCATTCCCTTCATCTGTCGCGGATCATAAAGATCATCCAGTGTCCCGTAAAGATACTTTCTCATCTCACGTTCATCCAAAAGACCTCGGTTTCGCATGATCCGAACAGCCACCGGACTCACCCCCAGACGCATCGCAAGCCCGTTAAAATCTGCCCGTTTTGTCTGGAGCATCCAGATTTCTTTCTTTTTCTGCATCGTTTCTCTCCCTCTTTGCGCTTCCTCATTCCGGCACGTTCAATACTTCTGGCCATTTTCCTTCAGCCATTGCCGCCGTTTTCGATAATCCGGCAGAATCTTCTCCACTTCATCCCAGAATTCCGTGCTATGGTTCATCTGGAGCCGATGGGCAAGCTCATGGACCACAACATAGTCCAGAATCTCCTCCGGCATCAGAACCAGCTTCCAATTAAAATTCAGGTTTCCCTTTGCACTGCAGCTCCCCCAGCGCGTCTTTTGCTCCCGGACCGTGATCGATCCATAGGAAACGCCCATGAGCCCTGCGTAATAACAGCATCGTTCTTTTAACACGTTTTTCGCTCGTTTTTTTCCTTCAAGACGTTCCGTTTCTGTGTAGGACGGACGCACTGCAAGGATCTGTTCTCCGGCACGGAGCCTCACCTCGATCCAATCCCGATGACTCTCCACAAACCAATCCGCAGTCTCCGGCGGTGTCCGGAAAGGAGCACGCACCGTAATCGTTCCGTCAAGCTCCACCTTCAAAGACATGGAACGGCGCCTGGCCCGGAGCAGCTCATATGTAAAATGTTCCGTTCTTCTTTTCATGATTTCCTCCAGAAACTTCTTCCTTTTTCACTGCACAAGTTTCACAGAAAGTTCCATCAAAAGTTCCCATGGAATCGAAAAAAGGCATCTGCAATTGCAGATGCCTTAATCAGTGCGCCAGAGAAGATTCGAACTCCCGACACTACGGTCCGTAGCCGTATGCTCTATCCAGCTGAGCTACTGACGCACGCTTTCTGAGTTTCAGATGTCTGTCACTCAACGAAGAATATTCTACTATATATTTTCTTCTTTGTCAACACTTTTTAAATTTTTTTCATTTTTTTCTTTTCCCTTACACCAATATCATAAGCCGCAAAAAAGCTTTGGGGCCATCACGCCAAAGCGTAACAGCCCCGTCTTTTTTTACTTCTCGTAATAGCAATCTCCCAAATAATGGAAGGACGTATTTTTGTTAAATTTGAATCCCTTAAGGTCTGCTCTTCTTCCTA
>OLQS01002079.1_pt1 | contig 10527 bp, 8 predicted proteins | sample 1672291 | NCBI WGS metagenome assembly OLQS01 (sample SAMEA3136668, study PRJEB25190) | human gut metagenome | biome: human gut; feature: human-associated habitat; material: faeces | place: Austria | collected 2013
TCATTGACCCTAAGAATTTGAAGGAACTGGATACGGTGAACGTTACAGGCATTGGGGTCTGTCCCCATAAATGCAGAGTGAAATTCCTAAAAGTTTTCTAAAAAACTTATTAAATAAATTTCATACTTTTCCAATATATTTCTCTTCCAGAAACGGAAACAGTATGCTATCCTATATACATCATAAGAGTTTCAAACCTACATAAGCTCTTCTGAAAAACAAATCATAGAAGGTGGTGAAATCCATGGGAAGAAAGGATGTCATCATAAAAGAGTTGATAGAGGAGATGATTGGAATGAAGATAGAAAAGGAAGCCGAGGAAGAAAAGGTGAAGATTCGTGAAACACTTTAGGGTATCGAGGAAAGGGGAAGAATCGTTGGGTTAGCGGAATGAAAAAGGGTTTAGAACAGGAATAAAAATTTACCAAATTCCTGCTAAGAGACAACCGTATTGATGACCTAAAGCGAATGCCTGATGATTCGGATTTTCGCCAGAAAGTTTTGAAAGAGTATGAAATCAATTAAAATGTTATAGAGGAGAAAATATTCTATGTGTGGTATCGTATCCTACACCGGCCATTCCCAGGCCGCGCCCATCCTTCTTGATGGTTTATCGAAACTGGAATATCGTGGCTATGACTCAGCCGGTCTTGCCGTTCGTGACGGGGAGAATAAGACGAAAATTGTAAAGGCGAAAGGCCGCCTGAAAGCGTTGGCGGAGAAAACTGACCATGGCCATGCCCTGGCTGGTACCTGTGGAATCGGTCACACCCGCTGGGCCACCCACGGCGAACCCAGCGATGTGAACAGCCATCCCCACTCCACCCCCCGCGTGAGCATCGTCCACAATGGCATCATCGAGAATTACGGCCCCCTGAAGGCCGACCTGATGGCCAAGGGCGTCACCTTTGAGAGCGAGACGGACACCGAGGTGCTGGTCAGGCTCATCGACTATTTCTGCTGCACCCAGCCCAAGGCAAGCCCGCTGACGGCTCTGCGGGAGGCGCTGGGGATGGTGCGCGGCAGCTATGCGCTGGGCGTGCTGTTCCGGGCCGAGCCGGACACCATCTACGCCGTCAAGAAGGAAAGCCCCCTCATCGTGGGCTGGGGCGAGGGCGAGAACTTCGTGGCCTCCGATATCCCGGCCCTGCTCAAGTATACCCGCCGCTACAGTGTCCTCGAGGAGGGCGACATGGCGGTGGTCAAGGCCGACGGCATCCGGTTCTATGATGCCTTTGGCAAGCCGGTGGAGCGGGAAGTACTGACCGCCGACTGGGACGAGGAGGCTGCGGAGAAGGGCGGCTATCCCCACTTCATGCTCAAGGAGATCCACGAGCAGCCTGCCGCCATCACCGCCACCGTCAGCCCCCGTGTGGAGGACGGTATGCCTGACCTCCGTATCCCGGAGCTGACCGATGAGCGGCTGCGGAAGATCCGAAACATCCACCTCGTAGCCTGCGGCACGGCCATGCACGCCGGTATGGTAGGCAAGACCGCCATCGAGCGGCTGGCCCGCGTCCATGCCGAGGTGGACATCGCCAGTGAGTTCCGCTACCGTGACCCAATCCTTGACCCCGAGGATCTCGTCATCATCATCAGCCAGTCGGGTGAGACCAGCGACACGCTGGCGGCTCTCCGCCTTGCCAAGAGCCGGGGCGTCCCGGTGCTGGCCATCGTCAATGTGGTGGGCAGCTCCATTGCCCGCGCAGCGGACTACGTCCTCTACACCTATGCAGGTCCGGAGATCGCTGTGGCGTCTACCAAGGCCTATATGGTGCAGCTGTGCACCCTCTACCTTTTCGCGTTCCGTCTGGCCTACGCCAAGGGCCGTCTGAGCGAGGCTGAGACCAAGCGCCTGACTGCCGAGCTGCTGCGGGCCGGGGAGGTCATCCAGCCCCGTCTGGCGGACTGTGAGCAGATCAAATACCTCGCCAGCCGCTTTGTCAACACCCAGAGCTGCTTCTTCATCGGACGCGGCTTCGACTACGCCCTCTCGCTGGAGGGCAGCCTGAAGCTCAAGGAGATCAGCTACGTCCACTCGGACGCCTACGCTGCCGGTGAGCTGAAGCACGGCACCATCAGCCTCATCACCGAGGGCGTGCCGGTCATTGCACTGGCGACCCAGAAGCAGGTGTACGAGAAGACCATCTCCAACGCCAAAGAGACCAAGAGCCGGGGCGCACGGGTCATCCTCTTCACTACCAAGGACGCCGTCGTTCCCGACGGCGTGGCCGACTATGTGGTGCGTCTGGACGACTACGATGAGCTGCTGATGCCCCTGCAGCTCATCGTGCCGCTGCAGCTGTTCGCCTACTATATGGCCGTCCTGCGCGGCTGTGACGTCGATAAGCCCCGCAATCTGGCAAAGAGCGTGACGGTGGAGTAAACCTCTCCGTCTGCCTGCGGCAGACAGCTCCCCGGCAGCGGCTTGCCCTCTCAGTCACGCCGCAGGCGTGACAGCTCCCCCAAGGGGGGAGCCACTGGCGTGCCGGGAAACTCTGCGCTGACCGCTGGAAGCTCAATATAACGTAAAAGATAGTGCCCTGCTACAGAGATTCACAGCAGCTTGACAAGGAATATGTCCTGAAGCTGCTGCCCTCTATAGCAGGGCACTATTTTTTATGAAATATCAGAGACTTTCGGTGGTCAGCAGGATGTTTCCCGTCCTGCCAATGGCTCTCCCTCTGGGAGAGCTGGCGCAAAGCGCCTAAGAGGGTATTACCAGAACCAATAGCGTTTCTTGATGGCGATATAGGCGATGATGATGCCCACGATGACCACAAGACCCGCGATGAAAAAGGTAAAGTCCACATGGACGAAGCGGAGATTCTGGGTGGTCAGCAGGTATTCGCCCGCCGTGTCTGCCTCGAGGACATGATCCCTGTAGCTGTTGAGGAACTGCCACTTGCCCTTGACAGCGTTGTGGAGGTAGACGCGGGTGTAGGCGGCGTTGTCGCCGGTCATCTCGACCTGAACGACGCCGGGCAGAGCTGCGCCGCCGTTGAGGGTGAAGGTGACGCCGTACTCAGAGGGGGCAAAGCTCAGGGCTGTGCTCACCTGCGCGGCGGTGTTCTTCACGCCGGTGCCTGCGATGCGGATGGTGTAGCCGTCGGCCTCCACCGCGAGGGTCTTGCCGCTGAGGCGGAGGGCGTTCAGCATCTCGCTGGTGACAACGGGCACTTCGCGCTGTGCGAAGGCCACTTCATCACCTTCGGCAGCCTCGATGGCCTCCACGATGGGGTCGATGAGGGCCTCCCCGCTGCCGTCGCCGCTGTTGTCGCCGCTGCCAGAGCCGCCGCTGGATGCACTGCGGTTGACGATGACCGTCACCGAGGCGGATGCCGTGCCGTTGGACACGACCACGGAGGTCGCGCCCGTGCCCACAGCGGTGATGACGCCCTTGGCGCTCACAGAAGCCACCTTGGAGTCGTTCGACTTGAAGGTAAGGGACTGGGAGGCCGAGGAGGGAGTCACTTTTCCGGTGATGGTGCGGCTTGCGCCCGGCTTCAGGACGACGTAACTGGTGTTCAGGTCAATGGACTGACGATCCACGCCGCTGTTGACGACCTTGATGGTGGCCGAGGCGGTCACATCGCCGCAGGTGGCGGTGATGGTGGCGGTGCCGGGGGCAACGCCGGTGACTTTGCCAAAGTTGTTGACGGTGGCCACAGCCGGATTCGAGGAGCTGAGGCTCACGCTGGCGTAGTTCGACGCGCTGGTGGGCAGCACGCCCAGCGACAGGGAAGTGGTGTCGCCGACGGAGATGGTGTTCGAAGCCAGCGTGATGTCCATCTCCTTGACGATCATGGAGTCGTCCAGCTCGGTGGTGATGGTGTAGACGCAGCTGACGCCGTTCGCGCTGGCGACGACCTGCGCCGTGCCGACGCCCACGGCCTGTGCCACGCCCTCAGACGTCACGGACACGATGGTGGGGTCATTGGACAGGAAAGTCACCGTGGCGGTGCGTGCAGCCTTGGCGGGCAGGATGACAGGCGAGAGCTGCTGCGCCGTGCCCACCGTCATGGTGGAGGCGTAGCTGCCGGTCTCGACGCTCTCCACCTCCGCAGCAAGCCACGGCAGAGAGATGGCAGCCGGGGCGGCCGCAAAGGGGCTGGCGGCTCCGGCCGGAAGCGCAGCGCCGCCGGCCAGCAGACCCAGCAGAGCGGCGCTCACGGCCAGCATTTTCGGGTTCAGTTTCATTCTTTCGTACCTCTTTGGGCGTTGGTGTGCGCTCAGCGGAACAGGACGCCCAGAGCCTCCATCGCGTATTCGAAATAGGTCAGCTTGTCGTACTCCACACGGGCGGTGACGCTCATGCCGTTGGACAGATCGACCTTGTCGCCGCTGTTGCTGATGACATAGGTGCTGTCCGGGGTGATGGTCATTTTGTAGTAGGAGCCGGAGGAGCTGGCGGTCACATCGCTGTCGATGGAGGTCACGGTACCGGTCAGGGTGCCGTAGGAGTACTCCGACAGGCCGGTGATGGCGATCTTGCAGGGGTCGCCCACATGGAGGAGGGGCCGGTCGCTGAGGGTGACGTAGGCCACCACCTCGAGGTCGCTGTTCTCGCTGGCGACGGTGGCCAGCGGGGTGCCGGCGCTCAGCACCATGCCCACCTTATAGGGCGTGTCCATGTGGATGACGCCGGAGGTGGGGGCGTAGATGTAATAGTCGTTGGCGCCGGTGTTCAGGGCGTCCAGCTGGCTCTGCAGATTGTCGATGTTGCTCTGCACGCTGGTCAGGCTGGCGGAGATGGACTGCAAGGTGGAGTAATACAGCGCTTCCACCTCGCTCTGGTTCTGCTCCATCAGGGCTTTGATCTGCTCGTCGGAGTAGCCTGCGGCCTGATAGGGCGAGGCGTCGAAAGCCTTCTGCGCCACCTGACTCTTGTAAGTCTCATACTGGTAGTAGTAGGGCTGATCGTCGATGTCCGTCTCGCTGAAATAGTTCTTGTCGTCCTGAATGGACTTTACCAGCTTCTCGTACTGGGACTTCTGCTTTTTGTAGATGTCCAGCTGGCTCTGGATGCTGTCCTGCTGCATATCGAGGTCGGTGCTCTTGATGTGGGCGATGAGGTCGCCCTCGTTGACGTAGGTGCCCTCAGAGACATTCAGCTCGGTGATGGAGCCGGAGTAGCTGGACATGATGTAGGTCTTGTTGGCGGCCTGCACCGTGCCGCTGGACTGGCTGACGTAGGTGCGGTAGTTTTTGGTGCTCCACACCACGAGGAAAAGCATCAGGGCGGCCGTCAGGAGGATGAGCGCATACCCGAAGGGGGGCAGCTTCTTCTCCATCATGATGCGGCGGTCCTGCAGCTCGGTGATGTCGCGGATGGTCGTCGTCATAATCACTTCGTCTCCATAAAGGTATCGACCACGCCCTCGTCGTCGTCCTGATTGACGAAGACGGTGTAGACGGTGCCGGTCAGCTCCAGCTCATGCTCGAAAGCCATGATGTTCAGCTTCTGGGAGGCAAGGCCGCTCTGGCTCATGGGGCCGACGTAGTGGGCGTACAGGCAGTTGCGCACCCGCAGCACGGCGTCCATGGTGTAGCCAGCCTCCATGCGGGGGATGAGCTGGGTAGCCTGCTGCATCATGTAGACCTCGGGCTGGGGGTTGGGGCCAGCAGGGATCTTGACGCACTGGATGATGGGGCCGAGGGGCTGCGCGCCGCTGCTCTTGATGAAGTTGTGCAGCTGGGTCAGCACGATCTGCATATTGTTGAACTCCTCGGGCTGGATGCGGCGGCTGACCACGTTGGTCAGCTTGAGGGTCTTGTTTTCTGCGGTCTGGATCTCTCTCATGATTTTATACCACCTGTTCTTGGTTTCATTGCTTGTAATAGGCAATAGCAAAAGGTAGAACCTTATTCTGCAGAGTCATTTCGTGGCGGAGAGGTTTCTACATTTTGCTATCACCTATTACTCATCCTACGATGAATATTAGGCATCACTTTATTATAACGGTTTGGCGGTGTGGAATAAAGGGCCAAACTGTAAATTTAATAAAAAAATAAGATATGCCCGGAGGCAGGTGCCTCCGGGCATACCATTACGAGGCATTGTCATCCGGCGGCCCGAGAGCCGCCGGACGAAATACACTTCAGATTTTAGGGGTTACCGATTACTTCAGCTTAGCATCGAAAGAGGCGACGCCGTCGTTGAAGTCGATCTTGGCAGGAGCGGTGCCCAGAGTGTAGACGACAGAAGCCAGACCCAGAGTACGCATGACCTTGTTGCCGAAGCCCATGTCGTCATCGCCGTACAGAGCCAGCTTCAGGGTGCCCTCGTCGCCGAACAGCTTGACGCCGTCGTCGCCGCCCCAGTTGCCGCTGAACATGGTGCCCAGAACCTTATCGGTGAAGATAGACTGGAAAGAGTTGCTGACCAGAGTGATCACGTTGGTGTTGAACTGCTTGACGTTAGCAGCGTTCCAGATAGGAGCGGTGGTGTCAGCCAGAACGGAGAACAGGTCAGCGCCGCCGTAGACGACCTCAGAGTTAACAGCAGTAAAGTTTGCAGGCATCATCATAATGAATTACTCCCTTCAAATGAATGAAAAACAAATTTAGTCGGCCCAGATCCCAGATGCGCATCCGGAAAGAAAGCCATTTATGTAACCGCGTGCGCACGCGGCTGCAACGAATTAGTAGGTGATGGACTCGCCATCGTCCTCGTCCTCCACCACTTTCGCGGCGGCGGTAGGTGCGGGCTGTTCCGCTTTTTTCTTGTTGCGGAAAATGCCCTGCTGCAGGCTCCAAAGCTCGTAGTACTTGCCCTGCTTTGCCAGCAGCTCTTCGTGGGTGCCCCGCTCCACGATCTCGCCGTGGTCCATGACCAGAATGAGGTCACAATCCCGGATGGTCGAGAGGCGGTGGGCGACGATCAGCATCGAGCGGTCTGCAAGCTGGTTATAGATCATATCAAAGATGGTATTCTCTGTGCCAAAGTCCAGACTGCTGGTGGATTCGTCCAAGATATAGAGGTTCGCATCCTTCAGGAAGGCCCGGGCCAGCGCCAGACGCTGCTTCTCGCCGCCCGAGAGGCCGTTGCCGGCTTCCTCGAGGTAGGTGTTGTACTGCAGCGGCAGCTTCCGGATGAACTCGTGGGCATCTGCCTTTTTGGCAGCGGCCTTGACCTCATCGAGGCTGGCCTCCGGTCGGGAAATGCGGATGTTGTCGTAGATGGTCTTGCTGAACAGCTCGACGTTCTGGGGGACATAGGCGATGGCACGGCGGACAGAGGCATTGCTGTACTCGTCCAGCGGGACGCCGCCCACGCTGATGGAACCTTCCTCCGGCTCATAATACTTGAGCAGAAGTTTGGTGATGGTGGATTTGCCGCTGCCGCTGCTGCCCACGAGGGCCACCTTCTTGCCATAGGGGATGGTGAAGGAGACGTGGCTCAGGGCCGGGGAACGGCTGCCGTAGCGGAAGGAGACATCCTTGAACTCAATATCACCGTCGATCTTTTCCATCTCGGTGTATTCCCGGGTCTCGTCCTGCTCGGACTCGTAATCCATGATCTCGGTCAGACGCTTGATGGAAATCTGTGCCTGCTGGATGGACATCTGCAGGCTGACCAGCTCGCTGACCGGAGAAGTAAAGTAAGAGGAAAGGGTGCTGAACGCCATATAGCTGCCCAGCGTCATCTCACCATTCAGCACCTGCATGATACCGACGTAGGACGTTACCATGCCGAGGATGGTGGTGATGAGGGTGGAGACAAGGGACTGCACCGTGCTGATTTTGCTGGAGCGCAGGCTTATCTTCAGGCTCTTGATGTACTCTCGTTCCAGAGCTTCCAGCTCCCGGTCTTCCTCTGCATTGCACTTGACCGTCTCGATGCCGCGCAGACTTTCGATCATCTGGCTGTTCAGGATGGCCGACTGCTGCATCGTCTCTTCGTTGATCCGCTTGAAGGGCTGCTTGAAGATGAAGACGAGCAGGATGCTCAGCAGGGTGGTGAAGATGGAGATGGAGAAGAGGGTGGCATTCATCCGGAAGAGGATGACACCGGTAACGCAGGCCATCACAATGTCCATCGCAACGCTCAGTGCGATGCTGGTGAACACCGATTTAATGGTGCTGGCGTCGGAGTAGCGGGTCGTAATTTCGCCGGTCTTGCGGGTGGCGAAGAACTTCATGGGCAGCTTGAAGACGTGCCCGAAGTAGCCCAGCATCAGCGGGATGTCGATCTTGATGGACAGATAGATGAGCACCCACTGCCGCACCATGCTGATGAGGGCGCTGGTGACGCTGACTAAGCTGAACACCAGGATCATCGAGATCAGCAGGCTCTTCAGACCGTAGGGGAGGATCTCATCCATCAATATCTTGTTGAACATCGAGGATGCGATTCCCAGAACTGTCATGATGACCGAGCTGAGGATGGCGTAGAAGAATAGCTTTTTCTGGGGGAGCAGCAGGTCGAGGAAACGCTTGACCATACTGCCCTGTTCCTGCTTGCCTGCCTTGAACTCCGAGGTGGGGGTCAGCAGGAGCAGGACACCGGTAAAGTTCTTGTAGAACTCATCGAGGGAGATCTTCTTCAGCTCTTTTGCCGGGTCGCCGATGATGACATAATCGCGGCATTTGAACTTCTTTCCCTCGTCGGCGCATTTTTTCCGTGCCTCCTCTTCCTTGAGGACGTGCCGCCGACGCTCACCGTCGTCCTTGATGGTCGTCTTTTTGAAGACGGTCACGAAATGGGCGAGGCCCTCGTCGGTGATGACCTGCGCGATGCAGGGAACGGAAAACTCACTGAGGAAATTTTCGCGGTCTACGCGGACGGCGGCGGTGCTGAACCCCAGCTCCTCCGCGGCCTTCTGCAGACCGGTCAGGTTTGTGCCTTTCAGGTCCGTACCCATCATGTCCCGCAGGCGGGTGATGGTGATCTCCTTTTTGTAATGGAGGCACACCATTGCGAGACAGGCGGCAGCGCAGTCCGTAGTGTCGTGCTGCCGGACGTAGGTATAACGCATAGATGCTTCCTTTTTGGTTTCTATCTCAAAACGCCCCTGCGCCAGCTGGCGGACGGACGGTTTGGCGAAGAAGAAAGGGCTTCTGACTGCTGCGCCTTACACACTTCCCGATAAAAGCAGCATACAGCTCTCTGCCTCGCCCCGCCCTGCGGCCAAGCGGAGCAGAGAGCAGCTGCTATCAAAAGAAGGGAGCGCCTACCCTTTGATCATTTTGGTCGGCCCGGAGAAGGTATTTTGACGTATCATCTCCTGAACCTTGGGCATAGTATAACACATTCTGTCGGCTTGTTCAAGAGGACAATTTTTAATAAACCCTTAAATTTTGAAAAAAATGTGAAAAAAGTCTCAGTTTGGTAACAAAAGAAATGCACAAAAAGCGCGGCGGACCGCGAAAGTCCGCCGCGCTTTTTTACAGATCGTGCAGAATGATAAAACAATTACAGCTCGATCAGATCTTTTTGATAGTGACGGGGAAATTGGCGGGATTCTTCTCGAAGCCGACCTTAGCAGATGCGGTGCCCAGAGTGTAGACGAAAGAAGCCAGACCCAGAGTACGCATGGTCTTGTTCAGGAAGGACATATCGCCAGCGTCAGCGCCGTACAGCCAAGTCTTCAGGGTACCGTCAGAGCCGAACAGCTTGAGGCCGTCGTCGCCGCCCCAGTTACCACCGAACATGGTGCCCAGAGTTGCGTTGATAATACCCTCCTGGAAGCTGTTGCTGACCAGAGTGATGACATTGGTGGAGAACTGCTTCACGTTAGCAGCAGTCCAAGCGTTGGGCAGGTAATCAGCCACGGCACCGCCGTAGACGACCTCTGCGTTGACAGCAGAGAAGTTTGCAGGCATCATCATAATGAATTACTCCCTTCAAATGAAAAAAAACGAATATGATCGGTCTCCTCCCGGTTGCGCAACCGGGAAAACCTATGTAACCGAGTGCGCACTCGGCAACATCACGAGTTAAGTGGGTTGTAGTGCCTTTTTGGAGACACCTCTACTACATTTTACCATACTTCCCCATCTGCCACAAGGCCAAACGGCCAAGAAAACAGCCAAAACAGGGAAAAAGTAGAAAAAATGCGTGGAAAGTACGCTGCCGCCTGCCCCTCACAGCCGCTCGGCTGGGGCAAAAACGCCAGAATCTCCAAAAAATCCATTACAGCTTGGATGTAGTGTAACACAAATACGCCATTTCTTCAAGAGGACTTTTTTTAATTTACCCTTAATTTTTGAAAATAATGTGAAAAAGGCTACAGTTTGGTTACATACCCTCTCCGTCACCTGCGGTGACACCTCTCCCAAAGGGAGAGGTATACCCTCTCAGTCACGCCGCAGGCGTGACAGCTCCCCCAGAGGGGGAGCCACTGGCGTGCCGGGCTACTCTGCGCTGGACGCCTGAGGCCCGACAGGGCGCAAAAGAGCGGGCCTCGCTTACGGGGGCAGCAGCTTCTGGACAAGCAAACCTTGTCAAGCTGTTGTGAATCCAGACCGCAGGGCACTACTGTTTCCGACAAAATCAAACTTTGCTCATCTCGCGTGGGCCTG
>OLQS01002096.1_pt1 | contig 10469 bp, 9 predicted proteins | sample 1672291 | NCBI WGS metagenome assembly OLQS01 (sample SAMEA3136668, study PRJEB25190) | human gut metagenome | biome: human gut; feature: human-associated habitat; material: faeces | place: Austria | collected 2013
GATCCACCTGGATTTTACAAAATAACAACAGGTCAATAAACCAGATACCTTGCCCGGTTAGGCGTTGCGGTGGTTTCATTTTCATCCCATACACCATCTTCGCTGATCCAGTAGTACAGGTTTTCGCCAAGTGCTTTGACGTAGCAGCTGGTTACCATATAGCCGTTTCCGTCAAAGTAATACCATTTTTCGTTGATCTCCCGCCAGCTGCAGGCAGGGTAGGACTCATCTTTGTATACAAAACGCCATTTATTTCCAGTTTTTTTCCAGTTTCCATTGTCGCTGTACCATGCGTCCTCTACAGAAAGGATGTAAGGCTCTGAACCGGCAGACCAGCTGCTGTTCTGGCTGCCGTAGGTGCTTACGGCGCGGACCGTAAAGACATAGGAGCCGGCATTGTTGATATAGTCGGAAAAATCATAGGAGGTTCCTTTGGAGGTGACAGTTACAAGGGTTTTTCCGTCTTTTTTCAGGCAGACTTCATAGCCGTCACATCCTTCGATATTGTCCCATACGGCATTTTTTCCGCTCCAGGACAGATCTGTGATCTTAGGGAGCTGGCCGCCGATGCGGGATAAATAAACCTGAAGGATCAGTGTGCTTCCGTCGCTGTTAATCTCTGAGCTTTTATACTGGACATTGCAGCCGGACAGAGAGAAGGTACGTCGGTTTGGAGTGGAGAAACGATAACCTTCAGCAGCGGAAAGTTCAATTTCAGCGCAGGGCCATTCCCCATAATCCCAGGTGTCGGCAATCCTTGACGGAAATATTACAACATTGATCGCGGCTGCAGTATTGTGGCTTAGAGGAAGCGGTCCGGTAAAAGGATTTGCACAGACATTGGCTCTTGGTATCGTCGTTTCGATGTTTACGGCGCTTGTTGTAACAAGACTGCTCGTATATTCTTTCTATGCTATCGGCATCCGCAATCCGAAAGTATACGGCAGAGTAAAAGAAGAGAGAAAACCGATCGATTTTCTCGGAAAGAAAAAAGTGTTCTTTGTCGTTTCTATCGCACTTTGCCTGAGCGGATTTGTTGTTATGGGAATCAATTCCGCAAGGGACGTGGGAGCGCTGAATTACAGCCTTGATTTTGTCGGCGGTACGGCGACAACGGTAACGTTTGACAAAGAGTATACATTAGAAGAAGTTGACAGTCAGATGGTGCCTGAACTTGAAAAGATCACAGGTGATAAAAACGTACAGGTACAGACTGTAAAGGGAACAAATCAGGTAGTGTTTAAAACACAGACTCTTGACCTTGAAAAGAGAGAAGCTTTTGAATCTTGTCTGGGGCTATGATTATCCGGGGGATGCAAGAACTGTCGATGTACATATCCGCCGCTTGCGGGAGAAAATTGAGAGCCATCCAAGTGATCCAAAGTATGTGCATACAAAGTGGGGAGTTGGTTATTATTTTAGGGGATAAGATATACTTCCGCGGTAAGTTCTTTAAAAGTCTCCGTTTTCGGATCATGTTGCTTTTGATCGTGATTGGAATTATCCCGTGTATCGTTGTCGGGCAGGGAATCATCAGCAATTATGAAAAGAGAGCGGTTTCCGTGCGGACGGCGGAAATTCAGAATCAGAGCACAATGCTAGGAAGTCGTCTTGGAAAAGCGGGCTATTTAAAGGGAGTACCGTCAGAAACATTGGATGCGGAGCTGGCACAGCTTGCTGATATTTACAGTGGCAGAATTCTTCTGATCGATGATGAGTTTCAGGTAGTCAAAGATACTTATGACATGGAGGAAGGGAAAACAATCATTTCAGAGGCGGTGATGGAGTGCTATGAGGGAAACAATACAAGTGAGTATGATTCGAAAAACCACTATATTGAGGTGACGCAGGCAATCCAGGATCCGAATAGCGGACAGACTGAAGGGATCATGCTTGTCAGTGTTTCCACCGATTCCGTTGTGGACAGTGTAGATGTTCTGCATTCCAAAGCGGTTGCTGTGGAGATTGCTGTCGGAGTTGTGATCATTACCATTTCCTTTTTTGTTTCCGCGCTTCTTGTGCGGCCGTTTGGAAGAATTACACAGGCAATCGGAGCCGTGACGGAAGGGTATGATACGGACAATCTTCACGAGAATGCCTATACCGAGACAATGCTGATTTCTGATGCATTTAATAAGATGCTTGGAAGACTTAAGATTCTTGATGATTCCAGGCAGGAATTTGTCTCAAATGTCTCCCATGAACTGAAGACACCATTGACTTCGATGAAAGTGTTAGCCGATTCCCTCCTGGCACAGGAAGGCGCACCTGCGGAATTGTATCAGGAATTTATGGAGGATATCGCGGCAGAAATCGAGCGGGAGAATAAGATTATCAATGACCTGCTGTCACTTGTCAAGTTGGACAAGACGTCGGCGGATTTAAATATCAAGTCAGAAAATATCAATGATCTTCTGGAATTGATCTTAAAACGTCTGCGGCCGATTGCGGTACAACATAATATCGAAGTTGTATTTGAAAGTTTCCGTCCGCCCATTTTCCCCTGGGTTCCCGTACCACTTTCATACTTTCATCGTAACCTGATGAACTGTTACCCTTCATCAAAAAACTGCTCAGTCCTTCTTCGCAAAAATATGCAGTTTCATCTGTGAGGAAAGGAACTGCAGGATCTTTCTCCCCGCAATGCTGTTTCCCTTTGCGTCCAGAGACGGACCATAGATTCCGATTCCCATCTTCCCGTCAACAACAGACAGCAGTCCGCCACCGACACCGCTCTTAGAAGGAATTCCCACGCGGACCGCAAATTCCCCGGACCCGTCATACATGCCGCAGGTCAGCATGATCGTTTTCACGACTCTCACCGTGTCAGAATTCAACAGCCGCTTTCCGGACGGATCCACTCCATCGTTTGCAAGCAGAAGTCCCAATCCCGCAAGGCTTTCCGCCGTGACGCTCAGCGAGCACATTTTCACATAGAAATCCAGCGCTTCCTCCACATTTCCATTGATCACGCCCTTGCTCTCTAAAAGGTAGGCGATGGCGCGGTTTCTCGCCACCGTTGACATCTCTGAACCGTAGACTTTCTCATCCAGAACGATCCCGTCATCCTGACAGAAACATCTCGCCAGCTTCAGCATCTCCTCAAACGATACCTTCGGCTCAATAAAGCTCGCCACTGCGATTGCTCCGGAATTGATCATCGGATTGTATGGATGGCTGTTGGATCCCTCAAGCTTGATCAGGGAGTTAAACGCGTCCCCCGACGGCTCCATCCCCACATTCTCAAACACCATGTCAAACCCGCAGACCTCAAGTGCTACTGCAAGGCTGATAACCTTCGAAATACTCTGGATGCTGAACCGGTCCTTCGTATCCCCGCAGGAGAACCGGCTTCCATCCCCGCAGAAGATGCTGATTCCGAGCTTATTCTTGTCCGCTCTTCCAAGCTCCGGAATATAGGTCGCAACCTCCCCCTCTTTGATGTATGGGCGTCCCGTTTCCAGCGCCTCATTGATCAGATCCTGAAACATAACTTTTGTTTACTCCTTTCCTATATGACCTTTCACTCCTGCTGCCGCACTTTCCATACTTCGCAGGAAACTCTTATCAGCACATTTTCCGTGCATTTTCTTTTATTTTAAACGTCCTGTCCCCTCTCAAGCCGCTCTCTTACTTCCTTCAAAAACTCTTCCCCGATCCCGGAGATCGGCACATCCGCAAGTGTCACATACCCGAATTCCAGCTTCACCTCGCACCCCGGAATCGGCACGGAAACTGCCCGGAAATCCGACAGCTGCTTGTCAAAGTCATGGATTCCGATGCTGTAAAAATCCGTCTGTGAGATCAGGTTCATGAGCGTCGCACGCCCTGTCACATAAATCTCCTTCTTCTTTCCCGTACTTCCCCCATCCTCATTTGGTCCGATGATATTGGAGAGAATATCGTCATACAGCCCCATATAGCGGATAAATCCGTAATTCGCAAGATTCTCCCTCGTCATCGGCTTCTTCTCCCGGACGAGTGGATGATCCTTTGAGATCACGATCTGCGGTTCCACATAAGAGAGGAACCGGTATGTAAGGCCTTTCGCCGCCGCCATCATCTGGATCTCCTCATGTCTCTGGCTGTCGAAATGGAAAATTCCGATGTCGGCCCGCCCGGATACCACATCCTCGACGACGTCCTCCAACTGCCCCTCATACAGGCGGTGGGTGAATTCCGGCTGATCCTGGTAACGTCTCACGATAGTGATAAAGCTCTCCATCACATGGGAGAACTTTGTCATGGACACCGCCAGGGGCTCTGTCTTCTCCATCTCCTTTAAAGGCCGCAGGTGCATTCCTTCCATTTCCTTTAAGATCCGCACTGACCGCTCCAAAAACTCATTTCCCTCGGGAGTCAGCGTCACGCCCTGACGGCTCCTGTTTAAGAGCGGCGCCCCAACGGTCTCCTCCAGATCATGAATGATCTTTCCAAGATGGGATTGGGAAACATAGAGCATCTGGGCTGCCTTGTTGATGGAACCAAGTCTCGCCACCTTGATGAAGTATTCCAGATGTTTCAGATTGATATCATAGCTCATGTTCTTCCCTCCCTCATTTTTCTATCTCTCTTCCCACGCATCACTGCTGAAAAGAGTTTCTGAAAGCCGCACATTCCTGCGACTTTTCTTGTATATAATGTATCATTTTTTGCTATATCTTTCTACTTCTTTGTTATTCTTTATCAAACTAAGGTTATTTCTCGCAGAAAAAACCTTATACATCAAAAGCGGAGTGCCGTCACCTGGACAACACTCCGCAACCATACTTTCATATCTTAATTCGCACGGGAGACATACCTCAGCTCCCGATCATAATACTGATGATCTCATCATTCGTCTCCTTCATTCCCTCTTTTGCGAGACGTCCCACGTTGCGGATCGTCGCCTCGATCCCGGCCGTCACGATTCCGTCGCCGTCATCAAAGTTCTGACCACGCTTTGCCATATAATAGCCGATGATCCCCGCGTCCACCGCCTCAGCGATCTTTGCCGCGCAGGACGCTTTCGCGCCGTCACAGACCATACCGGAGATAATGGCTACCGCATTGATCACGGTGTGGACCACCTCATCATAGGACGCTCCGGAGAGATACGCGATCCCTGCTCCGGAACCCGCGCCCGCGCTGACTGCGCCGCAGTAAGCGGATAGTCTTCCGATGGGCGTCTTCTGGTGGATCGTCGTGAGATCTGAGAGTGCCATCGCCCGATACATGGTATCTTCATCGACTCCCAGCTCCGTTGCGTATACGATGACCGGAACAGAAGCCGTGATTCCCTGATTTCCACTGCCGGAGTTGATGATAACCGGAAGCTCACATCCGTTCATTCGTGCGTCGGATCCGGCTGCCGCCATGGCTCTCGCCCGTGTGCGAACATCATTTCCGTTCATATCAAGAAGAAGTGCGCCGATGTTGGATCCATACTGCCCACGCATTCCCTCTCTGGCGATCGCCATATTGTAAGTTTTCTGGCGCTCCAGAACCTCTCTGATATCATTCACATCCACTGTGTGGATAAAGTCCCAGATATGCTCCATATCGAGCAGTGAGCGGTCCGTAAGACCTTCCTCCTCCTCACCATTCACCGGGATATCCCTGATGACTTCTCCGTTCTTTTCAATATGTACCACATTCGTGTGATAATTCGCGATGCGGACCATGCTGGTATCTGTTCCGCGTGTCAGTGTCACAATAATATCAAAGGTGATGCCGTTATCAATATGTTCCACTTCCACCGGGGTCGTCTGAAGGAATTCCTTCATCGCCGTGATCTGCTCTTTTGTAACAGACGCTATGACCTCAAGTTCCTTTTTCGGATCACCTGCAACGATTCCTGCCGCCGCCGCCGCCGGGATTCCCTTTAAATGATCCGTATTCGGGACGATCACGGATTTTACGTTCTTGATCATGCTGCCGCTGGCTCCTACCTTCACCTTCTCCGGGAGTCCGCCGAGCACTTCTCTCGCGACTGCCGCGCAGTAAGCGATGGCGATCGGCTCCGTACATCCCATCGCCGGCTTCAGCTCCTCTTCCAGAATACTCACATATGCCTGATATCTGATATCGCTTTTCTCCATTGTATCCGCCCTTTCTCCGTTCTTTTCTGCCGATCGGATCACTTTTTCCGCCCGCCATTCATGACTCCGAGTCTCACATCCTGAAAATTCGCATTCTATCCTGCTATTTTCTTGCAATTTCTATATTCTTAGCGTATCATAAGAAGTACTAAAAGTAAAATTGAACGTTTTAAACAGATCATTTATAAATTTTTATAGAGAAGAAAGGAATCCGCCATGGAACTTCGAGAGATCCGCACGTTTCTACAGATCGCGCAAAAGCAAAGTTTTTCAAAAGCCGCCGAGGCGTTAGGCTATTCCCAGGCCGCCGTCACGGTCCAGATCAAGCAGTTAGAGGAGGAACTCGGCATCCATCTCTTTGACCGCCTCGGAAAAAAGACGGTCCTGACTCATCACGGGGAGATCTTTTACCGCTATGCCGTGACGATCCTTGGCACCGTCGCCGACGCGAAAAAAGCGGTTTCCGCCTCCACAGAGCTCTCCGGTGACCTCACTATCGGAACCATTGAATCCATCTGTGAGTCCATCTTTCCGGATCTTTTAAAGAAATTCCATCAGCTTTACCCGAACGTCTCCGTGAGCATCGTTCTGGACTCCCCGGATGTTCTTTTGGACCGCATGAACAAGAACTCCATTGATCTGGTCTATCTCCTCGACCAGCCCATTGATGACAAGCGTTTTATAAAAGTTCTGGAAGCGCCGGAAAATATCTCCTTTGTCTCTTCCTCTGTCCACCCACTGGCAAAAAGTGGTCCCACAGACCTTGACTCGGTCATCAGCCACCCGTTCCTCCTGACCGAAAAAAATGCCAGCTACCGGTTCGTTCTTGACCGGTATCTGGCATCTCTCGGAAAGGAGATCAAGCCTTTCCTGGAAATTGGAAACACTGAATTCATTATTAATATGTTGAAGCAAAACGCCGGGATCTCATTTCTACCGGAGTTTGCCGTAAGGCATGAAGTGGAATCCGGTATTCTCTCGATCCTGCCGGTAAAGGATTTCCACATGGAGCTCTACCGGCAGGTCCTCTATCACAAAGACAAATGGCACACCGGTGAGATGGACGCCTTTATCGAGCTTGCGAAGGAGACTTTCCGGACTTCGCCCGGTTCAGACGAACGCCCTCAAGAATGATAAGGAAGGTTAACATAACAAGCATCGCCGCGCTCACTCCGATGGTCAGCCTGTAATCTCCCGTTATATCATAAAAGGTTCCAAACCACATGTTAAAGGGCGCTCCCAGGAGCGTTCCCACCATGGTGGAATAGGCATATGCTGTACTGTAGGTCTCGCCATTCCAGAAGATCCTGCAGAACAGCGGCATCATGACGGATGATAGGGGAAGTGTCACACCAAAAAACAGGGCGCCCGCCATTACTGTCTCCGGAGAACCGAGAAACAGCAGTACATGACCGAGAAATGCCAGCGCAATCGAAAATTCGAAGGTCTTTATGATCCCAAGACTGTCACTGACCTTTCCGAGGATCAATTTGCTGGACATATTTCCAAGAAGGGAGATACTCGTCATCATGGCCGCTGCCTGCAGCGTAAGGCCGGCTGCAATCCCACAGGGCGTCAGGAAGGAATTCAGGTACGCGCACGACACACTGGTCCAGTATGCACCCACGGCAATATAAAATTCCGGCTGACGCAGCAATTCTTTTAACGTAATCCCGTTTTCCCCGGATGCGGGCGCTGATGCGTCTGATACAGCCCTTTGCTCCACATCCTCTGCCCCGTAAGGCAGAAGTCCCATCTCTTCCGGCTTGCAGCGGAGAACGAACATGGAGATCGGGAGAACCAGCGCGGTACTGACGATTCCAACCGCCACATAGCTCACCCTCCATCCGAATGCCGGGATCGCCATTCCAAGAAAACTGCTGCCGATCATGCCGACGAGGCCGGAGAAGGCCGCGGAGATTCCCACCGCCATTCCGGTCTTTTTCTTAAACCAGTTTCCAAGAATGATCGGCGCCGGGATCATGCAGACGAAGGACGAGGCAATTCCCTGAATGATGCCTGTCAAATGCCACTGCCACAGTTCATGGAAGGTACCCATGAGGGCCGCGCAGCCTCCGTATATGACAGCTGCAATGCTGATCACGATCCGCACATCATGTTTCCGAAAGCTTGTCGCCACAAATGGCAGCGCCAAAGCAGAACTGATGCAGTAGAGCATCCGGTACATCGTAAGTTTTCCCAGCTCAAATCCCAGCTCTTTGCAGATCGGGGAGTAAAAGACACCGGCACAGTTGTTGATGAGTCCCAGAGTCGCCCCCTGCAGGATGCAGCAGCCCGCAAGGATGAACCAGGCATAGTGCAGTCTGTTTTTCTTTTGTTCCATTGTTATTTCTGCCTTTCCCCAGCCTTTTTCTTTTCCGCATATCGCCGGTATCCGGCTGTCTGCCCTGAAAACTTCCAGCCACATATCCACCCGGTTCCATCTCCGTCACTCACTCTTATGGCAGACGCCTGGCCTCTGCGGGCATGCTGAATAAATCTGCGGAATATTCTTTATTCCTTAAAGTTATATTGTAGCATTTTTTCTCCCATTTTCCCATATTTTTTTCATCTTTTTGCCATAAAGAACTTGCAGGATAAATCTTAAGTACTTATAATAGAAAACACGGTAACTGTTCATTACATCGAAACAGTACCGCAGTAAAAAGACATTACCGCCCGACCCCGGCGGCAAAAAATACAATGCCGGTCAGACGGCAGAATGGAGGAATTTCCAATGGCAAAGAAAGATATCGACTGGTCCAATATCGGATTCGGTTACATCAAAACTGATTACAGATATGTATCCAACTTCAAAGATGGTTCCTGGGATGAGGGAACTCTTACAACTGATGATATGATCACCTTAAACGAGTGTGCATGTGTATTCCAGTATGCACAGACCTGCTTCGAGGGCTTAAAGGCATACACAACGGAGGACGGCCACATCGTAACCTTCCGCCCGGACTTAAACGCTGAGCGTATGATGAACTCCGCAGCAAGACTTGAGATGCCGCAGTTCCCGAAGGAGCGCTTCATTGACGCGATCACAAAGCTGGTTGCAGCAAACGCTGATTTCGTTCCGCCGTATGGTTCCGGCGCAACTCTTTACATCCGTCCGTATATGTTCGGTACAAACCCGGTTATCGGTGTGAAACCGGCATCCGAGTACCAGTTCCGCGCGTTCTGTACACCGGTCGGCCCGTACTTCAAGGGCGGCGCTAAGCCGATCACGATCCGTGTCACAGACTTCGACCGCGCAGCACCTCACGGAACAGGTCATGTAAAAGCCGGCTTAAACTACGCAATGAGCTTACATGCCATCGTTGATGCTCACAAACAGGGCTATGATGAGAACATGTATCTCGACGCTGCTACAAGAACATATGTTGAAGAGACAGGCGGAGCAAACTTCATCTTCGTTACAAAAGACGGCACAGTCGTAACACCGAAGTCCGACTCTATTCTTCCGTCCATCACACGCCGCTCCATCCTCTACGTTGCTGAGCATTACCTCGGCTTAAAGACAGAGGAGCGTCCGGTTCCGTTTACAGAAGTAAAAGATTTCGCTGAGTGCGGTCTCTGCGGTACCGCTGCTGTTATCTCTCCGGTCGGCAAGATCGTAGACCACGGCAACGAGATCTGCTTCCCGAGTGGAATGGAGAAGATGGGTCCGGTGATCCAGAAGCTCTACGACACATTAACAGGCATCCAGATGGGCCATATCGAGGCACCGGAAGGCTGGATCCATGTGATCAAATAATTAACCGTGTGAATTGTATCAGAGCAGGATTCCTTTGGGGGAGTCCTGCTTCTTTTTTCTTTATAATTCTTTTTGTAGGGAACTCGGTATACTACAAATCACGGGGAGGTGAGTGGGCTGTTCTAATGAATTCTATTATCTAATATCATCTAAGCCGGATTCGGCATCTGAAGACTCTTTGCTAAAACACCCAAATAACCGGCAGGGAGTCGAAAGAAGCACTTTCCTGCCTAATCTCAGGAAAGGAAGGTCTGGTATGAAACAACAGAATCATTATGCTTATGATATTCCGGCGGAGTATGCGGATATCATTGATCCTTCGAAAGTAAATCTCAGTGATTTTGCCTTATTTCTGGCGGTCATGAAGCGCAAAAAGGCACATGAATGCGTGCTGAGTATTATTTTAGGAGAGCCTGATCTAAAGCTGAATCAGGTTCATGTGGAGGAAGTTGTACTTAACGCAAAAGGAGAACGGGGCATCCGGCTGGATGCATGGGCGGTATCTGAGGATTCCCGGCATTTTGCGACGGAAATGCAGAATGACTCAGACATCGATGATGTGCGAAAACGATCAAGGTTTTATCAGGGACTTTTCAATAAGTGGGCGGCTCATACATTGCTGGCCA
>OLQS01002099.1_pt1 | contig 10459 bp, 9 predicted proteins | sample 1672291 | NCBI WGS metagenome assembly OLQS01 (sample SAMEA3136668, study PRJEB25190) | human gut metagenome | biome: human gut; feature: human-associated habitat; material: faeces | place: Austria | collected 2013
TAAACTACTTGCAAATCGTACATAAATAGAATATCACTTATTTAAACTTAATAATTTAACGTTATGAATCCGTATTTGAATTTTTCTTTGGAAGGTAAAGTAGCCCTTGTTACAGGTGCTTCTTATGGTATCGGTTTTGCTATCGCTTCAGCTTTTGCAGAGCAAGGAGCAACTATCTGTTTCAACGATATCAACCAGGAGTTGGTAGACAAAGGCTTGGCTGCCTATACTGAAAAGGGTATCAAGGCACGCGGTTATGTATGTGATGTGACAGATGAACCTGCTGTTCAGGCCATGGTAGCCCAGATTGAAAAGGAAGTAGGCTCTGTTGATATCCTCGTAAACAATGCCGGCATCATCCGCCGTGTTCCTATGCACGAGATGGAGGCTGCTGACTTCCGTCGTGTAATCGATATCGACCTCAATGCTCCGTTCATCGTATCAAAGGCTGTTCTGCCTGCCATGATGAAGAAGGGCCACGGTAAAATTATCAATATCTGCTCTATGATGTCCGAACTGGGGCGTGAGACTGTGTCGGCCTATGCCGCTGCCAAGGGTGGCTTGAAGATGCTGACTCGCAACATCTGCTCTGAATATGGTGAATATAACATCCAATGTAACGGTATCGGTCCGGGTTACATCGCTACCCCGCAGACTGCTCCGCTGCGTGAAAAGCAGGCCGACGGTAGCCGTCACCCGTTCGACTCGTTCATCTGCGCCAAGACTCCGGCAGGCCGCTGGCTGGCTCCGGAAGAACTTACCGGTCCGGCAGTGTTCCTGGCATCGGAAGCCTCTAATGCGGTAAACGGTCACATCCTCTATGTAGACGGAGGTATCTTGGCTTATATCGGAAAGCAACCGAAATAAATTTAAGGATAATTGAGAAGGTGATAAAGTGGCAGGATAATGTCACTTGTCACCTTTTTCTTTTGGGCGCGGATTACGCGGATTTCGCGGAAAGGATAAGGAAAATCCGTATAATCCGCGAAATCCGCGCCTAAAAGAAAGTTATACAACTGATTAGGAAAAAGCAATGATTATATGAGAAACTTTCTTTTATTATGTATGGCGGCCCTCTGCTGTCTTGCTTGCAACGATAGCAAGATAGTGACTGTTACGGTAACCAATCCGTTAGCGATGGACCGTTCCGATGAGATGGTAGAGGTGTCCATGACCGAAATCTCAAACCTTCTGAATCTGGCAGACACCGCACAGATTGTGGTTCTGAATGTCGAAGGGGAGCAGGTGCCTTACCAAGTGACCTACGATGACAAATTAATCTTCCCTGCTACGGTAGCCGCCAATGCATCGGCTGCATATACCGTCCAGGCCGGTACTCCCGTCGATGTGGAGGTAAGGGCTTGTGGGCGGCAGTATCCCGAACGTCTGGACGACATGGCCTGGGAGAACGACTTGGTAGGCTTCCGTGCCTACGGTCCTGCATTGCAGGCAAGGGGTGAACGCGGTTTCGGCTACGACTTGTTCACGAAGCGAGGCACTGCTGCACCGGTACTGGAAGACATGTATGCCAAGGAACTGGATGCAGACTCCTGGAAGCAGGTTAATGAATTGCGCAAGACAGACCCGAAGGCAGCCGATGAGCTGGTACGCACATTCTCCTATCATATAGACCACGGTTATGGCATGGACTGCTATGCAGTAGGTCCAACATTGGGAGCTGGAGTGTCTGCATTGATGGTGAATGATACCATTATCTATCCGTGGTGCTACAAGACGCAGGAGGTGCTGGACAACGGTCCGTTGCGCTTCACCGTGAAGCTGGAGTTCAATCCGTTGGCTGTGAAAGGGGATACTGCGGTGGTGGAAACACGTCTGATTACGCTGGATGCCGGTTCTCATCTGAACCGTACTGCCGTTTCGTATAGCAATCTAAAGGAATCTTTGCCCATTGTTACCGGTATTGTGCTGCACGAACCGGACGGTGCTGTGGTGGCTGATGCCGCCGGTGGCTATATGACGTATGTAGACCCCACTACCGGACTGGATAATGGCAAGATATTTATGGGGGCCGCTTTCCCTGCCGTTGTGAAGGAAGCCAAAACCGTGCTTTTCCCCATAGAGGAGAAGAAGATGCGTAACAATGCGGACGGTCATGTACTGGTTGTCAGCGACTATGAGCCGGGCGCTGACTACGTGTATTACTGGGGCTTTGCCTGGGACCGCGCGGACATCAAGACTGCTGAAGCCTGGAACCGATACATGGCTGATTTTGCACAGAAGGTGCGCAATCCGATGACGGTGAGTATCCGCTAAGTTGATTTTCTTCCTTTTCAGACGGAGAAGCTTGAGAAGCTGGAGGCTTGTAACTGTCCGGGCGAATGACAAGTGTTCTCAGAATAAGCTCTTCCCCTTGTAGACAAGTTCTGCAACGTTTTTGGCCTCCAGTTTTTCCATCAGGCGCTTCCGGTAAGTCTGTATTGTATTGATGCTGAGAAATAGTAATTGGGATATTTCAGAAGTGCTCAGTCCTTGCGAGAGATAGGCGAGCACTTCTTTTTCACGTCTCGACAATTCGGGAAGTGCATGTGGTAGGGTGTTTTGTTTTTCCTTGTCCAGTTCGCTGAAAACATTGCTGAAGTATCTGGTTCCGTTTTTCAGTGTACTGATGGCGTCTCTCAATTCGCTGGTGCTGGCATTTTTTGAAACAGCTCCGTTGATGTTTAGGGTGGATAATTTGGCTATGATCCAAGGTTCTTCATGCATGGTATAGATTAAAATGCCGCATTCGGGTATCTGGCTGTGAAGGTGGGATATGAGCTGGAATCCATTCATATCCGGTAGTTCAAGGTCGATGATGCAAAGGTCGAATCTCTCTTTGAGGGTCAGTTGTTCCACGTCTTTTGCACAAGTGGCTCCTTTGCACGCCACTCCTTCGAGTTGCGAGGCCAATGCAATGATGCCTTCAGCAACAATCGGGTGGTCATCTATTACCAGTATTCTGTATGTTTCTTTGTTTGGTTTCATTCGTTTATGTTAAGCAGTAGGGTGAAAACGTTGTTTTCTGTTGACGAGCATACATTGGCGGTAGCGTTGATGGCTTTGATACGGTCGTTTACGGTGCGCAATCCTATGCCGTCATTGTTGTTTGTTGCTGTTTGTTGCTTGTTTGCATTCTTACCGTTGTCTGTAATTTGCAGGGTATATTTATTTTCATTGTCGGCACGGAGACTGATGACTATATGACTGGCTGAGGCATGTTTCACGATGTTCATGGTGAGCTCTTGTACGATGCGGTACAGCTCATAAGCGGTTTCATTGGGAAGATGGCGTGATGCGTTGTTCTCCGTTGGATGATAGCTGACCTCTATGCCGGTGTTCTCGGTCAGTTTGGCAGCATAACGGTCGAGTATCTGGTCTAGACTGAGATGCTCGAATTCGGGAGGCATCAGTTCGTGTGAGATATTCCGCACGTTGTTTCTCAGTTTGCTGACGAGTGAGGCCAGTTCCTGCTCATTCCCTTTGCTGGCAGAAGTTTCTATCTTCATTTGCAGCCCCAGCAGGTCGTTGGCTATGCCGTCATGCAGTTCCTTGGCAAAATATTTGCATTCCTCTTCCAACCCTTCAATGTAACGGCGTGCCGAGTTCAGTTCGTTTTCTTGCTTTAGCAGTTCAATCTTCTTTTCGGCTATTCGTTTCTTGTGGCGGAGCGTCAACAAAGTAATGAGAGCAAGACCGGACAGAAGGGCTACAGCAATGGAGGCTTTTAGCAGGAAGGCTTGGTGTTCCAGTTGTTCTTGTTGCAGGTGGGCTATCTCCAATTCCTTTTCTTGTGTGTGATATTTCACGTTGAATTCTGCCATTTGTTGCGTCAGATTGTGCTGTGCCAGCGTATCAGTCCACATGCGGGCACTATCCATATAGGTGTAGGCCAGTTTGGGGTTTCCCAAGGCATCGTAGCATCGTGCCATTTGTGTAAATAATGTTTTGGGCTCGGTACCGGTTTTCCGGTTACGCAGCCAGTGGAAGTCCTTCAAGGCGCGGGCATAGTTTTTGCGGTTTGTTTCGGTGGCTGCCCTCGATTGTATGAATCCTATGGCAGCGATGGAGTTGGATGGTACCCGTTGTAGTAGTTTGTTCCCCAATTTCAAGTAGTGGTCTATGGAATCGGGTTGTTCTTTTCGTTCAAAGAGTCTCAGCATGCCGGGCAGGCAGCGTATCTTCCATAGGTCTTCGTTTCCCTCTCCGTGGCAGGCAATGTTCCAGGCTTTGCGGGTTCAGCTCAGCCTTTATGGTTGCCCTGATTTGCCAGGTGGTGAAAGCTACGAATGGGTCTTCGGTTCTGGCGGCATGTTCGGCGGCCATGTCGGTATACTTTTCGGCTTCGTCCAGCTGCCTGATATTGAAGTATAGGATGGACACATTGTTGCAGATGTGGGCTATCCAGCTTTCGTCCCCATATTGCAAGGCACTGTCCAGTGCTTTATTGTAATAGTAGAGTGTAGAGTCATTCATTTGGTGCTGACGGTAGAGGAGGCCCAAATCGTTGTATACGCTGATGTGCTTTTCCAAATCATTTATCTGCGGCAGGTAGGGGAGCACATTTTTTTTCATGGCAAAGGCTTCTTCTGTCTTTCCCACATAGATCAGTAGTGTGGCTTGTTCGTTCAGCAAGATGGGATACATGAAGGAGTGCTTTACGTTCCGGGTGGCAAAGGCGCTGTCGAAGCTACGTTGCGCTTCATCGTAGTGTCCTTCTTCCATGAGATTGGCTGCCCGGTTGTAGAAGTGTGCCAACAGAGTGTCTGTTGGTATTTCTCCGGCGTGAAGCAGGATAGTGGTTAAAGAAAAGAGGAGTGATAATAGCTTAGTATGGCGTACCCTCATATCGGTATATTTTAGTGGAATTCAATCTGTGCTTAGTTGTTGCAAATATACGTCTTATTCATTTTGCTTTTTATTGGAGATGCTGAATTTTTTCTGTATGTGGCTGAAAAATCACCTTTTTCAGTGACAAGAAGTGAAAGGAAAAGTTTATTACTTTGCAAAAAATATTAAGCTTTGTCTGGGAATGATAAATGGCCAAAAGTATCTGTCCGGGTTTGAATGGCAGAGTCTTGTTGTCGTGAGATACGGACGGCATTCCTTATACTTTTGTTATTATGGATTTTCCTTAAAGGGATGGGGGATAAAACAAGATTTGTAACTTATGAAAATGTTTAAAATGATGGCTGCCTCCATGTTGGGTGTGGCGTTGTGCTTGGGATTCACTGCTTGCAGTGACGATGACGAAAATGAGAATGGTGAGGGTGGCGAAAACACCGCCACTGTGGTCAATCCTTCGCAAGTGTTTACGGGAGGGCTTCCGAAGTCGGTTTCGGGTATGGCGATTTCTCACAATGAAGAAGGGCTGGTGACGAACATTACAACTGAGGATGGGGATAAAGCCGTCTTTGAGTACTTTCCCGCTACTACAAAGGCAGATGTTGCAAAGGACCGAGCAAGAATCACCGTGACGGATGAAGAGGGCGATGTTACAGAACTGAACTTGCAGCTCAACAGCGATGGTTATGTGGAATTTTGCAACTCAATAGACCACGCTGGTACTCCCGATGCCGATGAGTTTACTTGGGAGATGGAATACGACACTGAAGGCCATCTGGTTGTAATGAAACGCTCTGAAAGCGATGGTGAAATAACGAACATCACCTATAAGGATGGAGATGTGGTGAAGACTTCCACACGTTATGTAGCTAGTGGGGATCTCAATGGTGACGGAATTATCGACAGCAATGACGAGTGGGAGTATAGTGCTGCCATAGACTATACGACGGATAATATAACAGCTCCTATCGAGAATAAGGGCTGCCTGATGTTGTTTGATGAAATACTGGATGTGGATATGGACGAGATGATATATGCCTATTATGGAGGTATGCTTGGTAAGGCTACGAAACATCTGCCGCTTGTAGGGCATTATACATACAATGGCGAGGACTCTGTGTCCGATATGTATTTTACATGGACATTGAATTCCGACAGTTATCCTACGGAACTGGTTGTAAAAGACCAGTGGGATGAATACAGATGTACATTTACTTGGTAATTATAAAACATCTGTTTATTCTTGTGGAACAGGACATGAGCCTATAAAATGTAAGGGGTTGCCTTTTGCCGAGACAACCCCTTCTTATTTTATGTAGAATTTATTGTGACAGCAGATGTTGGTAACTTTCTGCTGTTTCAAGTTTATAATACTTTGAATTCATATCCCTCTTCCTTCAGGAAGTCAATGGCGCGCGGCAATGCGTACTGCAGGTTTCCGTTGCACCAGGATTTCAAGGAATCGTGGAAGGTGATGATGGAGCCGTTGCGGGCGTAGCGCATCACGTTGGCTAGCACTTGCGGACCGCGCAGCTTCTTGCTGTAGTCGCGGGTCACGAGGTCCCACATCACAATCTTGTAGGTTCGTTTCAGCGTGAGATACTGGTTGGCGAACATATGGCCGTGGGGAGGGCGGAACAAGAGAGGGTAGAGAACCTTCTCCACATTGCAATTGATGTCCCCACCCATTTCCATGAAAATCTTCGCCTGTTCGGTATTTCCCAGATAATTCTTGGCCGTGTATTCAAATCCACGGATATGGTTGAAGGTGTGGTTACCGATGCGGTGCCCACGCTCAACGACCATCCGGAATTCGTCCGGATGCTTCCGTATGTTGTCACCTACCATGAAGAAGGTGGCTTTGATGTTGTGCTTATCCAGCAGGTCGAGCACCCAGGGAGTTACTTCGGGGATAGGGCCATCGTCGAAAGTCAGATAAACGGCTTTTTCATTGGGGTCCATCCTCCAGACTGCACCGGGATATAGTTTGCGAAAAAACTCAGGAGGTTGTTCTATAAACACGTGATTAAGGATTAAGGGATTAGGGATTTTAAGGATTAGGGGTTAATGATTAAGGATTAGGGGTTAAGGATTAGTTATTAATGATTAGTGATGAACTGCACAGGCTAATCCCTAATCCTTTAATCCTTAATCCCTAATCCTTATTCTCACTCCTTCATTCTGTCCACATACATATTATACAGTTCTTCCACCTTCGGCTCGTAGATTTCGGCGAGCTTGGAGTTGTACTTCTTCATGGCCTTCACCTCGGCATCGAGTACAGCCCAGTGGTATTCAAATTCACGGGTAGAAATCATGAAGCGGTTGTCGTCCAGGCTCAGATACCAGGTCAGGTACTCTACAGCCTTGTCAGCAAGGGCTTTCATCATCTCGTCCGCCTTGGCGGTTTCGCCCAGTTGGTAGTAGGCTTCCGCCATCTGTACGGCACCGTTCTGCCAGTCGTAAGGCACGTTGTAGGCGGGAATCATCTTTTCGGCATAGTCCAGGGCGGCTTTTGCCTTGTCTTTCTTGCCCTCACGCATCAGCTGCTGCACGAGTTGGGAGAAGATGCGACGGTGAGAGTGACACATGCGCATGGCGTTCTCGTCGATATAGATGCCCGGCTTGTCGATGCCACCGAACTTGAACTTGTTCATCAGGTTGTCGTACATCTTTTCGGAGTCTATTGTCACGCCCGTCTTACTGGTGTCGAACGGAGTGAAACGATAGGCAAGACCTTCCTGAACGAAGTGGTTCTCCATGTTCAGCTGGTTCTCCCTGCCTACGCTGACAGCGATATAGATGGGGCGTTCCCAGTTGGCCTCGCTCAGCATTTCGAGCATCATCAACTCGCTCTTGTAGAGGGCGCGTTTGCCTTTCAGCGAAATGTGCATGTAGTCGGGGATTGAGTCGCCCGGTATCATCATGCCGCTGCGGCGCACGGCTTCCTTGTCTACCTTGATGACAATGCTGTCGGTAGGAATCACCTTCAAGTCCTGATTCTTGTTGCGCACCCAGTTCTTGAGGATATTCTTTAGCTCATACGGGTTGTCACCGAATTCTTTCTTTACATTGACCAGTGCTTCGGGATTACCGTCCAGTGCCTGCTTCTCGGCTTCGGCATAGAGCTGGTCGATGCTTTTCTTGTACTCAGGCTGGATGGGGACGTATTCGTTGGTGCCTTCTACGTACTCCATTCGGTCCCACGTGATGGGGAGAGAAGGACTGTCGTAGGCGGGGCGCTTCATCTGGTCGATGTACCAATCGGTCTGCAGGTACGAGAGGTTGCAGGTGCGGGCGTCGGTACGGAAACCTTCGGTCTCCTGGTTGTACCAGAGGGGGAAGGTATCGTTGTCACCGTTGGTATAGATAATCGGATTGCCGCTTTCTTGCAGGGACATTAGGTAGTTCTGGCCGAAGTCGCGTGCCATGTAGCGGTCGCTGCGGTCGTGGTCGTCCCAAGTCTGGCTTGCCATCTGCACGGGGACAAAGAGGCAGGCTACGGAAACGATGGCGGCAGCAGGCAGTTCCTTCATCTTGGCATAGTCTTGAAGCAGACGGACGAGTCCTGCCACACCCATACCAATCCAGATGGCGAAGGCGTAGAACGAACCGGCGTAGGCATAGTCACGTTCGCGCGGTTGGCTCGGAGTCTGGTTCAGGTAGAGCACGATGGCAATACCGGTCATGAAGAAGAGGAAGAAGACCACCCAGAATTGCTGGATGCCTTTCTGCCCACGGTAGGCTTGCCATAGCAGGCCGATGATACCCAGCAGCAGGGGCAGGCAGTAGAATACGTTGTGTCCCTTGTTGTCTTTCAGTTCCTGAGGCAAGAGGCTCTGGTCGCCCACCAGCCAGTTGTCGATGAACGGGATACCGGTAATCCAGTTGCCGTGTTCGATTTCTCCGCTACCCTGTATGTCGTTCTGGCGTCCGGCGAAGTTCCACATGAAGTAGCGCCAGTACATCCAGTTGAGCTGGTAGGAGAAGAAGAACTTGATGTTTTCCCACTGTGTGGGCATGTTTACCATAATCATGTTGCCGCATTTGTCATAGGGCACATCGTAACCCTTGATGTCCTGCCAGGCATGGTATTGTTGTGTATGGGCACTGCTGTACATACGCGGGAACAGCATGTTCTGGGCGTATTCGTACTCAATGCGTCCGGGGATTTCGATGTACGAATCCTTTTCGTCGGGCGTAGCTTTCTCCTTGCGGATGAACTTCGTGCCGTTGTACTTGATGCGCGGTTCGCAGTAACCGTCTTTCACGTCCAGTGCCACTTGCGAGGAGAAGGCAGGGCCATAGAACAGCGGGCGTGTGCCATACTGCTCGCGTCCCAGGTATTCGCCCAGTGTGAAGATGTCCTCCGGAGAGTTCTGGTCCATCGGCGTGTTGGCGGTGGAGCGGATGACGATAAGTGCATACGAGGAATATCCGATGACAATCATCATGGTGCAGAGCAGCGAGGTGTTCAGCGTGCGTGCCGATACGCGGAATTTCTCTTTGACGGCTGCCTGCGTCTTCGGACGGAGGTAGAGCCACAATGCGGCAATGACAATAACACCGATAACTACCGAGCTGGTACCGTGTCCGTAGAACGGGATACCCAGCATGGCGATGGTGAGTATGAACGAGAGTGCCATACGTGCCTTGTTGCGTTCGGTATAGCTTTCGTAGATACCCCAGATGAGGCAGGCTGCCAACAGAATGATATATACGATGACACCCGTGTTGAAGGACATGCCCAGCGTGTTGACGAAGAGCAGTTCGAACCAGCCGCCCACTTTCACGATACCCGGCACGATGCCGTAGAGTACGGCTGCTACCAGTATGCCCGAAGCGAGCAATGCCAGCAGGGAACCTCGGGCATTGGCGTTGGGTACTTTCTTGTAGTAGTATACCAGTACGATGGCGGGCAGGCAGAGCAGGTTCAGCAAGTGCACGCCGATGGAAAGTCCCGTCAGGTAGGCGATAAGAATCAGCCAGCGGTCACTGTGAGGCTCGTTGGCAACGTCCTCCCATTTCAGTATGAGCCAGAATACGACGGCAGTGAACAGTGAGGAGAAGGCATACACCTCGCCTTCCACAGCGCTGAACCAGAAGGTATCGCTGAACGTGTAGGCAAGTGCGCCCACCAGACCGCTACCCATGATGGTAACCATCTGGCCGCGTGTGATATTGTTTTCGTCTGTCACCACAAGTTTGCGTACCAGGTGCGTGATGCTCCAGAAAAGGAACAGGATACATGCGCCGCTCATCAGCGCGCTCATGTAGTTCACCATCTTGGCAACGGTGGAGGCGTCGGAAGCAAATTGTGAGAATAGGTTGGCTACCAGCATGAAGAACGGTGCGCCGGGCGGGTGTCCTACTTCCAGCTTATAGCCGGTGGTGATGAACTCCGGGCAGTCCCAAAAGCTTGCAGTAGGTTCGATGGTCATGCAGTAGACCGTCGCTGCAATGAGGAAGGTAATCCAGCCTACAAGGTTGTTTACGGTTTTGTACTGTTTCATTCAGATGAAATTCGTTATTATTCAGTTTTGTTTTTTACAAGCTGTTTTGCCATCGCTTAGTCAACGTATTGGCATATATGAGCGCAAATATAATGATTTCGCTT
>OLQS01002106.1_pt1 | contig 10429 bp, 8 predicted proteins | sample 1672291 | NCBI WGS metagenome assembly OLQS01 (sample SAMEA3136668, study PRJEB25190) | human gut metagenome | biome: human gut; feature: human-associated habitat; material: faeces | place: Austria | collected 2013
AACAAAGCTACAGTGACTAAAGAATGGGTCATTGTTGACGCTACAGACCAGGTATTGGGTCGTCTGGGCGCAAAAGTTGCGAAACTGTTGAGAGGAAAGTATAAACCTAACTTTACCCCTCACGTAGATTGTGGCGATAATGTAATCATTATCAACGCCGACAAAGTAAAATTAACCGGTAACAAGTGGAATGACAAGGTATATCTGTCATATACAGGTTATCTCAGGTTATCCCGGCGGCCAGAGAGAAATCACTCCTGCCCGTTTGCAGGCAAAACCGAACGGTGATGACAAGTTACTGAGAAAAGTAGTAAAGGGTATGTTGCCTAAGAACAAGTTGGGCGCAAAATTGCTGGGCAATATGTATGTATATGCCGGCAGCGAGCACAAGCACGATGCTCAGAACCCGAAAATGATTGATATTAACGTACTTAAATAAGAGATAATGGAAGTAGTAAATGCATTAGGCAGACGTAAAAGTGCAATTGCACGTATTTTCGTAAGCGAAGGTACTGGAAAGATTACTATTAATAAGAGAGACCTCGCAGAGTACTTTCCATCAAGCATTCTTCAGTATGTAGTTAAACAGCCGTTGAATAAGCTGGGTGTTGCTGAAAAGTACGACATCAAAGTTAATCTCTGCGGTGGCGGTTTCACCGGCCAGTCTCAGGCTTTGCGTTTGGCAATTGCCCGCGCACTGGTGAAAATCAATGCTGAGGACAAGGCTGCTCTCCGTTCTGAAGGTTTCATGACTCGTGATCCTCGTTCTGTTGAACGTAAGAAACCGGGACAACCGAAAGCACGTCGTAGATTCCAGTTCAGTAAACGTTAAGAGTTGGAGAACGGTTGGGGCGGACAAGTTGCTTAATTCTCGACTTTCACCTCTCAACTCTCAACTGAAAAAGCGTTTAGTATCTAAACTACCGGGACTCTTCAGATTCAGACTACCCGGCGGTTGGTTTAGAAGAAACAAAAAAGAAAGTAAACGATTAATTTAAAAGAAAATGTCTAGAACAAATTTTGATACATTATTGGAAGCCGGTTGCCACTTCGGTCACTTGAAAAGAAAGTGGAACCCTGCAATGGCTCCTTACATCTTCATGGAGCGCAATGGTATTCACATCATTGACCTCAACAAGACGGTTGCTAAAATTGACGAAGCTGCTGAAGCTTTGAAGCAAATCGCTAAATCAGGAAAGAAAGTCCTGTTTGTTGCTACTAAAAAACAAGCTAAGCAGGTGGTTGCCGATAAGGCTGCATCTGTAAATATGCCTTATGTAATCGAGCGTTGGCCGGGTGGTATGTTGACTAACTTCCCGACTATCCGTAAGGCTGTCAAGAAGATGGCTACCATCGACAAGTTGACAAGCGACGGTACCTATTCAAACCTCTCCAAGAGAGAAATTCTTCAGATTTCACGTCAACGTGCAAAGTTGGACAAGACTTTGGGCTCTATCGCTGACCTGACTCGTCTGCCGTCTGCTCTGTTCGTTATCGACGTAATGAAGGAAAACATCGCAGTTCGTGAAGCTAACCGTCTGGGGATTCCCGTATTCGGTATCGTTGATACAAACTCCGATCCTACGAATATCGATTTCGTAATCCCGGCAAATGATGACGCTACTAAGTCAGTAGAAGTTATTCTTGATGCTTGCTGCGCTGCTATGCAGGAAGGTCTGGAAGAACGTAAGGCCGAAAAGGTAGACATGGAAGCTGCCGGTGAAGCTCCTGCCAACAAAGGTAAGAAGAAAGCTACAAAAGCAAGACTCGACAAGTCCGACGAGGAAGCAATCAATGCCGCTAAGGCTGCTGCTTTCATGAAGGAAGAAGAGGCTTAATCATACTGTTGAGAGTTGAGAATTGAAAGTTGAGAGTTACTTTACGGCAATTCTCAATTCTCTATTCTCAACTCTCAATTACTTTATAAGGATATTATTAACAATTAAAATAAAAAGATATTATGGCTGTAAGTATGGCTGATATAACCAAGCTCCGCAAGATGACCGGTGCTGGTATGATGGATTGCAAAAATGCTTTGACTGAAGCTGAAGGCGATTTCGACAAGGCAATGGAAATTATCCGTAAGAAGGGACAAGCTGTTGCAGCTAAGCGTTCAGATCGCGAGGCTTCTGAAGGCTGTGTGCTGGCTAAGACTACGGGTGACTTTGCCGTTATCATCGCTCTGAAGTGCGAAACTGACTTCGTGGCTCAGAATGCTGATTTCGTGAAATTGACTCAGGACATTCTGGACCTTGCCGTGGCTAACAAGTGCAAGACTCTGGACGAAGTAAAAGCTCTGCCGATGGGCAACGGTACTGTACAGGATGCTGTAACAGACCGTAGCGGTATCACTGGCGAGAAGATGGAGTTGGATGGTTACATGACTGTAGAAGGTGCAAGCACTGTGGTTTATAACCACATGAACAGAAATGGCCTCTGCACTATTGTTGCTTTCAACAAGGCTGTTGAAGAAGGACTGGCTAAGCAGATTGCCATGCAGATTGCTGCCATGAACCCGATTGCAGTAGACGAAGATGGCGTATCTGAAGAAATCAAGCAGAAGGAAATAGATGTTGCTATCGAGAAGACAAAAGCTGAACAGGTACAGAAGGCTGTTGAGGCCGCTTTGAAGAAGGCTGGTATCAACCCGGCTCACGTGGACAGCGAAGACCACATGGAAAGCAACATGGCCAAAGGCTGGATTACTGCTGAAGACGTGGCAAAGGCAAAGGAAATCATTGCTACTGTTTCTGCCGAGAAAGCTGCACATCTGCCTGAACAAATGATTCAGAATATTGCTAAGGGCCGTCTTGGCAAGTTCTTGAAAGAAGTTTGCTTGCTGAACCAGGAAGACATCATGGACGGCAAGAAGACAGTTAGAGAAGTCTTGAAAGAAGCTGATCCTGAATTGAAGGTTGTTGACTTCAAACGTTTTACTTTGCGCGCTGAATAATTCCGCTTAGAAACGATTCTATAAAAAGAAGTGGCCGTATATGGAGTTGAATTCCTAAACGGTCACTTTTTTATGCCTCTACAGTTGCAGTGAGACGGATGATGCGTTTATCCCACGGGCTTGGTTTGCGTGTATCCTTCTGCCTTCAGGAGGTCGATGACACGTTGTTTGAAGTCGCCTTGCACGATGATTTCTCCATCTTTGGCACTTCCGCCTACTCCACATTTACTTTTCAGCAATTTGCCCAGTTCTTTCAGATTATTGTCGGTGCCCACGAAACCGGTGACAAGAGTGACGACTTTGCCACCCCGGTTCTTGCGGTCCAGCTGTACACGCAGGCGTTGTTGTGCAGGGGGGAGGGTAGCTTGCTCCTCATCGTCATTCATCTCATAGTTGTAGTCCGGGTTGGTGGAATAGACTATATTCAACCGTTCTTTCCAATCATTATTCTTCATACTTCTTTCTTTTAAACTTCCCAAAAGTACGATATTATGTGGAATTATGCAATTAGAAATTATGTTAAGCTTTTGTTGCATCCGTGTTACTGATTAGAAAAAAAGCACTACTTTTGCCAATCGCAATATTGAGAACTTAAATAAGAAACTATGAGCAGTCCGTTACAGAAAAAAGAAACCATGAAGGTGCCGGAACCTACCTTGCGCCGGCTTCCGTGGTACCTTTCCAATGTAAAGTTGCTGAAACAAAAGGGGGAACGATTCGTATCATCCACCCAGATTTCCAAGGAAATCAATATTGATGCTTCACAAATTGCCAAAGACCTTTCGTATGTCAATATCTCGGGACGTACGCGTGTAGGCTATGAGGTGGACACACTGATAGCTGTGCTGGAGGATTTCCTGGGATTTACCAATATACACAAAGCCTTTCTGTTCGGTGTCGGAAGCTTGGGAGGTGCCTTGCTGCGCGACTCGGGTCTGAGCCATTTCGGTTTGGAGATAGTAGCTGCTTTCGATGTGAAGCCCGAACTGGTGGGTACGACACTGAGCGGCATCCCCATCTATCATTCGGACGAGTTCAAGCAGAAGATGCAGGAGTACGATGTCAATATAGGCGTGCTGACGGTACCTATCGAAATAGCCCAGCAGATAACGGATTCCATGGTAGAGGGCGGTATCAAGGCCGTATGGAACTTTACCCCGTTCCGTATCCGTGTTCCCGAGAACATTGTCGTGCAGAACACTTCCCTTTATGCCCATCTGGCCGTGATGTTTAACAGACTGAACTTTAATGAGATCAAGTAATGAAGATTATTGCTGTAGGAATGAACTATGCTCTGCACAACAAAGAGCTGGGACATACACACGAGAATAAGGAACCGGTTATTTTCTTGAAACCCGATTCGGCTATACTGAAAGATGGCAAACCTTTCTTTATCCCCGACTTTTCCAACGAAGTGCATTATGAGACGGAAGTGGTGGTGCGCATCTGCCGTTTGGGCAAGAATATTGCTCCCCGCTTTGCCCATCGCTATTACGATGCGGTGACGGTGGGCATCGACTTCACGGCACGCGACTTGCAACGTAAGTTCCGTGAGGCGGGTAATCCGTGGGAGCTTTGCAAAGGGTTCGACAATTCGGCAGCTATCGGCACCTTTGTCCCTTTGGAACAAGTGGGCGGCAATGTACAGAATTTGGACTTCCATTTGACGATTGATGATAAGGAGGTGCAACGCGGTCATACAGCGGACATGCTGTTCCGGGTAGATGAAATCATTGCTTATGTCAGCCGCTTCATGACCTTGAAAATCGGTGACTTGCTGTTCACGGGTACCCCTGTGGGAGTAGGTCCCGTCAGCATCGGACAGCACTTGCAGGGCTATCTTGGGGAAGAGAAAGTACTCGACTTCAATATCCGCTGAGCGGCATTCGGGATTTTTGTCCGTAAACCTCTATGTTAGCTTACTAAACTTCTGCTTTATAAAGCTAAAGTACCCCTTTACTAATTTCGTCCAAACATCTTTTGTCCAAAGAACTTTGTAATCAACGGGTAAATGTTTACTTTTGTGATGTAATCTTGAACTATAGACAGAGAAACCGTACTGCATGAAACGTTTGTTTGCCATCCTTTTCGCTTTGTTTTGCACTATGCCTTTATTCTGCCAAGATAGAGAGGTGGATTCATTGCTTCGGGTGCTTGATGCATCTGTGCAGGGGCGTGAACGATATACACTGGAACGTCAGTCTCAAATCAATGCCTTGCAGTGCCAGCTGAAGGCTACCCGTTCCGATGCGGAATTACTGGAAATCTACCAGGAGTTGTTCGGCAAATACAGCGCCTACCGCATGGACTCTGCCTTGTGGGCAGCAAATCGTTGCGTGGAAGTAGCCCAGCGTATGTCCGTAGCATCGCATCTCTACTCTGCCCGTATGCGTGTGGCAGAGGTGATGATTGGTACAGGAATGTATAAGGAAGGACTGGAAATTTTGGAAGACATTCCCCAGGAGGAACTGGGTGCGATAGATATGTTCTACTACTATAATCTTTATCATAAAGTGTACACGCTGATGGCATCCTATGCTTTTTCAGAAGAATTGCAGGCGTCATACTCCCGGCTGGCATATCAGTACAAAGACTCCATTCTGCGTGTGAAGCGTCCCGATTCGCAAGGCTATCAACTGACTTTGGGCGACAAACTACTGTATGAGGGTAAGTATGACGAAGCCATAGGTGTTTTGGAGGGTTGCTATGATATCCATAGCCAGAAGGACTTCAGCCTTGCCATTCCTTCTGTTGCATTGGCAAGCGTTTATGGTGCCAAAGGAGACCACAAGCAGGAAAAGAAATATCTTACCATCTCGGCAATAGCCGACGTGCAAAGCGGAACAAAGGAATACATTTCGCTTTGGAAACTTGCCAACCTGCTCTATGGCGAGGGCGACATAGAACGTGCGTATACCTATATGGAATGCTCCATGCAAGATGCTACCTTCTGTAATGCTCGCTACCGTACGATGGAGATTTCGGGGATGTTGCCCGTCATCAACTCCACCTACGAGGCCAAGTTGCATGAGGAAAAAGAACAGCTGGTCACCTTATTTATATGGATATCCATCCTGGCGGCAGTATTGCTGGTGGCCTTGGTCTATATTTATCATCAGATGAAGCGCCTTTCCCTTGCCAGAAAGACCATGGATGACATGAACAAGGAATTGAAGCACATCAACGGTGACTTGCAGGAACTGAATGCTCGGTTGCAGGAGTCGAACCGTGTGAAGGAGGAGTACATCGGCTACGTCTTCAACATGTGTTCCGTCTATATAGACAAGCAGGAAGAATTCCGCAAGATGCTGGCAAGGAAAGTGAAGGCCGGGCAGCTGGACGACCTGGTGAAAACCATCCACTCCACCACCTTTGTCACCGGCGAGTTGAAAGAATTCTTCCATACGTTCGACAGCGTCTTCCTGAAACTCTATCCTAAGTTTGTGAACGACTTTAATAACCTTTTGCAGGAGAACGAGCGCATCTATCCTAAAGAGGGCGAACTGCTGACTCCGGAACTCCGTGTGTTTGCCTTGATTCGGTTGGGAATTTCAGATAGCGGAAAGATTGCCACCTTCCTGCATTACTCTTCGCAGACCGTATATAATTACCGTTTGAAAGTGCGGAGCAAATCCTTTCTTTCTAAAGAAGATTTCCTGAATATGGTGCAGAAAATAGGGTAAAACTCCTCCTATGCCCTTTATGTGAATCTACTTTCTTACTTTCTGCTGATTTTCACAATATGCTGTTTTTTAATGTTTTATAGATAAAGCTAATCTGCTTGCGTCTACTTTAAGCTTCTACTCGCCTTTTTCGCGGGACAGTTAATCATATACCTTTGCAACATCGACAAAAGATTAAAGTTAACTGTAGTTTTTTGATAAGTATTAGTTAAGAAGATTGGGTATAAGGATTGCATGGAACCGGGCGTGCTTGGTTCCTTTTCTTGGCAAACATTATTTTTATTAACTATATATTGTATTATATGAAAAGCATGATTAAAATCGCAAAGAGTATTCTCCCGTTGCTGGGATTGCTCTTGTCTTTGTCACTTTCGGCACAAGATATTGCAGTGAAAGGACATGTGAAAGACCACACAGGTGAACCACTGATTGGGGCTAACATCTTGATAAAGGGTACCTCTGTGGGAACTATCTCTGATGTGGACGGTAACTTTACTTTGAAAGCTGCCGTCAATGATATTCTCTCCATTACATGTATCGGTTTTAAGGGCCAGGAACTGACGGTTACCGGCAGCAATACACCGCTCGTCATCACTTTGCAGGAAGACACGGAGATGCTGGACGAAGTCGTTGTAATCGGTTACGGTCAAGTGAAGAAAGGAGATGTCACTGGTTCTCTGCTAACTGTGAAGCCGGACGAGCTGAACAAAGGAAAGCAATTGACTGCCGAAGACGCTCTGGTGGGTAAGGTTGCCGGTGTGAACATTGTACCGGGCAGCGGTGCTCCGGGCAGCGGCGGTACCATCCGTATCCGTATGGGAGCTTCTTTGTCAGCAGACAACGACCCACTGATAGTTATCGACGGTGTGCCTGTCAGCAACGCCTCCATCAGCTCTATCAACCCGAATGACATTGCTTCGTTTACGGTATTGAAAGATGCTTCGGCAACAGCCATCTACGGTTCGCGTGCCTCCAACGGTGTCATCATTATCACTACGAAGAAAGGAAACACCGACGGTGTTTCACGTCCCTCTTTCAGCTACAGTGCCAACGTGGCGGTGGGCAATGTGTATAAGAAACTGGATGTACTTTCCGCTTCCGAATATCGCGAAGCCTTTGCCAAGTATGCCAATGCTCCGGAGGCTTTCAAGCTGGGTGATGTCAATACCGACTGGCAGGATGAAATCTACCGCGTGGCAATGGGTACAGACCACAACCTCTCCATGACTGGTGCTTTGAAGAATATGCCTTACCGCGTGTCCGTGGGCTATACCAACCAGAACGGTACGTTGAAAAACAACAACTACCAGCGCCTCAATGCCAGTATCGGTTTGTCGCCCAAGTTCTTCGACAAGCATCTCTCTGTTGACATCAATATCAAGGGTAGCATCGAGGACGAAAAGCCGGTTTCCACCAGTGTCATCGGAAGTGCCGTAGGTTTCGACCCTACACGCCCTGTATATCAGAACTATGACGGTAATGTAGGTTTGGGGTACTATATGTGGATGGGTGTAAGTAATACCCCCATCACGCTAGCTGCCTCAAACCCCGTCTCCGACTTGGAACTTGCCGACAAGCAGAACAAGACCAAACGCTCCATCGGTAATATTGCCCTCGATTATAAAATACACGGTTTTGAAGACTTTCGACTGAACCTGAACATGGGGTATGATTTCCTGACGGAAGACAAACACGATAACATGCCTGACTTGGCCCCCGCCATGTACACCGGCAACGAACAGGATGGTACCGGAAAGCGTTATACATATCATAACGACAAACGCAATACACTACTCGACTTCTACGCCAACTATGCCAAAGACTTCAACGACCATAACCTCAATGCCATGGCTGGTTACGGCTGGCAACGTTTCTGGTACAAGAACCATGATACCACTACCGACACCAAGGGTGAGGATCTTACCTCTCCCAAGCACGAGGAAGCTGAACTCTACCTGCTCTCCTTCTACGGTCGATTGAACTACTCTTGGAAACAGCGTTATATGCTGACTGCTACGTTACGTGCCGATGCTTCTTCTCGCTTCTCGCCCGAGACCCGTTGGGGCTACTTCCCTTCCGTAGCCGCTGCATGGCGTGTGAACGATGAGGCTTTCTTGGCAGACAACAAAGTAGTGTCCGACCTAAAACTCCGTTTGAGCTACGGTCAGACCGGCCAGCAGTCCATCGGTTCCTACTACCAGCATTTGTCCACCTATACTGCATCTTACGATGAGTCCAGATACTTGTTCGGTAACAAGTGGTACACCACCTACCGCCCCAACGGCTACGATCCCAACATTAAATGGGAGACTACGGAAACTTACAACATCGGTATCGACTACGGTTTCTTGAACAACCGCATCTCGGGTACGATTGACTACTACTGGCGTAACACGAAAGACCTGCTGAACGACATTTTTGTACCTGCCGGCAGTAACTTCACCAACCGTATCGAAACCAACATCGGTGATATGGAAAGCAAAGGTCTTGAAATCGGTGTGAACTTGGTTCCCATCCAGACCAAAGATTGGGAATGGAACATCAGCGGTAACTTCACTTGGAATGCCTCAAAGATTACCAAGCTGAACACCATCGACAACGAGAGCAACTACGTAAAGACAGGTAACGCCGGAGGTACAGGCCGCTATCTGCAAGTACACATGGTAGGAGAGACTCCGAATACCTACTATCTACTGAAGCAAGCTTATGACGAAAACGGACAGCCGCTGGACGGTAAATACATTGCCAAAGACGGCTCCATCACTTCTAGCGAAGAAGACTCTAACAAGTACGTCACTGGTAAGAGTTCCAAGGCCCCTTACTATTGCGGTCTGTCCACCCGTCTGTCCTACAAGAATTGGGATTTGGGCATCAACGGACACGGTAGCTTCGGTTTCTATGTCTATAACTATGTGGCTGCTTCCAACTCCTTGGATGCACTCTATGGCAGCAACGGCGTTTCCAGCAACATCCTGCGTTCTACGCTCGAAAACAAGTTTACGCAAGACCGCCAGTTCACCGACCATTTCCTGGAGAGAGGCAACTTCTTCCGTATAGACAATATCACCATCGGTCATACGTTCAATAAACTGTGGAACGACGGGACATCGCTCCGTCTCTCCTTCGCCGTACAGAATGTATGCACTTTGAGCGGATACTCCGGTCTTGATCCGGAGCTTTATGACGGAATCGATAAAAACATCTATCAGCGTCCGCGTACGTTCATGCTGGGAGTTAACCTTAATTTTTAATGACTAAAAACAGATACATGATTATGAAAACTAGATATTTCAAATTAGTAACAGTATGTTTGCTGGCTGTGTCACTTTTTGCTTCTTGCCTGGGCGACCTGGATACATTGCCGCTGGATGATAACGAACTGACCGGTGAGATGGTGTACTCTACTCCCGAGGGCTATATCGGCATGATTGCCAAGTGTTATGCTGCCCTGATACAGACAGGGCAGAAGGGTGGTGACGGAGGAGACGGCGATGTGTCGGGCATCGATGAAGGATATTCTGGTTATACTCGTGCCTTGTTCTACTTGCAGGAAGCTTGTACGGATGAAATCGTATTCCAGTCCGGTGGCAGCAAGGGTGTACGTGCCATGCTTTACTTGAATTGGGATGCTTCTACTGAGATTGTGGGTTATCCTTATTACCGTCTTTTCATGACCATTAACTATTGCAACGAGTTCCTACGTGAATGTACAGAGAGCAAATTGCAGGAGAGAGGTGTGTATGAAGCCTTGAAAGACGAGTATCAATACTATTGTGCCGAAGCCCGCTTCATC
>OLQS01002130.1_pt1 | contig 10333 bp, 9 predicted proteins | sample 1672291 | NCBI WGS metagenome assembly OLQS01 (sample SAMEA3136668, study PRJEB25190) | human gut metagenome | biome: human gut; feature: human-associated habitat; material: faeces | place: Austria | collected 2013
TGTTTCCTCCGGCTCTTCAGTTTATTTGGTTAGTTACGACTAACTACATTTTACCAGCTATTACAACATTTGTCCATAGCCGTTCTTGAGAACATTTATTAATAGATGGGAAATGGATGAAAAAAGAGCCACACCGTTTTTCGTGGTATGACTCTTTAAAACCGCTCCCTATTGTTTCTGTTCCAGTAAATTAGTCATGCTCTTCAGACTGACCATGAGCGTCGATGTATTATGAAGCAGCGCAGAGGTGGCCGGCGCCAGGATTCCGTTGACGCCCAGCAGGATCAGGCCCAAATTAAATCCGATCACAAACCGATAATTTCTGTTTACACGGACCATCAGCGCGTTGCTGATTCTCTTCAGCGTCACAAGCTGGTCCAGTGCATCCTCCGATATGGTAATATCCGCGATTTCCCTGGCGATCTCCGCCCCCTCGCTGATGGCGATTCCCACGTCGGCAGCGGATAAAGCGGGAGAATCGTTGATTCCGTCACCGACCATGATAACTTTTCTGCCCGCGGCTCTCTCTGCCTCCACGAAACTGGCCTTATCCTCCGGAAGTACTTCGGAGTAATACTCATCCACACCCACCTTCTGCGCGATGGACCTTGCAGTCCGGTCGCTGTCTCCCGTCATCATAACAATCTTGGAAAGTCCCAGCGCTCTCAACTGACTGACCACTGAGGCAGCCTCCTCCCGCAGGGGATCGATAATGCAGATCACCGCGGCCAGACGGCCTCCAATCGCCATATAGAGATGAGAATACTCCGGCGGAAGGCTCTCGTACTGCTCTCTTCCGTCTTCTGGAATGATGCTGCCCTCGTCCTCGAAGACAAAATGATGACTTCCAATAATAATCCGCTCTCCTCCGATATAAGAGGCTATTCCATGAGCTACAATATAGTCCACCTTCGAGTGCATTTCCTCATGAACCAATCCTCTCCGGACGGACTCCTGAATAACTGCGTTCGCCATGGAATGGGGAAAATGTTCCTCTAAACAGGCTGCAATCCGCAGCATCTCATCCTTGTCCCGCCCCTCAAAGGTCACAACGCCGGCCACCACCGGCCTGGCCTTCGTGAGAGTGCCGGTCTTATCGAATACGATGGTATCCGCCTCCGCCACAGACTCCAGATAGACGCCGCCCTTGACTGTAACCCGATAGCTTCCTGCCTCCCTCATGGCGGAAAGTACGGACAGCGGCATGGCCAGCTTCAGAGCACAGGAGAAGTCTACCATCAGGATCGAAATCGCCTTCGTCACATTCCGTGTGAGCAGCCAGGTAAGCACCGTGCCGCCCAGGCTCCAGGGAACCAGTGCGTCAGCCATGGCTGCCGCTTTTCCTTCCACATTAGATTTCAGCTTCTCGGAGTCCTCAATCATTTTGACGATCCGCTCGAATCTGGTGGATCCGGCCGCCTTCTTCACGCAGATGGTGATGCTTCCTTCCTCCACCGCGGTTCCCGCGTATACGTATGTATCCGGTTCCTTCTTCACCGGTATGGACTCGCCGGTCATGGAGGCCTGATTTACCATGGCTTCCCCGGTCACAACAACTCCGTCCAGCGGAATCACGCTGCCCACATGTACTGTCACGAGGTCGCCCTCGCGGATTCTGGAGACCGGAACCAGAACCTCTGTGCCGTCCACATTCTGCCATACCTTCTCAATGTTCAGGGACATGCTTCTCGCCAGATCTCCCACCGATTTCTTATGGGTCCATTCCTCCAAAAGCTCCCCGATCCCCAGCAGGAACATCACAGAACCAGCCGTATTGAAATCCAGTCTTGCGATCGACACCGTGATTGCGGTGGCATCCAGAACCTCAACCGTCAGCTTTCCCTTCAGAAGATACCGGAGGCCCTTAATGATATAGCCAGCAGACTTCACCGCTGTATACACAGCCCGAAACGGCACAGGCAGAAATACCTTTGTAAACGCCCTCACAACAACCCGCTGAATCAGTTTTTCCTTGTATTCCCGGTTCAGCGCCCGGCCGCTGTCCTTCGGGACCAGCTCACAGAGTGACTCGTCCTGAAAGGAAAAGCGCCTGATTTCCTCGATGATAACTGGCCGAAGGCCGCCTTCATACAGGATAGCTGCATCCGCGGTCCTCTCATAGACCTTCACCTCCTTCACTCCCGGAATCAGGCTCATGGCACAGCAAAACATATCTGCCTCTCTCAGTGTCAGCTCACGCCGGTCGAGATGGATCCGAAGCCGTCCTTTTATCTCGTGTTTCACTATAAATCTCATGTCTTTGTCTCCTGTCCTATGTTTCTCCAGCTCTTCAAAAAGGAACGCCTGAGGAAAATTCCATCAGGCGGTGTCTTCTTTTACTCTGCTGCTGTCTATTCTGCTGCTGTCTATTCCACTTCTTCCGCGGTCTCTGAAACCATCTCTTCGCTCTCGTCTTCAAAGGCTTCATCCGCTCTCTGGCGGTTGATCTCCTTCGCCTCAGCCAGAATATCGTCTGCGTTCTCCTGGATCGAAGTGGCAGTTGTCATCACGCAGTCCTTCGCGCGCAGTCCGGCGGCCAGACAGTTGACGTAAAACTTCTTCGCATCTTTACTTGCCAGAATTTTAACACCCGCTGTACCGAATAAAACACCTCCTGCAAAGATTCCTATCTTTTTCATTTTGAAGCAGTCCAACATTTCTTTATCCTCCTGTTTTTCTTATCTATGCTTGTAACCCGTGTAAAAAACCATCGCCAGGCAGAAAAGCATTGCCCAGGCCCAAAACCTGTGTTTTTTCATCTTCAGTCACTCCTTTTATAAACGTTTTACTAGAAATTTACCCGGTTAGTCAACGCCAACAGGCCTTATTGAGAAATCGAGTCATTTACCGTCGTAATCCGATAAACAGTGTATCCTGCGTCCTTGACAGTATCCTTTAACACGGTGTCGCTGAACTCCTGTTTCATGCGGACATCCGCCTCCGCCTCCATTAAGTTCACGCGGGCATAGACGCCCTCCAGAGAATTTAATGCATTCTCCACCCGGATGGCGCAGTTGCCGCAGGACATCCCGTCCACCTTTAAAACCCGGCGGTGCGGATAGTGGGTAAGGTCCTTATCACTTACCTTTATTTTCTTCACCGCAGCCTCGCCCGAACCTCCGCAGCAGCCGGTGGTCAGCCTCTTTCTGTAGCTTCTTATCGCCAGAACCCCTGCCATAATAAGGGCCAGGCATATAATCGCTGTTGCCATATGTGCTCCTTCCTTTCTTCCAATTTCTTCTATTAGTTGTAACTAACTATAGATTAGTACCTGCTAACTGAATTGTCAATAATTTTTTTTTATATTCTTATTTTGACCTTTTTCCCCGGCTATGATAAACTATTTGTATCACGCATTCTGATACTTTAACCGCAGGGAGGTAAACGAACATTGAAGATGAACGAATCATCCGAAAACTATCTTGAAACCATACTGATTCTTAGCAATAGAAAGCCGCACGTCCGTTCCATCGATATCGCCAATGAACTGGATTTCTCCAAGCCGAGTGTCAGCGTCGCCATGCGCAACCTCCGCGAAAATGGTTATATTCTGGTGGATCAGGATGGCTATATCACCCTGACAGATTCCGGGAAACAGGTTGCTGAGACCATGTATGAGCGCCATACGATGCTTTCCAACTGGCTGATGTATTTAGGAGTCGATGAAAAAACCGCGGCGGAAGACGCCTGCCGGATCGAGCATGTGGTGAGCGCAAAAAGCTTTCAGGCTATCAAGGATCACGTGACAAAAGGAAATGAATTGTTGGAAAAATAGGAAAACAGGCGGTCCGGGGAGAAACCTTTTCTCTGCAGACCGCCTGTTTTTCTGTTTTTGTTTTGCTTTTGCTTTTTACATAGTTTGTATTCTGTTCCGTTTCCTGTTAAAGCCGGCTCACACCTGAATCCGCCTTGCCACATCCTCACCAATCGCAAGGCGTACGTTATCCCGTCCGATGATGATTCCGTCTTTTCCCTGCTGGAAAACACGGATATCGCTTCCCTCTCTGATCCCGTATTCATTTAAAAAATCCAGAATCCGGGGAGCGCCGAACATCCATTTGATCGTATAGTCGTCTCCCGCCTTTGCCTGTGCCAGTGACTGCATAGCTGCACCCCCATTTCCACATCACGCGCTGCGTGTTTTCGTTCTATGCGCTTTGAAACTATCCGCCTCTTCTTACTCCCAGTGTAACCATTTTTGCGCCGGTTAGTCAATGGCAATGAGGGTTAGGTACTTTTAATCTTTTTGTATTTGACGGGAAAGTCCGTCGATGCTCCAGCCAGCCGCTTTTTCGCGTATATTTACGTAATCTCTGTAGATTCCCTTCTCCTTCATCAGTGCTTCGTGATTTCCTCTCTGTACCACACGGCCATCGTCGATCACCAGAATCTGACCGGCAGCTCTGATGGTATTTAACCGGTGGGCGATCACCAGCAGCGTCTTCCCTTTTACCAGCTCTGAAATCGCCTCCTGGATGAATCGTTCATTATCGGCATCCACGCTTGCGGTCGCCTCATCGAGAATCACCACAGGAGCGTCCTTTAAGATACAGCGCGCAATGGAAATCCGCTGTTTTTCTCCTCCGGAAAGGCTTGCGCCGCCCTCGCCGATCACGGTGTCAAAGCCCTCCGGAAGCGCCGTGATAAAATCATAGCATCTGGCCTTCCTCGCCGCCTCATACACTTCTTCTTTCAACGCCTCCGTCTTTCCCATGCTGATATTCTGGTAAATTGTATCCTGAAAGAGATATACCCTCTGGAATACCATGCTGATATGATCCATCAACTCCGCCAGCGGCACGTCACGGATATCTTCTCCTCTCATCCGGACGCATCCGGATTTCACATCCCAAAAACGGGCCAGAAGGTTGGCTGCCGTCGATTTTCCACCGCCGCTGGGTCCAACCAGGGCCGTCATTGTATTTGGCTGTATTTTAAAAGTGACGTCCTTTAATACCTCCTTCTCGTGATAGGCAAAGGTAACGTGATCGAACTCTATCTCCGCCTTGTGATTCCGCTCCGGAATGTGCTTTTTTCCCTGATCCGGCAGTTCTTTCTCCGCGCAGACATCCTCAATCCGGTCGAGACAGCTGTTCATGACCGTGAGCCGCGTCGCCTCGCCGTACAGCGCCTTCAGCGGGCCAAATAAATCAAACACAAACAGGAGCAGCCCCATAAGATACGGAATGGTCAGGGAACCGGTCTGCTGCAGGTAGACGGAAACGCCGAACAACAGCGCCATACCGCAGGCATAAATCAGGTTTAATCCCCTCTGCCACGGCGTCATTGCTTCCTCAAAGCCCAGCGATTTGTCTCTCGACAACTTAAAATTGTTGGAAAGCTCTGCGGATTTCTCTCCCAACAAATTATAGCTTTTGATGATGGCTATCCCCTCCGTAAAGGAAAGTACGGCATCCGTAAGCTTCTCGCTCTGTTCCTGTCTGCCGACGGCCTCCTTCATGGAGATCCGGTTCATTTTCCCGGCTGTAATCATCGCGGTTACGGTAACGAGCAGGCCGATGATCCCCAGCCGCACATCGAGGAAGAAAAGAACTACTGCCATAAGAGCTGCAGAAAAGGCGTAGCTCATCATATTAGCAATAGAGCTCATGGCGATCTCTTCCACAAAGATCATGTCCGTGGTCAAAACCGAGCTGATCTTTCCGATATTTCCCGCCGTAAAGTACCCCATAGGCAGCTTTCGCAAATGAGCGCCCAAATCCCTCCGCTGCTCCGCGAACATCATATACCCGGCGCCGCTTTGCAGCCGGTCGCTCATCAGCTGAAAAAACGCTTCCAGAAGCACGGACACACAGAGCACGACAGCGGCGGTCACACAGTCTTCGGCCGTAATGGCACCGGTATAAAACCGGGACAGCATGAAAAAGGCCACGCATAGAGGCATTTTCGACAGAATTGCCTTTAGAACGGAAAACAGAAAGGCAGTCTCAATTCTGCCCCTGTATTTTCCCGACAGATTTAAAATTCTCTGAAATAATTGAACCATTACCGTTCCTCCTTTCCGCCCGATACACGTCACTCTGCGCTCTCCATGGAAGCATTCCAGAGTTTCCGGTACTCTTCACTGTTTTTTAAAAGCTCGTCATGGGTTCCCCTGGCTGCAATTCTGCCTTCCGCCATCACGCAGATCTGGTCGGCATTTTTCACAGAGGATAAACGGTGGGCGATGACCAGAAGTGTCTTTCCCTTTACCACCTCGGAGATGGCGGCTTCCATCTTCTCCTCATTTTCCGGATCCGTAAATGCAGTCGCCTCATCGAGAACTACTACGGGAGCGTTCTTTAAAATAGCTCTGGCCAGCGCAATTCTCTGCCTCTGGCCTCCCGACAGCTGTTTTCCTCCGTCTCCGGCCATCGTGCGGATTCCATCGGGAAGTTTTTCGATAAATTCCATGCACTGGGCTTTCGCCGCAGCTTCGAGCACCTCTTCGTCGGTGGCAGTAAGGCGGCCGATCCTGATATTTTCAAGCAGAGAGGTATTGAATAAATACTGTTCCTGGGCCACGTAAGAGATTCTGGCGTTCAAGGCTTCCAGGCTCATCCCACAGATATCCTGGCCGCCAATGGTGATGTTTCCTTCCTCAACATCGTAATAGTGAACCAGCAGCTTTGCCAGTGTGCTCTTACCCGAACCGGATTCCCCCACAAGGGCCGTCTTCTGGCCTTCCCTCACCATCAGGCTGACGCCGCTGACCACGGATTTCTCCTCGTAACCGAAGGTTACGCGGTCGAACACCACGGTATTGTCCTTGCCGTGCCAGCCATCGGCGGTCTGTTTCAGAGGCTCTGCACCCAGCATCTGCTCCAGTGCATTCAGCTTATAATTGATCTGCGGCAGCGAGGGCAGGAAGCTCAGGGCCCTGAGGAGTGGAATTCCCAGGCTTAGGGACAGGCACATCACCAAAATGAAATCCGGCAGGGAGGAATATCCTTTCAGCACAAACCAGGAACCCAGAGGCAGCGTCACAATCAGCGTGCACGGCAGAATACTGTTATAGGCCGCCATCCACGGCCAGCAGGCCTTATACCAGTCGAGCGTCAGATCCCGGTAGGCCAGCACATCTCTCTGGAACCGTTCATAGGATTCGCCATCCCTGTTGAACACCTTCACCACCTCCATGCCGTTTATGTACTCGATAATGGTGTTGTTCATGACCTTGCCGGCCTCATAGTAACTCACCATCCCGTTCTGGCCGATACGGTACATGACCATCATGGCCAGGAGGCCTGCTGGCAGAGAGGCGAGAGACATAAGCGCCAGCTTCCAGTCCACAAAGAACAGAGCTGTGTAAACCACGACCGGAATCACCGTGTTGGCAAAGCCCTCTGGCAGCGCGTGGGCCAGAAGCAGCTCCATGCTCTCTACATCATCTACAAACAGACGTTTGATACTCCCCGTCCCTTTCTCCTGAATCACCCCCAGCGGCAGCTTCTCCATCCGGTTCTGAAGAGAAATACGGATTCTCATGAGGATGTTGTAGGCGGCTTCATGGGACAGGGAGAGCCCCTTCACATACAGGCAGGCGTGCAGCACCAGACACACCAGCACACCGGCTATCCGGACCGCCGCATACGACAAGTCCATGGGTTCTCCCTCAATCAGCGGCGCGATGATCTGGCAGGCAAAGATAAACGGGAGGACACTCATGAACACTCCCAGCAGGATGACCGCAGAAGCCAAAAAGGTCGTCTTTTTGTAGGGTCCTGCGTACTCTAAAATCTTTTGAAACATATCCGATACCACTCCTTTCAACAGTAACTCCTGTCATGCCGGACTCTCCGGTATGAAAAAAGCACGTCAAGTTAGTTTTGTCTAACTTGACGTGTTATATTTTACGGCGATAACCGAAGCATTTCTACCAAAAAACGGTATATTTCTAACAGTTTTTCATTTTCCGGCATACTCCTTGGGGAGCACGCCGTATTTCTTTTTAAAGGAGGCGGAAAAATGGCTCATGTTGGAGTATCCGGACAGCGCGGCCGCCTGGCTTACATTCTTCTGTTCGGTCAGCAGAAGCGCCGCGTGTTCCAGTCTCCGCTCGATCAGATAGGAGTGTATGGTGTTTCCGGTTACTTCCGAAAACAACCGGGCCAGCCTGGAGACACTTACCCCTACCGCCCTTGCCAGCTGTTCGCAGTCCGGTGCATCGGTAAGGTGCCGGTCCAGAATCCGCTTTGCCTCCCTCACTGCTTCCTGATCGGTTCGGGTAATCCCACACAGTCTCTTTTGGGCCTTTCGGCATGTGAGAAGTTCCTTAAAGGAGGCGGCGAGCAGTTCCAGAAGCTTTCCTTCCAGATAGAGGCAGCCAATCCCGTCCTCATACCGCCCGGACTGTTCCAGTTCAGCCAGTATCCGGCAGATTCCGGGCGTGATCTCAATGCTCTCCACCGCAGAGCTGAACCGCTCCGCCGATATCTCTTCCCTGCCTTCAAAATACGCGTTCTGAAGCCTGCGGTAAACCTGTACCGGAATCTGCACGCTTTTAAACACGAAATCGCATTTTCCCGGATAGTATCCCCATGTGGTCCTGTCTCCGTTCCGATAGATATAGGCATTTCCTTTTTCCATGGAAACAGGTCTGGGGATCCCCTCGATCTCCCAGACCATACCCTGATTCATGCAGAATACAAACTGCACCTCATCTCTGTTGTTCTCTCCCCGCCTGTATACATGGACATCCCTCTGGTAATTCATGCGCCAGTCCAGAAGGTCGATTCCCTGTCTCGTATTTTTCCGGCAAATGGAAAACCGTCCGATTTCCTCCGGCGCATTTCTCAAAACCTCGTAGACCTGCTCCGATGGCATCTGTTCAAAAAGATCGTTAAAATATCGGCTTGCATCCTGCACCTTGTATTCCTCCTTTTAGCGGGCCTTCCTTTGCCGGCTTTTCTTCTCTCCTATGCCAGCGCCTTTCCCATCTCCTCGCAGGCGCTTTCCGCCTCCGCGTCCGGAGCGTCATTGCAGATCACGCAGTCGCAGGCCAGTACAGCGCCATCCTCCCGGCAGGTCTCCTCCCAGGTTCTCATCCACTCGCCGTCTCCCCATCCGCAGGAGCCGAAGAGCGCAATCTTCTTCCCTCTCAGCTTCGCCTTGCAGCTCAGGAACATCGGCTCAAATTCGTCCTCCTCCAGCTGCTCACTTCCCATGGACGGGCAGCCGAATGCAACCGAATCAAATTCATCCATTTTGTCCGCCCCGAATTCCGCAGCCGTAAACAGCGAGACCTCCGCTCCTGCCGCCTGCGCACCTGACAAAGGGCCTCTGCGGCGGCCGTCAGGCTTAAGAATCTCGATTGCCATGTACTTTTCTGTAATATTATGGTATTATTTTCTATATTTTCACTGTTTTTTCTCTTACCAAAACAAGGTAATAAAAAGCAAAAATACACTCAGGAAGGTTTTATCACATGTTAAATACAATTGAATCCATCAACAATGCCGTAAACAATTTTATCTGGGGCGTCCCAGCCATGGTCTGCATCATCGGCGTGGGCCTCTATCTGAGTATCCGCACCAATTTTCTGCAGATCCGCAAATTCTCCTATGCGATCCGGGTTACCCTTGGCCGGATGTTCCGTAAACGGGACGCATCCGACGGTACCATGACGCCGTTTCAGGCGGTCTGTACCGCTCTGGCTGCCACGGTAGGCACCGGCAACATCGCCGGAGTAGCCGGTGCCATCGCCATCGGAGGGCCCGGTTCCGTCTTCTGGATGTGGATCTCCGCAATTCTGGGGATGTGTACAAAATTCTCTGAGGTAACTCTGGCCGTGCACTTCCGCGAAGTAAATGAGAAAGGCGACCTGGTTGGCGGCCCCATGTACTACATAAAGAACGGTCTTGGGAAAAACTGGCGCTGGCTGGCCACTCTGTTTTCGGTCTTCGGAGTTCTCACCGTATTCGGAACCGGTAATGCCACTCAGGTAAATACCATCACAGCCGCCATCAATTCCGCACTGATGAATTATCATTTGATCAATGCACGCTCTGCCCGCACCACCAGCCTTATCATCGGAATCATTCTAGCGGCTTTGGTAGCCCTGGTTCTTCTCGGAGGCATCAAACGAATCGGAAGCGTGACGGAGAAGCTGGTTCCCTTTATGGCGCTGTTTTATATCGTGCTCGCTGCCGGAGTAGTTCTGCTTAACATTAACCGGGTTCCCGCTGTATTCTCCTCTATCGTATACGGCGCCTTTAATCCGGCGGCTGTCACCGGCGGAGTGGTCGGAACCTTCTTTATGAGTATGAAAAAAGGCGTCTCCCGTGGCATCTTCTCCAACGAAGAGGGCCTTGGAACGGGATCAATCGCACAC
>OLQS01002133.1_pt1 | contig 10323 bp, 9 predicted proteins | sample 1672291 | NCBI WGS metagenome assembly OLQS01 (sample SAMEA3136668, study PRJEB25190) | human gut metagenome | biome: human gut; feature: human-associated habitat; material: faeces | place: Austria | collected 2013
GACCTCCTGCACGTCAAGCAGATGCTCTACCAGCTGAGCTAACCGTCCATATTCTATTTTGCTGTAGTCAGCTCAATTATGATAGCATAGGATGGAATAAAAATCAAGCCTTTTTTGCAAAAATCTTCAAAAAATCTTTCGGCCGCAGGCAGGGGAAGCGAAAAGGTTATCGTTGCCCCTTTTTTACAGCTGTGCTATAATAAGATGATTACAATAGGAAAGGTATCGCAGAATGAGAGTATTGGGCATCGACCCGGGCTACGCGATCGTGGGCTGGGGCGTGGTGGACTATGCGGGAAACCGCTTTGCACCGGTGGATTTCGGCGCGGTGTGCACGGACGCCGGTGTGCCGTTCGAGCGGCGGCTGGATGAGGTGTATGCAGGCATCCGGGAGGTCATCGAGCAGACACGGCCAGAGGCGCTGGCCATCGAAAAGCTGTTCTACCAGCACAACCAGACCACCGTCATCGGCGTGGCCGAGGCGCGCGGCGTCATCCTGCTGGCGGCGGCGCAGGCGGGGCTTCCCATCTACGAGTACACCCCCATGCAGGTCAAGCAGGCCGTTACCGGCTACGGCAAGGCCGTGAAAAAGCAGGTGCAGGAGATGACCCGCGTCCTGCTGCACCTGCCCGCCATCCCCAAGCCCGACGATACCGCCGACGCGCTGGCGATGGCCATTACCTTCTGCCACACCAACGGCAGCCAGCTCAACCGCTTCGTGCGGAGAGTGCCCGGCCCTATCTGAGCTGCCCTTGACAGCAGGGCACTATAGTTTCCGAAACAACAAAACTTTCTCGTATCCGATAGATCTGCCCGGCACGCCAGTGGCTCTCCCTATGGGAGAGCTGGCAATGCCGGCAGGCATTGACTGAGAGGGCTATTATGATATACAGCTTAACCGGAAAGATCATCAAAAAGACCATGAACGCTGTGGTCATCTGCTGCGGCGGCGTGGGGTACTACGCCCAGTGCCCGGCCAGTGTGGCCGGTGCGCTGCCCGGCGTGGGCAAGGAGGCCACCATCTACACCGTGATGAGCGTCACGGAGAACGACGTCAGCCTCTACGGCTTTGCCAGCGAGGAGCAGCAGGCCTGCTTTGAGCTGCTCACCTCGGTGTCGGGCGTGGGCGCGAAGGTGGGTCTGGCCATCCTGAGCGTCATGGAGCCGGACCGTGTGGCGCTGGCCATCTCGGCGGGCGACCACAAGGCGTTCAAGGCCGCGTCCGGCGTCGGCCCGAAGCTGGCCCAGCGCATCGTGCTGGAGCTGAAGGATAAGGTGGCCAAGGGCTTTGCAGGCGGCATCGACCTTGAAAATGTAGCAGGCGCGGCTGCGGATACCGCCGCTGCGCAGGGGGCAGGGCAGGCCATCGCCGCGCTGGTGTCGCTGGGCTACAGCCAGAGCGAGGCCGCGCTGGCCGTCTCCAAGATCGACGGCACGCTCCCCGTGGAAGAGATCATCAAGCTGGCGCTGCGCAGCATGGCGGGCAGGAGGTAAACGATGCAGGACGAAACCGCGCTCTACGGCGCAAAAATGATGCAGCCCGGGATGACGGCGGCGGACAGCGAGGAAAACAACCTCCGCCCCCAGCACCTCGAGGACTACATCGGACAGGAAAAGGTCAAGCAGAACCTGAAGATCTATCTCGAAGCGGCCAAGCGCCGGGGCGAGCCGATGGACCACATCCTGCTCTATGGCCCGCCGGGTCTGGGCAAGACGACGCTGGCCGGCATCATCGCCAACGAGATGGGGGTGCAGATCCGCATCACCAGCGGCCCGGCCATCGAGAAGCCCGGCGACCTCGCCGCCCTGCTGACCAATCTGCAGGAGGGAGACGTCCTCTTTATCGACGAGATCCACCGCCTTTCCCGGCAGGTGGAAGAGGTGCTCTACCCGGCGCTGGAGGATTACGCGCTGGACATCATGATCGGAAAAGGCCCCAGCGCCCAGAGCATCCGCATCAATCTGCCCCGCTTCACGCTGGTGGGCGCGACCACCCGCGCGGGCCAGATCACCGGCCCGCTGCGGGACCGCTTCGGCGTGCTGCTCAAGCTGGAGCTTTACAGCCCCGATGAGTTGAGCCGCATCATCATCCGGTCGGCGGGCATCCTTGACCAGCCCATCACCCCCGAGGGCGCTTACGAGCTGGCAAAGTGCAGCCGGGGCACGCCCCGCGTGGCGAACCGCTTCCTGAAGCGGGTCCGCGACTTTGCCACGGTGCTGGGCGACGGCGTCATCGATCGGGAAGTGGCGCTGCTGAGCCTCAAGCGGATGGACGTGGACACACTGGGTCTGGACGAACTGGACCGCAGCCTGCTGCGCGCCATCATCGAGATGTACAGCGGCGGGCCGGTGGGTCTGGAAACGCTGGCCGCTGCCCTCGGCGAGGAGGCTGTGACGCTGGAAGACCTGTGCGAGCCGTATCTGATGCAGATGGGCTTCCTGACCCGGACGCCGCGGGGCCGCTGTGCCACCCGGCTTGCTTACGAACACCTCGGCCTGAAAGCGCCTGAGAGCGGCAGCGCCGAGGACAATGGACAACAGAGCTTATTTTAAGCGAGGTATTTACTATGGGAAAGTATTTTGGTACCGATGGTGTGCGCGGCGTGGCCGGTGCAGATCTGACCTGTGAGATGGCGATGCTCATCGGACGCGGCGCTGCCGCCGTGCTGACCAGCAGCACCGGCCACAAGCCCCGCATCCTCATCGGCAAGGACACCCGCCAGTCCGGCGATATGCTGGAAGCTGCCCTGACGGCCGGCCTGTGCAGTGTGGGCGCGGACGTCGAGAGTCTGGGCGTCGTGCCCACCCCCGCCGTAGCCTATCTGGTGCGCAAGTACAACGCCGACGCCGGTGTCGTCATCTCGGCCTCCCACAACCCGATGGAGTTCAACGGCATCAAGATCTTCGCCGGTACCGGCTACAAGCTGCCGGACGATGTGGAAGAGGAGATCGAGGCACACATCGATGACAAGTGTGCGGGCATCCCGCTGGCCACCGGCGACGGTGTGGGCCGTGTGACCTGCCGCATCGACGGCATCAAGGACTATGTCGAGCATCTGTATGAGTCCATCGGCGGCGACCTGTCGGGCCTGAACGTCTGTATCGACTGCGCCAACGGCGCGTCTGCCGAGGTGGCCCGGCAGCTGTTCCCCCGTCTGGGCGCAAAGTGCACCTTCCTCGGCGTCAGCCCCGACGGCAGGAACATCAACGCCGGTGTGGGCAGCACCCATCTGGACAATCTGGAAAAGGCTGTCGTCGAGGGCGGCTTCGACTGCGGCATCGCCTTTGACGGCGACGCCGACCGCTGCCTCGCCTGCGACGAGAAGGGGCAGGAGCTTGACGGCGACAAGATCATCGCCCTGCTGGCGATGGCGATGAAGGACAAGGGACGTCTGGACGGCAACACCGCTGTCGTTACGGTCATGTCCAACCTCGGCTTCGTCAAGTATATGGAGTCTCAGGGCATCAACACCGAAAAGACCGCCGTAGGCGACCGCTACGTCCTCGAGAATATGCGGGAGAACGGCTACGCCATTGGCGGCGAGCAGAGCGGCCACGTTATCCTGCTCCACCACGCCACCACCGGCGACGGCGAGCTGACCGCAGGCAAGCTGCTCAGGCTGCTGGCCGAGAGCGGCAAGAAGATGAGCGAGCTGAACGGCATCTATGCCCAGTACCCGCAGGTGCTGGTGAATGTCGTGGCCAATGCCGCCCAGAAGGCCGCCTACAAGGCGGACGAGGTGCTGGCCGGTTTCATCGAGAATGAGGAGCAGAAGCTGATGGGCATGGGCCGCGTGCTGGTGCGGGTGTCCGGCACCGAACCGAAGATCCGCGTTATGGTGGAGGGGCAGGACCTCGAGGCCATCGACTGCTGCGCCAAGCGCATCGTGGAGAAGATCAACAATCGCATCCTCGAGGGGCTCGAGGGTTAAGCTACAGACAAAAAGCAGGAAGGAGGACGCATATGCGCCCTGCAGATACATGGAAAGACTACGAGCTGCTGGATGCCACCGACGGCAACCGGCTGGAACGCTGGGGTGAGACGCTGCTGGTCCGGCCTGACCCGCAGGTGGTGTGGAAGACGCCCCAGCAAAGCCCTCTCTGGGCCAAGGCAGACGCCGTCTACCACCGCTCCAATCAGGGCGGTGGTGAGTGGGAGTACCGCCGCCGTCTGCCCGAGAAGTGGAAGATCAGCTGCGGCGAAGGGGAGGATAAGCTGACCCTCATCGTCAGCCCCACCGGCTTCAAGCACACCGGCGTCTTCCCCGAACAGGCCGTCAACTGGGCGTGGTACGCAAAGAAGATCCGCGCCACAGGCCGCCCCATCAAGGTGCTGAACCTCTTCGGCTACACCGGCGGTGCCACGCTGGCCTGTGCGGCTGCCGGGGCCACCGTCTGCCATGTGGACGCCTCCAAGGGCATCGTGGCATGGGGCAAGGACAACGCCGCCGCCAGCGGCCTTGCAGACCGTCCCATCCGCTGGCTGGTGGACGACTGCGCCAAATTCGTCGCCCGCGAGAAGCGGCGGGGCAACACCTACGACGGCATCATCATGGACCCGCCCAGCTATGGCCGCGGCCCCGGCGGCGAGATCTGGAAGCTGGAAGACTGCATCTACGACCTCATCAGCCAGTGCGAGGAGGTCCTGAGCGATCAGCCGCTCTTCTTTGCAGTCAACAGCTACACCACTGGCCTGTCGCCCGCCGTCATGGAATATATGCTCAAGACGACGCTGGTGCCCCGCTTCGGCGGGCAGACCTCCTGCGACGAGATCGGCCTGCCCGTCTCCGCCACCGGCGGCGTCGTGCCCTGCGGCGCGACGGCGATCTGGGAAGAATGACGCTGAAAGGCTCTCCCCTTGGGAGAGCTGGCGCGTGAGCGCCTGAGAGGGCAAGCCCGTGACTCAAGGACTGCTTCACTGTGATAAGCAGCGGCCTTTGTCAGAGGGCGGCTATCGCTGAGCAGCTCGTTCCGCGGTGACATCCTTGCCCTCTCCGTCACCTTCGGTGCCACCTCTCCCAAAGGGAGAGGCTTTTGCAGAGAGGGAAACTTTCATCAATAGAGAACAGATAGTATGGGGTACAGCCCCTTTCGGAGGGGCGCACCACCAGAAAGAGAAAACAAATGAGTGAAACGATACTGACAGCAGAAAATTTAAAGTTCCGCTATGACTCGGAGCAGCCGGGCTACGCGCTCAACGGCGTCTCCATGCAGGTCCGGCGGGGCGAGTTCGTGGCCGTGCTGGGCGCGAACGGCTGCGGCAAGTCTACCCTTGCCAAGCATTTCAATGCCATCCTCCTGCCGGAGGAGGGCAAGGTGTACGTCGAGGGGATGGACACCGCCGACGAGGACAAGCTCTACGACATCCGCCAGACCGTGGGCATGGTGTTCCAAAGCCCCGACAACCAGATCGTGGCGACGGTGGTGGAAGAGGACGTGGCCTTTGCGCTGGAAAACCTCGGCGTCCCGCCGGAGGAGATGCGCCGCCGCGTCGATGACGCCATGAAGATGGCGGGCATCTACGAGTTCCGGGAGCGGGCGCCCCACAACCTCTCGGGCGGCCAGAAGCAGCGCGTGGCCATCGCAGGCGTCGTTGCCATGCGGCCCGACTGCCTCATCCTCGACGAGGCCACCGCCATGCTCGACCCCCGGGGCCGTGAGCAGGTGATGCAGACCATCCACCACCTCAACAAGGACATGGGCATTACCGTGGTGTCCATCACCCACTACATGGAGGAGGCCGCACAGGCCGACCGTGTGCTGGTGATGAGCGGGGGCAAAGTGGTGATGGAGGGCACGCCGAAAGAGGTGTTCAGCCAGACCGAGAAGGTCCGCGCCCTCCGCCTCGATGTGCCGCAGGCCGCAGAGCTGCGGGATGAGCTGGTCAAGGCCGGCATCCCCCTGCCCGAGGGCATCATCGACACCGGCGAATGCGCACAGGCTCTGTATGAGCTGCTGAAATAAGGGGGCGGAAACATGGCAAGCATCATTAAAGTAGAACACCTGAGCTATGTCTACAATCCCGGTATGCCGAATGCGGTCACTGCGCTGGACGACGTGAGCTTTGAGGTGGAAGAGGGCGATTTCGTGGGCATCATCGGAGCCACCGGCTCCGGCAAGAGCACCCTCATCACCCATATGAACGGGCTGAACAAGCCCACCAGCGGTAAGATCATCATTGACGGCCGCGACCTCTGGGCCGAGCCGGAAAAGATAAGAGATTTCCGCTTCCTGACGGGTCTGGTGTTCCAGTACCCGGAGTACCAGCTGTTCGAGGAGACCTGCTACAAGGACATCGCCTTTGGCCCCAAGAACATGGGGCTGGACGAGGCGGAGATCGACGCGCGCGTCCATGAGGCGGCCCGGTTCGTCGGCCTCGATGAAGCGCTTCTGGAGCGCAGCCCCTTTGAGCTGTCCGGCGGTCAGAAGCGCCGCGTGGCCGTGGCCGGCGTCATGGCCATGAAGCCCCGCATCCTCGTGCTGGACGAGCCTGCGGCGGGCCTCGACCCCGAGGGCAGAGATGAGATCCTCTCGGAAGTGAAGGACTACCACAAAAAGACCGGCACCACCGTGCTTCTCGTCTCCCATAGCATGGAGGACATCGCCAAGTACGCCGACAAGGTGCTTGTGATGAGCCGGAAGAAGATCGCCATGTACGACACGGTGGAAAAGGTCTTCGCCCGTGCGCCGGAGCTGCTGGAACTGGGCCTCTCCGTCCCGCAGGTGACGAAGATCTTCCTCAAGCTGCGGGAGATGGGGGTGGATGTCCCGGCGGACGTCTACACCATCCCCTACGCCGTCAAGACCATTCTGGTAGCAAAGGCCCGGCGGGATGCGGGAGAGACTCTCGTCCTGCCCCGGAATGAAAATACGCAGGAAGGGGGTGCAGCCGGATGCTGAGAGATATTACCATCGGCCAGCACTTCCCGGGCAACAGCCTCGTCCACCGGTTTGACCCCCGGCTCAAGCTGGTGCTGACCATCCTGTATATCGTGCTGCTCTTTGCGGCGTCGAACCCGCTGGGCCTTGCGCTTTCGCTGGTCTTCCTCGCTGTGATGTATGCGGTGGCAAAGATCCCCTTCCGGCTCATCGTCAAGAGCCTGAAGCCCATCTTCCCCATCATCGTCTTTACGGCGGTGCTGAACCTCTTTTTCGTCTCAGGCGAGGGCGACCCGGTGTTTCAGCTCGGTTTTCTGACCGTTTACGCGGAGGGCATCCGGTATGCTGTGCTGATGGCCGTCCGTGTCATGGCCCTTATCGCAGGCACAAGCCTGCTGACCTACACCACCAGCCCCATCGTCCTGACGGATGCCATCGAGCAGCTGCTGAAGCCCCTCGGAAAGCTCCACTTCCCGGTGCACGAGCTGGCGATGATGATGAGCATCGCGCTGCGGTTCATCCCCACCCTCATCGAGGAGACCGATAAGATCATGAATGCCCAGAAGGCCCGCGGCGCACAGCTGGACAACGGCAAGATGACGGAGCGCATCAAGGCGCTGGTGCCGGTACTGGTGCCCCTGTTCATCTCGGCTTTCCGCCGTGCCGACGAGCTGGCCATGGCCATGGAGTGCCGCTGCTATCATGGCGGCGAGGGGCGCACCCGCCTGAAGCAGCTGCACATGCACCGTTCCGACATCCTCATTGCTGTTGTGGCGGTGCTGGTGTTTGTCGCCATTGGTATGAGCAACCTGTTTTTTGCACGCATTGGGTAAAAGGGGTTTGTGTTAAAATCGTCCGGGAGGAATTTTATGCACGTCTGCATTACGCTGCGCTTTGCCGGCACGCGCTACCACGGGTTCCAGGTGCAGAAAAATGCGCTTTCGGTGTGCGAGGTGCTGCAGAACGCGCTGGAAAGCCTGTACGGCGTGCGGCCGCCGGTGAAAGGGTGTTCGCGCACGGATTCCGGTGTGCACGCGCTTGGGTACTGTGTCAGTTACACGCAGCCCAATCCGATTCCGCCGCGCAAGCTTCCGCTTGCCGTCAACCGCTTTTTGCCGAACGATGTACGAGTGACGGAGGCGCACCGGGTGCCGGAGGATTTCCACGCCCGTTACAGTGCGAAAAGCAAAGAATATATCTACCGCATTCATAACAGCGCCGTGGCGGACCCGTTTCAGAACGGGTTGTGCTGGCGTTTCCCAGGGCCTTTGGATGCCGGCAGGATGGAACGCGCGGCGCAGTACCTTGTGGGAAAACACGATTTTGTGTCGTTCATGTCCTCCGGCAGCGATATCGCCGATACGGTGCGCACGGTGTATTTCGCCCATGTGCGGCGTGAGGGGGACGATATCACGTTCCATGTGTGCGCGGACGGCTACCTGTACAATATGGTGCGCATTTTTGTGGGCACGCTGGTGGAAGCGGGCGCGGGGCGCATGCCGCCGGAGCGCGTGCGGGATATTCTGGAAGAAAAAAAACGTTCGCTGGCGGGGGATACCGCTCCGGCGCAGGGGCTTTTCCTTTACAAGGTGAATTACTCCGAAGAAGAAGCCGGCAATACACAGGCCGCGCAGGAAATAACGGCGAAACAGGAATAACGAAACGCAAAAGAGAGTATACGATTTATGGAACTGATGCCACGCGAACCAGACGGGCGCGAACAGGAGAATACAACGCCGCAGAGGCCCGGCGCCCCTGCGCGGAGTGCGGTGCGTCCCGATGCGGGCGAGCCGCGCGCCATCCAAGAGCAGGTGCCCGGCGCGGAGCCCCTGCCGCCTCGGAGCAGCGCGGCACGTATTGAACGTATCCGGCGGCGCAAGCGCATGCGCCGTATCCGCGCGGCTGCGGTGTGCGCGGTGCTTTTGGCTGCGGTACTGGCCTATTTCACCGGCATTTACGGCGCGTCGCTGGCGCTGCTGGGCGATGCGGTGGACTCCATCGGCATCGCGCTGACGCCCAGCCCCGGCTATCCCGTTTCATTTACGCTGTCCGGGTATCAGAATGCGCTGCCGCTGGCAGGCGGCTTCGTGGCGGTAGGCGATAAGGACCTGGCCATCTATTCCGCGGGCGGCAACGAGGTGCGGCGCATCCAGCACGGTTACGGCAGGCCGGCCATTACGGCGGGCAACACACGTGTGTGTGTATACAACCGCGCTGGCAAGGAGCTGCGGGTGGAGAGCCGCAGCCGCACGCTGTTCGAAAACAAATTTGATGACGCCATCCAGCTCTGCGCTATGAGCCCCAACGGCACGCTGGCGGTTTTTACAAAGTCAAAGCTGTATGTTTATGACCCGATGTTTGAGAACATCTATACCTTCCAGACGCAGGACCTGCCTACAGCTCTCGCGTTTGCCGGCGACAACCGGCAGTTCGCAGCGGGGTGCCCTTACGCCGAAGGCGGCGCGCTGGGCGGTACCGTGTACCTGATGGATACACGTAAAGACGAATATGTCACCATTCGCAATACCGAGGGCATGCCCGTGAAGATCCAGTACCTCACCAATGCCGAGGTGCTGGTGCTGTACGATACTTATGCCGCAGTGTACGATACGGCCGACGGAACAGAGTTGTACCGCTATTCCTACGGTGGGCGCACGCTGCAGAGCGCGGCCATCAGCGCGGGCAAGAATGCGGTGCTGCTGTTTGGCGACGGCGTGCACGGCGCATTGACGCAGCTTACGATTCTGGACGCGACCCTGTCCGAGGCGGGCAGTGCCGACGTGAACGAGCGCGCAAGCGGCGTGGCAGCCAGCCGTACCGGTGCGTTTGTTCTGACAAATGACGGTGTGCTGAGCTATGGCCTGGACGGCGTGTTTTACGGCGCAACCGTGACGGAGGCAAAGCCGCTGGCGATGGTGAACGGCCGAAAGCTGCTTTTGCTGGAGCAGGGGGAAGTGAGCGTGTTCGAGCCGCCCGCGCCGCGCGGGCGGCACACATCCGCTCACCGGGCCATGGCAAACCCGTATAAAACCATGCGCTGCTTATGAAAAAACACATCGCGCTCATCACGCGGGGGCCCAGCGATCTGGGCGCGCTGCTGCAAAGGCTGCCGGGCGTATGCGTCCGCGTGTTCTCGCCCGGGGAGCTGGACGGGGCCGGGCTGGACCGCTACGAGGCCTTCTGCATCCTGGGCGGCACTCAGGATGCGCCGCTCGTTTTTGCGCCCGCCGCCCGCCTCGCACTGGAGGCCCAGCGCGAAAAGGGAAAGCGGTTCTTCTGCGAATATGTGCGCAGCATCGGCGATGCATACTGCCTGCCGCCCGCCCCCACGCGCTATCTGCGCCTGGCGGCGGCGCGCCCCTTCGGCGGGCTGGAGCCGGGCACGTTTCTGGACGAACAGGCCAACAGTTTCTGCGCGCTTTATGAAAAGGGTCCGGGCGCGCG
>OLQS01002162.1_pt1 | contig 10188 bp, 9 predicted proteins | sample 1672291 | NCBI WGS metagenome assembly OLQS01 (sample SAMEA3136668, study PRJEB25190) | human gut metagenome | biome: human gut; feature: human-associated habitat; material: faeces | place: Austria | collected 2013
AAAATCATTCATCGACGTTGTATCAGAAGAACTGAAAAAAGGTGAGAAAGTTCAGTTAGTTGGCTTTGGTACATTTGAAGTCAGCGAGAGAGCTGCAAGAGAGGGAAGAAATCCTCAGACTGGTGAGACCATGACGATCGAGGCTTCCAAGTCTCCGAAGTTCAAAGCAGGAAAAGCTTTAAAGGACGTTGTCAACGGTAAATAATCTGTTGGTTCAGAGTGATAACGGCAGGGGAAACCGGTTTTTGGTTTCCCCTGCTTTTTTAGGAGGAAAAATTATGCGTCTTGATAAATATCTGAAAGTATCCAGACTGATCAAACGCCGTACGGTGGCAAATGAAGCCTGCGATGCAGGAAGAGTTCTGGTCAATGACAAGCCGGCCAAGGCTTCTGTACAGGTAAAGACCGGTGACACTGTGGAGATCCAGTTTGGAAGCCGTAATGTAAAGGTTGAAGTCCTGGAAGTTAAGGAAACGGTAAAAAAGGATGAGGTGGAAAGCATGTTCCGCTATATCTGATGCAGGGACAGCTGCCGTTTGGGCGTGATGGTCTATTCCGGATGGATTTTTCATAAAATAAAAGAGAAATTATCCCCAGGGAGGTATGGATTGGACGAGAAGAAACCGGCAGCATTTCACAGTCTGATGTTGGAGCGGCAGAAAGGCGGCACCATAACGGGAATCCGGGAGGTGATCTCTTTCGATGAAAAAGAAATACTGCTGCATACAGAGGAAGGAAAGTTATCCATAAAAGGCGAAGGACTTCATGTAAAACATCTTGATCTGAAAAGCGGGCAGCTTAGCTTGGAGGGAAAAATCGACAGTCTTACCTATCTTGGCAGGAAAAAGGACAAAAAAGAAGGATCCCTTTTAAAAAGACTGTTCCATTAAAGCTAAAATGACAGTAAACCGGTTGATATTTTTTTGAAGAAGTTGTAAAATTTGGATGTATAAGCTCGTAAAAGGTAAAGAGATCAGATTGTGTAAAAAAGGAGCAGCAGATTGAAAAATCCAAAAAATGGAAAAGAAAAAAAACGGATCGGATATAATTATCTTGGCATGGCGGGGATCATGGTGATCGCACTGGTGTTGCTGGGAAGCCTTATGCTGCAGAGTAAGACTCTGGAACGGCGCAGGGATTATTATGATTCCAAAGCTACAGCACTGGAGAAGTCCATTGAAAGTGAGAAGGAACGTACCAAGGAGATCGAAGCAGAGAAAGAACATATGAAGACCGACGAATATGTGGAAGAGGCGGCTCGTGAGAAGCTGGGACTTGTGAAAGATAACGAGATCGTGTTTCAGGAAGAAAAATAGCTGAAAATCAAAGGTTTCGACGAAATTTTTTTTGACATTTTCGTGCGGCTTTGACAGATATTTCAGGGATCTTCCTTTATAATGTTCAGTCAGTGAAGGTTATAAGGGGAGGGGAAAATATGCAGGAATGGATCATTGCCATGCTCGTAGTCAGCATACTGCTGATACTCCGGGACATGGCAAAAACTGTCTTTTCGGGAAAAACGAAGGAAAAAGAAGAAATGCTGCCGCTTTGTGAAAGCCATCCCCAGAAGGAAAAAGTGGAACGGTATGCAGCATCCTTCCGGAAGCTTGCGGATACATTCTACGGAATGCCTTACCGTAAGGAATTTTTGAGCGGAGGACAGCTGAACCGTATCATATCGGACACCAGTGCGGCTGTATGTTCCAGATGTTATCAGAGAGAGATCTGCTGGGGGGAGCGTGCCGGGGAAACCATGCGGGGCAGTGAGAATATGATCCGTACCATGGAGGAAGGCAATGAAGAGAGTATCCAGAGAGCACGCAGTGAATGGATGGGAGCATGTGGCCGTTCCGCCCAGTATTTTCAGGTCCTGAATGAGGGATTTCGTGAAGAAAGGCAGAATCTCGTGTGGGATAACCGGATGATCGAAAGCCGGCTTGCAGTTGCACAGCAGCTGACGGAAATCTCGAGGATCATGGATCATATGGCAGAAGAGCTGTATGATATCATGCCGGCAGATCCGCAGTTTCAGGAAGATCTGAAAAAGGCTCTTCGTAAAAAGCATGTACTTGTAAAGAATGTCTGGGTCATGGATAAGATCGAAGGAAGACGGCAGATATTTCTGAATCTGAGAGCCAGGAGCGGACAGTGTGTTTCCATGACAGAGATCGCACAGATCCTGTCCAGGATCTGCGGAAGCTCCATGACGCCGGACGCCGGCAGCCGCAGTATTGTAAATGGAGATTTTCGTATGGTCCATTTTGTGGAGGATGTCAGTTATCAGATGCTTTACGGAGTAGCGCGGCTTACAAGAGAAGCGGAAAAGGTTTCCGGAGACAATTATATCTGTCGTCAGGAAGAGGATGGCAGGTTTTTTCTCTGTCTGTCTGATGGGATGGGTTCCGGAATAGAAGCGTTTAAAGAAAGCGAGATCGTGGTAGAACTTCTGGAACAATTTCTGGAATCCGGCTTTTCTCAGGAAACAGCTGCCAGAATGGTGAATTCCGCACTGCTATTGAAAGGACGGGAAGGGATGTTTTCTACTGTCGATATCTGTGCGGTGGATCTTTATACCGGGATCTGTGATTTTCTGAAAGCAGGGGCGTCTTCCACATTTATTAAAAGAGATCACTGGGTGGAATCCATTGCTTCGGAAAATCTTGCAGCAGGCTTGGTCCAGCAGCTGGATTTTGATACTGCCTCAAGGAAGCTTTATCATGGAGATTATCTGATCATGATGACAGATGGAGTTCTGGATGCGCTTCCTACAGAACGGGAAGAGGAAACCATGAAGGAGATCATTATGGATGTCCGGGAAAAAGAGCCCAGGGAGATGGGACGGGGAATACTGGAAAGGGTCCTGGGATACAGTGATTATCATGCCAGGGATGATATGACAGTAGTTGTGGCAGGATTGTGGAAAAAATAGAGTATTTTTGGTTACAGGAGAAAAAATGATCACACGTGTAAGAAAATATATCAGAGACAATCGGATGCTGAAAGCAGAGGATATGGTTGTGGCAGGGGTTTCCGGAGGGGCGGATTCCATAGCAATGCTTCATATTTTGAAAAGTATTCAGAAAGAGATCGGTTTTTCCATGGAAGTGGTTCATGTCCATCATGGGATCCGGGGCCAGGAGGCGGACCGGGATGAGCAGTTTGTGGAAAAAATCTGCCGGGATTGGGGAATCCCTTTCCGGTCCAGGCATTATTCAGTTCCGGAGCTTTCCGGAAAGTGGAAGCTGGGAGAAGAAGAAACCGGAAGGATCGTGCGAAAACAGGCGTTTCAGGAGGAAAAACAGAGACTTGGTTTTTCCGGAGAACAGTCAAAAAAGAACGGACAGTTCCGGGTTGCGCTGGCACATAATCGTAACGATCTGGCAGAGACTATGCTGCATCATCTGGCAAGGGGAACCGGTATCCGGGGACTTTCTGGGATACAGGCGGTAAATGGTGAGATCATCCGGCCGGTTTTGTGTTTAGAACGGAAGGAGATCGTCAATTATCTGAAAGAGAGAGGTATTTCCTATATCACAGATAGCAGCAATCTTTCAGATGACTATACAAGAAACCGGATCCGTAACCATATTCTTCCGGCTATGGAACAGAAGATCAATGCAAAAGCGGTGGAGCATATGGCAGAAACCGCACGGGTTCTGGCAGAGGCAGATTCGTATCTTCAGAAAAAGGGAAGGGAGCTTCTGGCAGGTTGCCGGAAAGAAAATGGCTATCTTCTGGATGAAAAATTTTTTGCACAGGATCTTATCCTTCAGGAATATGCGGTGATGGAGGCGTTTGAGATATTGTCAGGAAAACGTAAGGACTTTACATCTCTTCATGTGGACCAGGTCCTTTCGCTTCAAAAAAAAGAAAACGGTCGTTATATCAACCTTCCGGAATCGCTGCGGGTAATACGACAGTACGGAGGGGTATGTCTGAAAAAGAACTCTGCATCAGACAGAGAGAACGCTGCTTCCACTGAAAAAAAAGTATTGGCAGGTCTCAGAGAAATGTCTATGGAGCTTCCGGTACCTGGAATTCTGGAAAGTCCTTTCGGAGTTTTTGAGTCGAAAATTTTTTCTTATAAGAAACAGAAGATTGAAGAAAAAAAGTATACGAAATGGTTTGATTATGATAAAATAAAAAATAGTCCATGCGTTCGGACCAGAAGACAGGGAGATTATCTTACTGTAAACAGTGAAGGCGGAAGAAAGAAGCTGAACCGGATCTTTATTGATGAGAAGATTCCGGCGGAGATGAGAGACAGGCTTCCGGTTGTTGCGGCAGGATCTGAGATACTCTGGATTCCGGGAGGACGGATGAACGAGAAGTATAAGATCACTTCCACTACAGGGAGAGTGTTAGAATTACATTACCAAGGAGGAGCTTTAGCATGAGCGAAAAAATCAGGGTTTTACTCAGTGAAGAAGAGGTAGATGCCCGTATCCAGGAAGTTGCAGATATGATCAACAAGGATTATGACGGAAAAGATGTACACATGATCTGCGTTCTGAAAGGCGGCGTTTTCTTTATGTGTGAGCTTGCCAAGAGGATCACACGCCCGGTAACACTGGATTTCATGTCTGTGTCCAGTTACGGTGATGATACGAAATCCAGCGGTGTTGTAAAGATCGTCAAGGATCTGGATCAGCCATTGGACGGGAAAGATGTTCTGATCGTAGAGGATATCATTGATTCAGGCAGAACCTTAAGCTATCTGCTGCGTATCCTGAAGGGCAGACATCCGGCAAGCATCAGACTCTGTACACTTCTTGACAAACCGGAGAGACGTGTGACAGATGTAGAGGTAGATTACTGCTGCTTCAATATTCCGGACGAGTTTGTAGTAGGATACGGACTTGATTATGCCCAGAAATACAGAAACCTTCCTTACATCGGAGTAGTGGAGCTTCAGGACTGAAAGGAGATTTAACCAAGTGAGCAAGCATTCAGGTAAGATAGGCCTGTACCTTCTGCTTATTGTGGCACTGATCGCAGGATATCTGTATCTCAATGACCAGGTATCTACCCAGGGCAGCTACACAATGGGCCAGCTGGAAAAGGCTCTGGAAGAAGACAAAGTGACGGATGCGGTGATCCATCAGAACAGAGAAGTGCCCACCGGTTATGTAACAGCAAACATTGTTTCAGACGGTCAGAAGACAGTCTACGTAACCGATGTAAAGGAAGCGGAGGCGCTTCTTGAAGAACATGATATCGATCCGACGATCCGCAATGTACCCAAGGACAGCTCCATGATCGGAACAGTACTTCCGGTAGTGCTTACCGGCGCGATCCTTCTCTTTTTCTTTATGATGATGAACCGGCAGATGTCCGGAGGCGGCGGAAGCAATGCGAAGATGATGAATTTCGGAAAAAGCAGAGCCAGGATGTCGTCCCCTGATGATAAGAAAGTAACGTTCAAGGATGTTGCAGGTCTTCAGGAGGAGAAGGAGGATCTGGAGGAAGTGGTGGATTTCCTGAAATCCCCACAGAAGTATACCAAGGTAGGTGCCAGGATCCCGAAAGGAGTGATCCTTGTGGGCCCTCCGGGAACAGGTAAAACTCTTCTCGCGAAGGCAGTTGCAGGAGAGGCCGGAGTTCCGTTTTTCTCCATTTCCGGATCCGATTTCGTGGAGATGTTTGTTGGTGTCGGTGCTTCCCGTGTACGAGATCTTTTTGAAGAGGGCAAGCGTCATGCACCGTGCATCATCTTTATTGATGAGATCGATGCGGTAGCCCGTCAGAGAGGAACCGGTATGGGCGGCGGCCACGATGAGAGAGAGCAGACGTTGAACCAGCTTCTTGTAGAGATGGATGGTTTTGGAGTAAATGAAGGAATCATCGTAATGGCAGCGACCAACCGTGTGGATATTCTGGATCCTGCGATCCTCCGTCCGGGACGATTTGACCGTAAAGTCGGTGTGGGACGCCCGGATGTCAAGGGCAGAGAAGAGATCCTTATGGTCCATGCCAAGGACAAACCGCTGGGAGATGATGTGGATCTTCGCCAGATTGCCCAGACAACCGCAGGATTTACAGGTGCAGATCTGGAGAATCTTCTTAACGAAGCTGCCATTGATGCTGCAAAAGAGGGCCGTCCTTATATCATGCAGAAGGATATCAAGAAAGCATTCATCAAGGTCGGGATCGGTGCAGAAAAGAAGAGCAAGGTCATCTCTGATAAAGAGAAAAAGATCACAGCTTATCATGAAGCAGGCCATGCGATCCTGTTTCATGTACTTCCTCATATGGATCCGGTATACACCATTTCCATTATCCCTACGGGAATGGGAGCTGCCGGCTACACCATGCCGCTGCCGGATAATGATGAGATGTTTAATACAAAGAACAAAATGCTGGAGGATATCACCACGCTTCTTGGCGGACGTGTGGCTGAGGAGATCATCTTCGGAGATATCACCACCGGTGCTTCCAATGATATCAAACGTGCCACAGAGACTGCACGCTCTATGGTAATGAAATACGGTATGTCTGAAAAAATCGGTCTGATCGCTTACGGCAACGATGACGATGAGGTATTTATCGGCCGTGATCTGGCACATACCAGAGGCTACAGTGAGGAAGTGGCAAGAGAGATCGATGGGGAGATTTCCCGTATCATCCGTGAGTGCCATGAGAATGCAGAGAGCATCATCCGTGAGAATATCGGCGTTCTTCACAGCTGTGCGGCCCTTCTTCTCGAGAAGGAAAAGATACATCGTGAAGAGTTTGAAGCACTTTTTACAACAGAAAAAGAAGAGGTTGCAAAAACAAACGAATAAAATGCACAAAAAAAAATATTGAATTTTGTGAACTTTGTGCACACTTTTTGGTGGACACATGGTATTATAAATACCGTAAAAACCCCCCAATACATTATATAGTTTTTGCTACACCCCATAAGAAGAAATACCTTCTCCAAAAAAGGCAGCTTAACCAGCTGCCTTTTTTACTGCCCAAAAATAAAAGACGAATTACGGAGAAAACAGATATATATGCTTGCGGGATGGAAAAATTAAGATAATATATTTAAAACATGGTACTAAAAACGGAATGAGGAAGATAGAATGTTATATGAAAGCATGGAGACTGCAAAGAAGATGCGGTATATACTCAATATGAGTCCGGTATTAAATAAAGACGCAATGTTCAGTGACGGGACGGAATATTACCGTACACCTGTGGAGCCGCGGGAAGGTGATACAGTTACGATCCGTTTTCGTACCCAGAGAAATAACGTGGACAACGTCTGTCTTGTGCATGACGGAGAATATCTGGAAATGAAGCGGGAAAAAACTTCCGGAAGCTTTGATTATTATACTGCACAGATCGTAATGGGAAAAGATCTTGTACGATATTACTTTGAGATCCATTCAGGACTTGTTACCTGTTATTATGATACAAATGGTGTAAGCACCAGACATGAGGAAAGGACAGAATTTGAGATCTATCCCGGATATCATGTGCCTGAGTGGCTGAAGGGTGCTGTGATGTATCAGATTTATGTGGATCGTTTCTGTAACGGAGATCCTTCCAATGATGTGGAAACAGGGGAATATTTCTATATCGGGGACACTTCCGTAAAAGTGGATAACTGGGAAAAGGTTCCGGCTGTGATGGGTGTCCGGGAATTTTATGGCGGCGATCTTCAGGGAGTTATGGATAAGCTGGATTATCTGCAGTATCTGGGGGTTGAGGTGATTTATTTTAATCCTCTGTTTGTGTCTCCGTCGAATCACAAGTATGACAGCCAGGATTATGAGCATATTGATCCCCATTACGGCGTGATTGTCCGTGACGGCGGACAGGCCGTTCCGAAGGGGGCTGTATCCAATGAGGATGCGTCCCGCTACAGACTCCGCAGTGCAGCTCCGGAAAATCTGACGGCCAGCGATGCGTTTTTCGCAGAATTTGTGGAAGAGCTTCACCGGAGAGGAATGCGGGTGATTATTGACGGTGTGTTTAATCACTGCGGTTCTTTTAATAAATGGCTGGATCGGGAAAAGATTTATGAAAAAACGGGCGGCTATGAGGCCGGGGCATATGTCAGCAAGGACAGTCCCTACCGCAGCTTTTTCCGGTTTAATGATGAGACGGCATGGCCGGATAATGATTCCTATGACGGCTGGTGGGGCCACGATACCCTTCCCAAGCTGAATTACGAGGGTTCTGACCGGTTATATAACTATGTAATGTCTATTGCCCGCAAATGGGTGTCTCCGCCCTTTAACGTGGACGGATGGAGACTGGATGTGGCAGCAGATCTGGGCCACAGCAGCGAGTATAATCACAAATTCTGGAGGGATTTCCGGAAGAATGTAAAGGAGGCCAATCCAGAGGCAATCATTCTGGCAGAGCATTACGGGGATCCGGGAAGCTGGCTTGCCGGGGATCAGTGGGATACTGTGATGAATTATGATGCCTTCATGGAGCCTCTTACCTGGTTCCTTACGGGGATGGAAAAGCACAGCGATGAGTATAATGGAATTCTTTTCGGGGACGGAGTGAGCTTTTTCCGTTCTATGAATTACCATATGGCGAGAATGAAAACTCCCTCTCTTCTTACATCAATGAATCAGCTTTCCAACCACGATCACAGCCGGTTTCTGACCAGAACCAATCAGACTGTGGGACGTCTGGCTACAGCCGGGGCGAAAAAGGCAGAAGAAGGTATTCACTACGGCGTATTTCGGGAAGCGGTGATGGTGCAGATGACCTGGCCGGGCGCTCCTACTCTGTATTATGGAGATGAGGCGGGGGTGTGCGGCTGGACAGATCCGGATAACCGGAGAACCTATCCCTGGGGCCGTGAGAATTTTGAACTGATTGAGTTTTACAGCTATATGATCCGGATTCACAAAGGAATGCCGGCTCTTCGCCGCGGTTCATTAAAGCAGCTTCTGGCTGACCGCCAGCTGATTGCCTACGGACGGGTTCGGGGAAGGAACCGCTGCGTCGTAGCAGTCAATAACCGCAATAACAGACGGGAGATTCAGCTGCCTGTATGGGAACTGGGAATTACGGATGAGGAAAAAATCATGCGTGTAATGCTGACGGAGGAAAACGGCTACAATGTGGGAATTTTGGAATATCACTCCAGAGATGGTATTCTGACCCTGGAGATGCCGGCTCACGGCAGTATTCTTCTGGTGGCCGGAATGGACGAGACAGGAAGGGAAACATCCTCAGGAAAAGAAATCAGAGCAGAAAGATAAGGAAAAAGAGTGTAAAAACGAGAAATTCAAAAAATAAAAAAGGTATTTGAAAAAAACTTCTTGATTTTTTATCTATGCTGTGATAAGATAACTCTGCTTGTTAAAGCCGGTATGGGCGGGTTCCCGAGTGGCCAAAGGGGGCAGACTGTAAATCTGTTAGCAGTGCTTTCGATGGTTCGAATCCATCTCCGCCCATTTCGCCGCAGTGGCGGAACTGGCAGACGCACAGGACTTAAAATCCTGCGGGACTAATCTCCCGTGCCGGTTCGATTCCGGCCTGCGGCATTGAGCGAGAGTCTTAGACTTCTGAAGAGAGGTTTAGGACTTTTTTTGTTTTACAGAAGTTTGCAAGGGAGCTTCTCTCTTGTTACACAGAAAGGTTCATCTATAAAAGAAAAGGAGAAAGAATATGAAAAGCAGAGTGTTTGAAACTGTATTATATTACACACCGGAGCCATCAGAAAAGGCAGTGAAGCTGAAGGGCGTGCTTGTGAGAATGGGAATCCGGATCAAAAACATTTCTCCGGAGCAGGCAGGGGAAACCATAGGAAGTCTTCTGGGGATAGCAGGATATGAGAAAAACAGCGGAGAAAACGAGGCGGCAGAGAAAGTTCTTCCGGTGATGGATCAGGAAATGCTGGTTATGCACCGTTTTTCAGAGAGGCGTCTGGATGAGCTTTTGATGAATCTGCGGAAAGCCGGTGTTCCGAAAATCGCCCTGAAGGCAATTGTAACAGAAAGCAATGCAGGCTGGAGCTTTGGCCAGTTATATGAAGAGCTTTTGGAAGAGCACCGGAGAATGTCCGGGATGGGACAGTAAAAAGCTGCAGAGAAGTATGAATCTCCTCAGAACGGTTATGCTTATGGTATATTCAAGCAGGCATAAAGGAGGTTTTAAAAAAGTTATGAGTGAGATGAATATTTCTCTGAAAGGACCGGAGGATGCTCTGGAATTTGTGCGTCGGGTGGA
>OLQS01002173.1_pt1 | contig 10140 bp, 14 predicted proteins | sample 1672291 | NCBI WGS metagenome assembly OLQS01 (sample SAMEA3136668, study PRJEB25190) | human gut metagenome | biome: human gut; feature: human-associated habitat; material: faeces | place: Austria | collected 2013
TATCAAATACTGTTTGGAAAGTTCTGCAATCGTAAATCGTTGATCCAAGTGCTCTGTCAACTGTTGATGAATTTCTTTTATCAATTCGGTTTGCTGGGAGAAGTATTGAGTCAGTTCTTTATGCTCCGATTTCATGTTGCTCAAATAAATCAAAATTTCCAGAACCTTCAATTTCAAGAGGGAGATTCGAACGGACACAGGAGCAGAAAAGAGTGGGGCAAAAATATGCTCTAAATCAGAACAGGATGGGATTGCGGAGGGCTTTCCGGAGCAAAATCGATCCCGCAACTGGTCTGCCTCCACATCGGCATTCTTTAAAACTTCCGGGCAAATGGAAGAGAGCTGTTTCAGATCCACGGAAATGGAGATCCCCTCTGAATATCCTAAGGGAAACATCATGGCAGAATCCGCGCAGCAGGCCATACTGTGCGCGGTCACATCACCTGCACCTAAATAGACGGCAGTACCGCCTTGCATATTCCAACCCACGCGACCACTGCGACAATAGTAAATTTCTAAAACAGAATCCGAAGCATCGTGCCGAAACTTGACCTCTGAAGCAAGAAAAACATTGAAGGATACCTCTATTCCAGGAAAAGTTTCATATGCCTCCATACACCCTTTTCCAGCGGTAACCGCTCGAAACTGTTCTCCAAAGAGTGTGCTGCCCGTTCCACCAGCCTGGCAATGCTTCAAGGCGAGGGTGCCGTTTGGAATCTTTTGGAGTTTTTGAGCGATAACTTTGGATTCTTCTTTTTTCATTGCGTTCCTTTCTGTGTTTCTACTTGCGCCGGACAGGCAATCTTTACAAGCCACTCAATTATATGGTGGAAATTTCGGGCCTGCTCTGTATCAGCCGCTTTATAATAGACTTCTTTTCCGTCCCGGCGGCTAACGATCAGACCTGCTGATTTCAACTGCTTGAGATGGTGAGAAACTGCAGGACTGCTCATATCTACCATGGCCGAAAGATTGATAACACATTCCTCACAGTGGCAAAGCAGCCAAAAAATGCGAATACGGCTGCCATCCCCCAGCTGCTTGAAAATATCAGCTACGGTTTGGAAGTTTTCTACGCTGGGCATATATTCCAGTTCATGCTCGATAGTTTGTCCGTGGTCGTGGGGTAAGCGGTTCTGAATCATTTAGCACGCCTCCTTGAAGTCTATTTTACCATAGGCCGGAGAGAAAAGAAACTTTACTTCTGAGATGTTTCTGGTTCAGGACCAGCGTCATGGGTGTAATCCAAGATACGGACACCATCGCCTACCTCTTTCTGCACCAGCTCCCGCATACGCTTAGCAAAAGGACAGGGGTAACCAATGGGAGTCCCTTTGCTGATGCAGGAAGCAAAAGCAATGGTGTCAGCGCCCTGTTCTACCAGAGAACGGGCCCGCAGCACCGCTTTTTTTCCGGGGCAGCCACCGCAGTTGATAAAGCCCACTAACTGAATATCATCCTCTCCCATAAAAGCGCCTTTTCTCTCTCGGATTGTCCGAAAATCCCGGCTTCCGGGGCAGTAATCCTCTGTCTGCATACAACGAATAATGCCAAGTTTCATATTGATTTCCTCCTTAATTTAGAGCCGGCCATTCAGATTTGGCCGGTTCATTGTCTATTATTATGTAACCAGCTTTTCCAACAGCTGGTTGGAAATGTCCTCGCAGTAGCGATCATCTTCGATCATTCGCAAAATACGGGGTATAGGCCTCTCCGGTTCTCAGTATAGTCCCGCAAGGAGGTTCCGTATTTCCCGTTCAGAAGAATTTTTGTCCCAAATGGAAGAGTTTCATGTGATATTGTTCCAGCACATCTTTCAGCGTGATTTCTTGCATTCTTTGTTCCGCTGTTTTTTGAATGTCCAAGTAAAAATCCCGCAGCACCAGTTGGATATTTACACCCACGCCACAGGCAGGATTGGTGTGGATGTCCTGATGGAGCAGGGGTTTGTTGCCCTCTACTGCCCGATAGGCATCCAGCAGAGTGATTTTCTCCGGCTCACGAGCCAGAGCGGGTCGGGGATGTCCCTTCACGCTGACCAGCAGCCCTCCTTTCCGCAGGGCGGACATGAGCTGGCGCACATAGGCAGGATTCGTCTGAATGCTCTCTGCCAGCTTGTTACTGGTCAGGTCGCAGTCTGGGTACAGAGCGATAAAAGCCAGAATATGAACAGCATCGCTAAGGCGGGTGGGATATTTCATGGTCTGATCTCCTTTTTTGCTTGATGTTATTTTTATTATAACAGCATATTGACAGTAACGCAAGAGAATGCTAAGATAGCTTGAAGTAATAATAAAAATAACACCAACTCGAAGGGAATGGTGACAATGAACTTCTATGATGATTTGGTCATGCAGACCCAGATGAATTATTCCAAGTACTATCATATCTATGCTTCCGGCAGTACGCCCTACAAGGACGATTCCCAGCGAGTGTGACCGGAAAATGACGATTATGATGACTCCGTTTATGAGCTGCAGCACAAAACTTCCGATTTATGGACTGCTTAAGCAGGAGCGCCGACCACTATCTGAGTATGGAGGATGCGGTCACGGTTGGAGAAGTTCTATTATCAAAACTGAAAATATAGGAAAAGGAGCATTTCATAGATGATAACGACAAAAAATAAAAGCTATGAGGAACAGGTAAGGGAGTTGGCTGAGCATATCAAAGGGGCCGGTGCCATCGTTGTGGGAGCAGCTTCGGGAATGTCGGCAGCCGCAGGGTATCGTCATTATTATGAACGGGACAAGGACTTTGTAGAGCATTTGGGAGACTTTGAGAAAAAGTATGGATTTCACAATTCCTTTGACGGGTTTTATTACCGCTATCGTACCAGTGAGGAACGCTGGGCGTTCATCGCACGTTTCCTGTGCATGATTCTGAATGCCGAGACAGGACAGCCTTATTATGATCTGTTTGAAATTTTGAAAGATAAGAACTACTACATCCTGACGACTAATCAGGACACACAGTTTAACCGTGTATTCCCGGAAGAAAAGATCAGTGCCATTCAAGGAGATTGGCGGTATTTTCAGTGCAGCCGCCGGTGTCATGATGAGCTTTACGATTCCGTGGAAATAATCCATAAGCTGAATGACGTCATTGATCCTGACTTGCGGGTTCCCACGGATATGATTCCTCGTTGCCCGAAGTGTGGCGCGGAAATGGAGCCTTGGGTGCGTTCCTGGGTATTTCTTGAGGGCAGGAAATATCGAGAAGAACACAGAAAGCTCCATGCGTTCCTGAAAAAGAATATGCACAAAAAAGTCTTGTTTCTGGAGCTTGGCGTTGGCCGCATGACGCCGATGTTCATTCAGGAACCGTTCTGGAATATGACCTACGCATGGCAGAATGCCTTTTATATCACAATCAATCCGAAGGACGCTATTGTGCCGGAGGAACTGAAACAGAAGAGCTTGGCAATCCGTGAGGATATTGCAAAGGTTTTATCAGATGTTAGAAAAATTTCTGATGGGGAAACGAAATGAGGAAGGAAAGTGCAGAAACTGTGGCAAAGCTGATCTGTCAGGCGGATGCGGTGCTGGTAGGGGCAGGATCTGGGCTTTCCAGTGCGGCGGGCTACAACCATTATCACCGCAATGCGGTGTTTGAAGCATCAGGGCAAAAAGCTGCTCCTGCTGGAACTGGGTGTGGGCGATATGACGCCAAGCGTGATCAAACTTCCCTTTTGGAATATGACCGCTAAATTCCCTGATACTTTTCTGGTGACGATAAATCTGGCAAAGGCCAGCGCACCGGAACATCTGAAAGGAAAGTGTATGACCGTTTGCGAAAAGTTATCCTGTTTTTTGCGAAAACTAAGAATCGAATGCAGCGGTAAAAGAATATAAAACTCAAGGGAGGCACTTACAATGGGACAATATGAGCAGATTGCAGAGAAAATAAAAGAAGCGGACGCTATTCTGATCGGGGCAAGTAACGGACTGTCCATCACCGAAGGACTGCATTTGTTTGCGGACAATGCGGCCTTTGATGAATTGTTTGGAGATTTCAAACAAAAATACGGCTTGCGTTGTATTTTGCAGGGCATGATGGCCGGATGGCCCAGCGAGGAGGAAAAATGGGCCTTCTGGGCCCGGCTCATCCATCATTACTGCGGGCAGTACCAGCCTACGCCGGTAATGAACGATTTGAAGGCTGTTGTGGGAGAAAAGGATTACTTTGTCGTCACATCAAACGGAGAAGGTCACTTTGAACTGTGTGGCTTCGACCCGATGAAAATCTATGAAATCGAGGGCAACTGGTTTACAATGCAGTGTGCCCGTCCCTGCCACGATACCCTCTATTCAAGTTTAGAGGTGACCGAAAAATTATCGGCTGCCGAACAGGGCGGCCATGTGCCTACGGAGTTGGTACCGCGCTGTCCCAAGTGCGGAGGTCCCATGGACATCCACGTGGGCGCAGGTCAGAGAATGATTCCGGATACCGCAGCCCAGGCACGGTTTCGAAACTTTCTGAAAACCTACCACGGAAAGAAACTGGTGGTTCTGGAGTTGGGCATTGGCTGGCGCAATCAGCTGATCAAGGCCCCGATGATGCGCCTGGTGGCCAGCGAGCCAAACGCCACTTATGTGACCATCAATCTGGGGGAGATCTACATTGTGGACAATATCAAAGAGAAGTCCTTCGGACTGGACGGGCGGCTGGATGAGCTGCTGCCTTCTCTCCGGGAGGCGTGCGAGGCATGACGATTCCGAAGCAGGTTCAGATAGATTTGAGTACGGTTTCCTTAAAAAAAGCCGGAATGATTTGACAGATCATCAAACCATTCCGGCAACTCTTATATTTGGATGGAATCCTCAAGGATTTTTATTCAAGGGATATACTTCATACCCCACTGAGAGATAGCATAAAAAACAGGCAGGAGATCACGACCTTTCTCAGTAAGGAAATATTCCACCCGCAAGGGCATCTCGTTATATTGGATGCGCTGCACCAACTCGTCCGCTTCTAATTCTTTCAGCGCGTTGGTCAATGCGGTGTTGGTGATGGGTTTAAGCATTTTTTTTAGCTCACCAAATCGCATGGGGCACTTGATGCACAGTTCATAGAGGATCTGGAGTTTCCATTTGCCCTGCAGCATTTGAACCACCGGCGTGACCGGGCAGTTTCCATCATCGGTTAGGATGACATTGCCAACCTTTTCTTTGAATTCTTCATAAGTCATAATTGAATCTTTCCTCGTCTTTTACAGTATACTTTTTGATACCAGGTACAAATGATTTGCGTACTTGAACAAAAATTGCTATCAGATATAATAAATATATCACTGGTTGGCTATGCAGTCAACAACTGAAATTTTTTAGAAAGGTCTGAATGACATGAAAGAACTGAACATTATGGAGGCAACTGTTTATACCTCTCCCAACCCGCTGACTTTAATCTGTTCTCTGAATGAGGATGGCACCACCAATCTGGCTCCTATTTGCTTTGTTTCCTATCTCTCCTTCAATCCGCCGATGATTGGATTTGCCGCTGGGAAGCAGTCCCACACTGGCAAGCGTGTGCGTGAGACCGGCAAAGTCATCGTCACTGTTCCCGGTGAGAGTCTGGCTGGCGCGGTAATGGCTTGCGGCGGTTCTACCGGTGCACAGGTCAACAAGGTGGCAGCGAACCACATTGAAATGAAAGCAGTGGAAGGCAGCGACATTCAGATTCCGGCGGACACGCGGCTGGCGATGGTGGCCACCCTGCAGCAGTCTGTGGAGGTGGGCGACCATATCCTGCACATCTGCCAGGTAGATAAGTTCCTGGGCGATGAGGACAAGAAGGGCCTGTATGCCTGGAACGGCTTCGGGAAAGTTGCACCTGCGGTAGAAGGCTAAAGCTTAAAACGGTAAGGAGGCGTCAGCGGTGGCTGTTTGTATTAAAGACTGCATCCTTGTATTTATGAAAGAAGATTTACTTCCTATCATGGGAGAGGAACAAATGATACAGGAATTTCCCTCGGCTTTTTACCGGGTATTGGAGGAACAGAAGACATGGCGGAAGTAAAAGAGAGCAGCATTCTGATTCAGGATGTAGAAACTAAAAATATTATGACAAAATCCGCCCTGCCGGTGGGAGGCTATTCCGTCAATCCTTATGTGGGCTGTACCCATGGCTGCAAATACTGCTACGCCTCATTTATGAAGCGATTTACCGGGCACACCGAACCGTGGGGTACATTCCTGGATGTGAAACATTGGCCAGCAATCAAAAATCCCCGGAAATACGCCGGACAGCGCGTAGTCATCGGCTCGGTGACCGATGGCTATCTGCCCCAGGAGGCTCAGTTTCAGAACACCCGAAAGCTTCTTGATCAGCTCCGGGGCAGCGAGGCAGAAATTCTCATCTGCACCAAGTCAGACTTGGTAATCCGTGACATTGACCTCCTGAAAGAACTGGGAAAGGTCACGGTTTCCTGGTCGATCAATACGCTGGACGAAGGCTTTAAAAATGATATGGACGATGCCGTCAGCATCAAGCGACGGCTGGAGGCCATGAAGCAGATCTATGAAGCGGGCATTCGCACCGTCTGCTTTATTGCCCCTGTCTTTCCAGGTATCACGGATTTTGAGGCTATCTTCCATCAGGTCAGAAATCAGTGCGACCTGATATGGTTAGAAAATCTAAACCTGCGAGGCGGATTCAAAAAAGACATCATGGACTATATTTGTAAAAAATATCCTGACTTGGTTCCGCTGTATGACGCTATCTACAACAAGGGAGACAGAAGCTACTTCCGTGGTTTGGAGGATCAAGCGGAACGGCTGGCGAAAGAAAACAGCTGTCCCTTCGTGGACAACGAGCTGCCCTACGGCCGGGCAAAGCCTGGGCACCCGGTCATTGTGGATTACTTTTACCATGAGGAAGTGCGTGGTTCGGAAAACACCGGGCGACGCAACCCTAAAAAATAATTTGTGAAATAAATGGGTTCTGACATGGAGCTGTGCTTCAATGTCAGAACCTTTTTTAGCACCGTTTACTCATTCAGAAGTTTTCTTAGCCTGACTTCTTACACCATGGAGGAAACAGTCTCCCGGCAGTTCATTCTCAGTGACGAAAGAAAATCGCGGAAAGTGTTCCGGTTGCCCTTATTAAGGCACTGGAATGTGCCGATAAAAGCTGCATTTTACCCAAACGGAAGAACCCTTTTCCCAAATAGCAGGATATGGGTTCAAACCGTTGACGGGGACGGTTTTCCTGCGTATGATGAAGATACGATTAAATAAGTATTTAATTGTTTGGTACAAAGTTAATACTCAGAGAGGAGATTTTCAAAATGAAAAAGACTTACAAAATCGATGTGGATTGCGCTAACTGCGCCAACCTGATGGAGGATGCAGCCCGCAAGACCAGCGGCGTACAGAGCGCTACGGTGAACTTTATGACCCTCAAGATGAATGTGGAGTTCGAGGAGGGTCAGGATCCCAAGGCCGTTATGCAGGAGGTTCGCAAAGCCTGCAAGAAGGTGGAACCCGATTGCGAGATCTTCCTGTAAGCCAGCGAAACGAAATGCCCTGTCGAGCGGCAGCTTGCAGGGCATTTTTTCTCTTAGATAAATAAACGAATAAGCAATTGTGAAAGGGGTAAAACGAAATGCAGGAGTATATCATCAACGGTCTGCTGATTGTGGTGGCTCTGCTGGCCGTGATCCTTCAGATCATCGGCATGCGGCCCTCCGCCAGTATGACCAAAAAACAAAAAGTGATGTTGTGGCGGATTCTGACTGCTACGGTTCTACTGTTAATTTTGCAGGTCCTGGGCGCAGGCGCATTTGAAGTGTTTGGCGCGGCAGGCCGCTGGATACGTTTGGCTGTGTTCATGGTGGATTATCTGGTCATTGGTTACGACATTCTGGAAAAAGCCGGAAAAGGTATCCGCAACGGTCAGGTGTTCGATGAGCACTTTCTGATGGCGGTGGCTACACTGGGGGCTCTGGTACTGGCCGTATATGAAAACGGTGACTATCTGGAGGCCATCGCAGTGATGCTGTTCTACCAGGTGGGCGAATGGTTCCAGTCCTACGCCGTGGGCAAGAGCCGCCGGAACATCAGTGATCTGATGGACATCCGCCCTGATTATGCCAATATCGAACGGGATGGAAAACTGGAACAGGTAGACCCGGACGAAGTGGGTATCGGCACCATTATTGTGGTACAGCCCGGCGAGAAAGTTCCTATTGACGGTACCGTGGTGCAGGGTGAATCTACGCTGAACACCGCCGCCCTCACAGGCGAGAGCCTGCCTCGCGAGGTCAAAACTGGGGATGAGATCATCTCCGGCTGTATCAACATGACAGGTTTGCTCCATATCCAGACCACCAAAGAATTTGGCGAGTCCACTGTCTCCAAGATTCTGGATCTGGTGGAGAACGCCTCCTCCCGGAAGTCCAAGTCGGAGGACTTCATTTCCCGCTTTGCCAAGATCTACACCCCTGCAGTGTGCTATGCCGCGCTGGCGCTGGCTGTGTTGCCGCCGCTGGTACGGATGTTTGCCATGGGGCTGGATGCAGGCTGGGAGACCTGGATCTATCGTGCGCTGACCTTCCTCGTTGCCAGCTGCCCCTGCGCTCTGGTCATCTCCATTCCCCTGTCCTTCTTTGCAGGGATTGGCGGAGCCAGTAAGGCGGGCGTTCTGGTGAAGGGGTCCAACTATCTGGAGACCCTGTCACAGGCTAAGATCGTGGTCTTTGACAAGACCGGCACACTGACTCAGGGCGTATTTGAGGTGAATGCGATCCATCACAATGAGATGGATGAACATAAGCTGGTGGAATACGCCGCTCTGGCAGAGAGCGCTTCAAGCCATCCCATCAGCAAGAGCTTACAGAAAGCCTATGGCATGGAAATCGACCGCAGCCGTGTAACCAATATTCAGGAGCTCAGCGGCAACGGTGTCATCGCTACGGTGGACGGTCATCAGGTGGCGGCTGGAAACGACAAGCTCATGAATCGTCTGGGGGTCCAGGCTATTCCGTGCCACAGCGTAGGCACGATCATTCACATGGCGATTGACGGGAAATATGCCGGGCACATTGTTATTTCCGACATCGTGAAGCCTGACTCCAAGGAAGCCATCCAGGCATTAAAGTCGGCTGGGGTTCGCAAGACTGTGATGCTTACCGGTGACGCCAAGAAGGTGGCTGACAGTGTGGCCTCCACTTTGGGGTTGGATGAGGTTTACAGTGAACTGCTTCCTGCTGACAAGGTGGAGAAAGTGGAGCAGTTGATCCAGAACAAACCAGAGAAAGAAAAACTGGCTTTTGTGGGCGATGGCATCAACGATGCCCCGGTGCTTCGCCGGGCAGACATCGGCATTGCTATGGGCGCTATGGGTTCTGACGCTGCCATTGAAGCTGCGGATGTAGTACTGATGGATGACGACCCAATGCAAATTTCCAAAGCAATCAAAATCTCCCGCAAGTGCCTTGGCATCGTCTATCAGAACATCGTGGTGGCCATCGGCGTAAAACTGGCCTGCCTCGTGCTGGTCGCTCTGGGCTTCGCCAATATGTGGCTGGCCGTATTTGCGGATGTGGGCGTGATGATTATAGCCGTCCTCAACGCTATCCGGGCACTGTTTGTGAAAAATCTTTAAGGTTTCGTGAAAGACGAAAACAGAAAGGAGGGTTCCTAATGCATTATTATTGGCCCCGCGAACCGCAAGGGCGGGAACTGGAAAACCTGACACAGTTGTTTAAGGTTCTGGGGGGATCCTTCCCGTATGAAGGTTCTGTTTCAGATCGGTTCCTCAGAGGCGTGTGTCACTGAAGTAGCTGCCAGGCTCAATATGTCAGAGTCCGCTGTTTCTCACCATATCCAAATTTTACGCATGAACGGTTTGGTTCGCTGGCGCAGGAGTGGAAAGGCTATTTACTATGTTCTAAAAGATGACCATGTTCGCTCAATTATCTTTCAGGGATATGAACATATTAAAGAATTCGCTAGTTAGTAGGGAGAAAAACAAATAATTTTAATCATCTGCCGGACGACAGCAAAAGAAAAAAGCCGTCGTCCAGTAGGTGATTTCCATGTAAATATGATATCATGGGTTTGTATGCGAGAATGGAAAGAAGATGGAGCAACCCTTGGAGAATAAGTGATGAACAATGTTCTGGGGAATGGCTCTTTG
>OLQS01002175.1_pt1 | contig 10133 bp, 9 predicted proteins | sample 1672291 | NCBI WGS metagenome assembly OLQS01 (sample SAMEA3136668, study PRJEB25190) | human gut metagenome | biome: human gut; feature: human-associated habitat; material: faeces | place: Austria | collected 2013
TCATCCGGGTATTGGTAATCACTACCTCTTCTGCCTTGTCCGGTCCCAGGTATTCGAATTCCTTCAGCATTTCCTCTGTTGTCCGCAGATAGAGAGGCGCCTGCTGATCCGCATCTGAAAATCCCTGTCCCGCCATAAGAATCCGGCGGTAAACCTCGTCTTCGGGGTTGAGAAAATGGACATCGCAGGTTGCGCACACCGGTTTTCCCAGCTCCTCTCCCATTTGGACAATTCTCCTGTTCAGATCCATCAGATCATCCATGGTTTTTACGGTACTTTTTTCATCCCTCAGCATGAAGGCATTGTTGCCCAGGGGCTGAATTTCCAGAAAATCATAAAAGGAGGCCACCTTCATTAACTCTGCTCTGGGAAGTCCCCGCAGCAGAGCCTGGTAAAGTTCTCCGGCTTCACAGGCAGAACCGATGATCAGCCCCTCCCGGTACTGATTCAGGAGACTTTTGGGAATTCTGGGGCGTTTTGCAAAATAGTCAATATGGGACCAGGATACCAGGCGGTAAAGATTGATCCGTCCCACCTCGTTTTTAGCCAGAATAATAACATGGTGGGTGGGCAGTTTTTTGATTGTGTCCGGACTTAGCTCACTCATTTCATTCAGCTGATCCAGATTTTCCACTCCTCTGGCCCGGAGCATTTCTACAAATTTGACAAAAATTTCAGCAGTGGCTCCTGCATCATCTACCGCACGGTGGTGGTTTTCCAGAGAAATATTCAAGGCCTTCGCTACGGTATCCAGCTTAAACCGGTTCAGGCTGGGAAGAAGCTGTCTTGCGATAGCGACGGTATCCAGAACAGTAGGTTCAAATTCCAGTCCCTGCAGGGCAGCCTGCCAGGAAATAAAGCTGACATCAAAGGAGGCGTTGTGGGCAACCAGGGCGCAGTCCTTACAGAACTCCAGAAACTGCGGAAGGATTACTTCGATTCCGGGAGAAGAAAGCACCATGTTGTCATTGATACCGGTCAGCTGCTCGATTTCAAAGGGAATGGGGACATCCGGATTTACAAAGGTGCTGAATTTGTCTGTAATCTGTCCGTTGACAACCTTGACAGCGCCGATTTCAATAATCTTGTTTTTTTCCGGGCTGAATCCGGTTGTCTCAATATCAAAGACCACATAAGAATCGGAAAAGCTCTGCCCTCTGGAATGCTCGACCAGATCCTTCATATCATCGACCAGATACCCCTCCACGCCGTAAAGTACCTTAAAGGAATCCCCCTTGTCCAAAGCATGGCTGGCATCCGGGAAGGCCTGGACACAGCCATGATCGGTAACGGCAATGGCCGGCATTCCCCAGGATTTGGCTCTTTTAACAATATCCTTGACTTCAGAAACTCCGTCCATATCGCTCATTTTCGTATGGCAGTGAAGCTCTACCCGCTTGACAGGGCTGTTGTCTGTCCGTTTGCTGGTAAAATCATCATATTTTTTTATGCCCCGGATAGAACCGATGGTCAGTTCTCCGTCAAACCGGTCGATGGTGGTCATTCCCTGGAGACGGATAAAGGTTTTTTCTTTGATTGCGTTGTTTAAATCCTCCAGAGTGTCTTCGTTTGCGAATACCTTGACGGTAATGGTGTCAGTAAAGTCTGTAATATGGAAAATAATAATGGTTTTTCCGCTTCTCAGCAGACGGCTGTCCTTGTCAAGGATTTTACCCCGGATGGTAACTTCTCCGATTTCTCCCTCGATTCTTTCCAGCTCAATAAAGTCATCTTCAAAATCGCGTCCATAAAGCACATCGGGATTCTCTGATTTTTTCCGGTAACCTCCATGACTCCAGTCATTTTTCTTCTGAAATTCTTTTTTCCCGTTTCGCAGAGTACCCGGGCGTGACTCGCCTTTTGTAATACTGCCGCCGTTTTCTCCGCTGTTTCCTGCGGCTTTTGTTTTTCCGTTTTCCGGAGCTGAAGACGCACCGCTTTTTGTCTCCCGGGGACGTTCCTCTTCGGGGCTGTGGTGTTCCAGATACCGGGCAGCCATCTCCTCTGCCTGGTGTTTTGCCTGCATTTCTCTTTCCAGTGTTCCCTTGGCACGGACAGGCTCCACATATTCGTATTCGATCTCCACAGGAAGACCGCACCGTTCATGGAAAACTTTTTCCAGAACACGCTTCAGCTCACCGGCTTTTTCCCGGTTGACCATGGTGTTTTCTACGGTCATATGCAGCAGATCCGGACGCGGAAAGGTACATGTTGCTTTCCGGAAGATGGAATATTCGATAATACTGTAATTTTTTAATTCCATCAGAAGACTGTCACGATAAACCTGCAGAAGCTTTTCCGGTGTATACTGCTCAGACAGGCAGAACCGTTCAAAGATCCGGATCTGGATCTGTTTTCCGGGAAAAAGCTGCTCCCGGATTCCCCGTTCCAGATCCCAGATGTTTTTTTTATGAATTAACCGCGGACTGTTCAGATAAATACGAAGAGAGCTTCTGTCCCTGGGCATGGAGACACGCTCCACGCCTACCAGGGATAAAAGCTCCTGCATCTGGTCTGTCATATGCAATCCGGGAAATACGTCTAAAAATTCCTTCATTCACCTTTCTCCTGAGCTGCCGCCAGCGCTTTCAGCTCTTCACGCAGGGCAGGAAGCAGTTCTGACTCTGGCAGCTTTTTCACAATTTCCCCTTTTTTGATGAGAAGGCCTTCACCGATGCCTCCGGCAATTCCCAAATCAGCCTCTCTTGCTTCGCCCGGGCCATTGACCACGCAGCCCATAACAGCTACCTTTACATTCAGCTGGTCAAATTCTGTTACCATATTTTCTACCTGATTAGCCAGGCCAATCAGATCAATGCGGGTACGGCCGCAGGTAGGACAGGAAACGACTTCAATTCCTCCCCTGCGCAGTCCCAGGGTCCGTAAAATCAGTTTGGCAGATTTGATTTCCTCCACCGGATCTCCGGTCAGAGATACCCGGATGGTATCACCGATACCCTGGTGAAGGATCAGTCCCAGTCCAACTGCAGATTTGATATTTCCGGAGGTCAGGGTTCCGGCCTCTGTGATTCCCACATGGAGGGGATAGGAGGTCTGGCTGTGAATCAGCTCATGGGCTTTGACGCACATCATAACATCAGAGGATTTGATGCTGATTACCAGATTATCGTAACCCAGCTCCTCAATCATAGCAGTTTTTTCCAGAGCGCTCTCTACCAGTCCCTCTGCAGTGACTCCGCCGTATTTTTCGATCAGGCCCTTTTCCAGAGAACCGCTGTTTACACCGACCCGAATGGGAATATGAAGCTCCCTGGCCTTATCAACAACAGCCTTTACCCGTTCCCTGCTGCCGATGTTGCCGGGATTGATGCGGATCTTGTCAGCGCCATTTTCCATGGCTGCAATAGCCAGACGATAATCAAAGTGAATGTCTGCCACCAGCGGAATATGGATCTGCTTTTTGATTTCCTTCAGAGCGGCAGCAGCCTCCATTGTGGGAACGGCTACACGAATAATATCGCAGCCGGCCTGCTCCAGCTTGAGAATCTGGGAAACAGTTGCAGCCACATCCTCTGTTTTTGTGTTGCACATAGACTGGATCAGTATGGGATTTCCGCCGCCAATGACCCGGTCACCAATTTGAATTACCTTCGTTTTCATTCTTATCCACCTGTCCTTACTATCTTTTACAAAAGTCTCTGTACATCATGAAAGAGAACAAAGATCATCAGAGCCATCAAAACCATCATGCCTGCCAGATGAACCATTCCCTCCCTTTCCGGATCAATCGGTTTCCCGCGAAGCAGCTCAAGAAAAAGGAAGAAAAGACGTCCTCCGTCCAAAGCCGGAATGGGAAACAGATTCATGATTCCCAGACTGGAACTCAAAAGAAGAACCCAGTTTGCCAGAATTACCATCAGAGCTCTCGTTCCGGCATCCCGCCCCTGCGCTACCGTTTCACCAACCATGCTGACAATGCCAACAGGACCGGTTACGGCTTCTTCTACAGGAAGCTGTTTGGTAAAAAGCATGCGCAGGCTGTCAAAGGTAGAAACAATACAGTATTTTACCTCATAGGCGCTGCAGAGGATCAGCTCTGCAAAGCTGTCTGTTTTTTCATATCCGGCAAAAAGAACGCCAATCATGTAGGCCTGATATTCGTCATTAAACTCAGGAGTTAAAACGGCAGTCCGTTTTTCTGCCGCCCCCCTGTTTTCCCAGCTTCCCCCGGCAGGACGTTCATAAGAAACCGTCAGCTCCTGGCCCGGATGGGAAAGGGTGTACAGCTGAATATCCCGGTATGCGCTGATTTTCCGGCTGTCGATCCGGGTAATCTTATCTCCCGGCATCAGACCTGCCTCCTGGGCAGGAGAACCGTCCTCCACACCGATAAGCACCGGATTGTCATGACCTACCTGAGATACAATCAGGATTCCGGCAAAAAAGGCCAGAATAAAATTAAATACAGGACCCGCGGCAATTACGGAAATTCTTGCAAATACAGATTTGTTGTTAAATGCCTTGGGATTGGGATCTTCACTGTCCTCTCCTACCATCATACAGGAGCCGCCGAAGGGAAGCGCCTTCAGGGAATACCTGGTTTCTCCGTGGGTAAAGCTGGCCAGCCGCGGTCCCATGCCAATGGAAAATTCCACAACACCGATTCCGTTTAGCTTTGCCAGCAGAAAATGACCGAATTCGTGAACCAGCACAATCAGCCCGAATAAAAGAATTGCTGCCAGAATATTCAGCAATTTACCACCTGCTTTCTATATAATCATAAGTTTCCTGCTCTGCAGCCAGAATCTGGCTGACATCAGGATTTTCGACCACCTTGTGGTGCTCCATGGCGCCTTCAATCATATCAATGATGGTCAGATAGGGGATTTCTTTCTTTAAAAATCTGCCGACAGCGTATTCGTTGGCAGCATTGTAGACTGTGGGGAGAGAGCCTCCTCTCCGGCCTGCCTGGTAAGCCAGGGAAAGACCGCGGAAGACCTCCATGTCAGGAGCCTCAAAGGTGATTTTTCCCAGTTTTGCAAAATCAAGACGCTCGCCCGGCAGATACCTTCGCTCCGGATAGTAAAGAGCATACTGAATCGGCAGCTTCATGTCAGGAGTGCCTAACTGGGCCATTACAGCACCGTCTTTAAACTCAACCATGGAGTGAATGACACTCTGAGGCTGAACCACAACCTGAACCTGATCCATTTCCACACCGAACAGCCAGCGGGCCTCCATAACCTCCAGTCCCTTGTTGACCATGGTTGAGGAGTCAATGGTAATCTTCTGTCCCATAGCCCAGTTGGGATGCTTTAATGCATCTTCCACCTGAACGCTTTCCAGCTGTTTACGGGACCAGCCGCGAAAGGGACCTCCGGAAGCAGTCAGAAGAATTTTGTGAATCTCTTTTTTATTTTCCCCGTTTAAGCTCTGGAAAATAGCACTGTGTTCACTGTCTACCGGAAGAATCCGTACATGCATTTTTTCCGCAAGGGGCATAATCAGATGACCTGCAGTTACCAGGGTTTCCTTGTTGGCAAGAGCAATATCCTTTCCGGCCTCCATGGCTGCAATGGTGGGGCGGATTCCTATCATGCCTACCACAGCAGTGACGACAATTTCTGCCTGGGGCTCTGTAGCGGCCTCTAACAGTCCGTCCATACCGGAAACAACCCGTACATCCAGATCCCGGATCTTATCCCGAAGTTCTCCCGCCTTTTTTTCATCCCAGACACAGGCCAGCTTCGGATGAAATTTTCGAATCTGCTGCTCTAAAAGGACAATATTGCTCCCTGCAGCCAGAGCCGTTACCTGAATATCTCCGTTATGCTCTACAACTTCCAGAGTCTGCGTGCCGATTGAGCCTGTAGACCCGAGAATTGCTATTTTTTTCATCGGTATCCTCCTTCTCAGCTTTTATCCAAGAAATGTTACTGCAAAATAAATCGCCGGCGCAGTAAACAGCATACTGTCGAACCGGTCTAAAATACCGCCGTGACCGGGAATCAGGTTTCCATAGTCTTTGATGTTATGATTCCGTTTAATGGCAGAGGCGGCAAGATCTCCGATCTGGGAGATTGCTGCGGCAATGGCGCAGGCAATGGCACAGGCGGCCTGGGGATTGGATACAGAAGAGAACTTCCCGCCGAAAAGCCATGCAAAGAGAAGGCCTAAAAGTGCGGAACCTGCGATTCCGCCTACGGCGCCCTCGATGGATTTTTTGGGACTCAGTACAGGCGCCATTTTGTGTTTTCCAAAAAGCATTCCCACACAGTAGGCACTGGTATCACAGCCCCAGGAGCTTAAAAAGATCAGCCACACCAGGTACTTTCCGTCCGCCATGGCTCTTACCTGATAAAGATAAGAAAGCATGACTGCCACATAGAAGACTCCGAAAAATGCGCAGGCTACCTCCTCTGTTTTATATTTGGGGAACTGAAATACATAAAGGCTCATCATCACCATCAGCGCTCCGATGGCAAGAAGGGTTACATAACCGGTTCCCTCAAACCATACAAGCCCGTAATAGGCAGCGGCTGTCAGGTAGCCGATAACTGCCAAGGGACTTTTTTCCATATTCAGGACACGGTACAGTTCATACATGCCAATCAGAGAAATGGCTGTCATAGTGCCGTACAAAAGAATTCCGCCCTGCCCTACTATTATGATAGCAAGAATGACCAGAATAATACCACTTATCAACCGTTTTGTAAACATCAACGGTCCTCCTTTTTCTTTTTGCTGCTGTTACTGTTTATTTGACTCCGCCGAATCTCCGGTCACGCCGGTTATAGGCAATGATGGCTTTTTCCAGCTCGTCCTGATTGAAATCAGGCCAGAGACAGTCTGTCACATAAAGCTCTGTATAGGCAAGCTGCCACAACAGATAATTGGACAGCCGCAGTTCTCCGCTGGTTCGTATCAGAAGATCCGGATCCGGAATATCCGCAGTGTCCAGATAGGAGTTCAGCACCTGTTCCGTTACAGCAGAAGGCTCTAACTTTCCTGCACAGCAGTCAGCCGCCAGCTTTCTGACAGCGCGGGTAAGCTCATCCCGTCCGCCGTAGTTGACAGCGATTACAAAAGTAAGGCCGGTATTGTCCTTTGTCTCCCGTTCCAGCCGGTTGATGCCGTCAATAATGTCCTGATCAAAACGGGTGCGGTCACCAATCATTTTTACCCGCACATTATTGGCGGAAGCAATTTTTAACAGACGTACCATATAAAAACGGAAAAGCTGCATCAGCGCGCCCACCTCGTCAGAAGAACGCTTCCAGTTTTCTGTAGAAAAACCGTATACGGTCAGATACTCAATTCCCATGCGGGCAGCAATTTCTACAGTTTTCTCTACTGTAACGCAGCCCTCCTTGTGTCCCATGGTACGGGGAAGTCCCCGCTTTTTGGCCCAGCGGCCATTGCCGTCCAGAATAAGCGCCACATGTTTCGGGATCACCATGCCATCCAGATTCTGATTCATAAAATTCCTCCCTGCTCAAATATGAATGTATGACACAGCAGCGGGACAGGGATCCTTCCCTGCCCCGCCATACTGCTCATATATAAATCAGATTGTAATTGTTCAGGACGGGGCATCTTCTTGTCCGGCTTTGCCAGCCCTCCCGCCGTCCTGAATAGTTACATGGGATTATACAGTCATAATCTCTTTGGTTTTTGTTTCCACTGCCTTGTCGATCTTGTCGATCATCTTGTCGGTCAGCTTCTGAATCTTGTCATTGCCGTCTTTTAAATCATCCTCGGAAATGTCACCGTTTTTCTCCATTTTTTTCAGAGATTCATTTGCATCACGGCGTACATTGCGGACAGCAACCTTGGCAGCCTCGCCTTTTTTCTTAACGTCCTTAGCCAGATCCTTACGGCGCTCCTCTGTAAGCTCCGGGAAAACCAGACGGATCACGCTGCCGTCGTTGGTGGGATTGATGCCCAGATCGGAAGTCAGAATCGCTTTCTCAATGGACTTTAACAGAGATTTCTCCCAGGGCTGAATAACGATCATCCGTGCTTCGGGCACGTTAATATTGCCGACCTGCTGAATCGGGGTAGGAGTACCGTAATAATCCACCTTAATTCTGTCCAGCACATGGGGATTGGCACGGCCTGCGCGAATGGAACCAAACTCGTCCAGAAGCACGTCCAGTGTTTTTTCCATCTTACCTTCATAAACCTTTAATTCGTCCTGCATAAAAACCTCCTGTTATTCAACGGTCACAATGGTGCCGTTTATTTTTCCCTGCATTGCATTGGCAATGCCGTCTTTTTCATTTAAATCAAATACTGCCATAGGCATCTTGTGCTCCAGACACATAATGGACGCAGTGAGATCCACGACAGCCAGTTTTTTGTCGATCACTTCCTGAATGCTGATGGTATCGTACTTCTTCGCATCCGGATTCTTTGCAGGATCGCTGTCATATACGCCGTCAATTGATTTTGCCAGCAGAATGCAGTCTGCATCCATCTCAACTGCCCGCAGGGTAATTCCTGTGTCTGTGGAGAAATACGGATGGCCGGTGCCGCCTGCAAAAAATACCACTTCCTGGTTTTCAAAGCACGCATTGGCCCGATCCTTAGAGAACAGCTCCGTCATGGTGCCGCAGGCAAATGGTGTGAAAATATGGGTCTTCATTCCGGCATTGCGGAAAATCTCAGACACATAAATACAGTTCATAATCGTAGCCAGCATTCCGATCTGATCGGCCTTCGTCCGCTCAATGGCATCGCTGGTACGTCCGCGCCAGAAGTTTCCGCCGCCAATTACAATACCTACCTGTACGCCTGCATCTACAGACAGCTTCACCTGTCTGGCAACTTCCTTTACCGTATCTTCGTCAAATCCGGTTTTTTTCGGTCCGGCAAGAGCCTCGCCGCTTAATTTCAGAAATACACGTTTCATATCCATGGAATCCTTCTCCTTTGCTCTGCAACTCTGTACAAAAACACAGGATCCTGTCTCTGTACTCATTGCTTACGTGGTTATCTTACCACATCTTGTAGGTTTTGAAAAGAGAAAAAAACATTGGAAAGACCATCATCCGTCCCCTTCCGGCAGACAGCAGCTTGATATCCGGAAAATTCGTATTCCCGGAAGCATAAGGAAGGAAATTTTTCTCCGGCGTCCGTGTGCCATATCAGCTTCACAGGCGACTCCGAGGAAAAATCTGCAAGCTGCAGCTCAAAGCTGTCTAAAGGAAGGCGCATTCCTTCTCCCGTGGCCTTTAATACGCTTTCTTTCAGAGTCCAGTAACGGGAAAACAGCCGGTCCCTTTCCTCTTCCCGCTGTTCCTGTTCCAGAAACAGCTGCTCTTCTTTCGCAAAGTACCGGTGTACAAGGGCCATTTTTGTTTTCCGGATTTTTTCAATATCACAGCCGATTTCCCGATCCGAAAATGCAGCCATTACCATGGTGCCGGAATGGGACAGATTAAAAAAAAGCTCCGGGTGATTTTTTAAATAGGGTTTTCCATTGTGACGGTATTCCAGCTCCACCTCTCTCTCTCGAAGACCATATTTTTGCAGTCCCCTGTCCAGAAGCAGTCCGGCTCCCAGGGATAAAATCCGGTCCTCCGGAAAACGAAGCTTTGCCGCCTTTTCCTGCCGGATCCGGGAAAGCTCTCCTGCCGCCCGTAAAAGCGCCTCCTCTTCCGGAACAGAGGAGGCATCCAGAAAATAGATTGCAGTTTTCATAATTTTATTCCTTCATTCGTTGTAACTGTTTATTTTGTTTTCCAACCCTTAAGTAAATGAAAAGTATCAGATAAAACAGATAAAAACCGCTGGAAAGAGTCAATACGGGATACAGATTGTGAATCTCTATAAAGTAGAAATTTCTGACAAAGGGCTGAAGCAGCAATACAATTATCGCTGCCAGATTGGACAGCAGCACAAGGAGTCCCTGAAACATCGAAAGACCTGTACAAATCTGTCTGCCTAACAGGGCCAGAAAAATCCCGATAAGCAGGGAAGGCCTCTATAACAATAGTATAGCATACCAAATGCAAAAGCGCTTTTTGTTTTTTTGAATTTTATCTTAAAATTTTTGTGTGACTGGGCTGCCGCATTTCTATTTGTTCAAATTCCCGGCCTTCAGGAGCGTTTGAACTTTCCTATGACAAGAAAGAAGCTCGCTCGCGAGATTCTCCGCCTGCGGCGGG
>OLQS01002177.1_pt1 | contig 10128 bp, 9 predicted proteins | sample 1672291 | NCBI WGS metagenome assembly OLQS01 (sample SAMEA3136668, study PRJEB25190) | human gut metagenome | biome: human gut; feature: human-associated habitat; material: faeces | place: Austria | collected 2013
AAATGTATATGCATTATCAAAATTACACTTACCGGACAGGAAGTTATCGAAAACAACATAAAAGATATACTGCGAATCGAAAAAGACAGGAGGAATATGAATCTCTCCCGTCTTTTTTGTTTTTTCGGCTGCGTTTGCTTATTTGTATTATGTTGTTTTTGGCATTTGTTACTGCAGATAAATATGTTTTGACAAAAGAGGATACAGCACCAGTGTTTCAGAAGATAGAGAAGAATCAGTCCTATAAGGATCTAATAAAAAAATACAAGTTAATTGGTGAATAGAAGATTCTTATATACAAAGAAAGAGCGCTCATGATAAGATATTTTTAACATAATATAGCAAGAATTCTCCTTCCTCTGCAGGTGGGAGATGAATTGCAAAAAAACAAAAAGAACATTTGTTCGACAATGCGATCCGTGGTATAATAGAGTCAGTCGAAAACATAAATTGTTAGAAAAGGACTGATTTGCATGGAAAAAACAGATCATAATGCGCATTCAGTATATCTAATGTATTATCATCTGATCATGGTAGTGAAATATCGAAGAAAAGTCATTGACAATCTAATTTCAGAAAGAGCAAGAAAGAAGCCTTTTGGAGTCAGAGTTTCTGCTTACTGACAGCTGGAGGCGTTCCGTTAGAAGTAATCCGTCAATACATTGAAAGCCAGGGAGTGAAAAAGTATTGAACATAGCATATCGTTTCCGAATTTATCCGACAGAAGAACAGAAGATACTTCTAGGCAAAACATTTGGCTGTTGTCGTTTCCTGTACAATCAAATGCTTAATGATAAGATTCAGGAGTATGAAAAGACGAGGAAAATGTTAAAAAATACACCGGCCATGTATAAAAAGGAATATCCATTTTTGAAAGAAGTAGATTCGCTGGCACTGGCAAATGTCCAGCTTCATCTGGAAAAGGCCTATAAGAATTTTTTTCGGGATCCCAAGATTGGATTTCCAAGGTTTAAGTCAAAACATCATTCCAAAAACAGCTATACAACGAATATGGTCAATGGAAATATCCTGGTGGAAAGTAAGCGGATCCGGCTTCCTAAATTAAAATGGATCGCCATGAAAAAACACAGGGAGCCAGCAGAAGGTCTTTGCCTGAAATCAGTGACAGTCAGTATGGAACCATCCGGAAAATATTTTGCAAGCCTGCTTTATGAAGGATACAGCTGTGAAAACCAAGCTGCTGGACCGGATTACAGTACTGCAAAGATACTTGGGATTGATTATGCAATGCAGGGGATGGCAGTGTTTTCAGAAAAGGTTGAGACAGAAGAAGCAGGATTTTTCAGAAAAAATGAAAAAAGACTGGCAAGGGAGCAGCGAAAGTTATCAAGATGCGTACGAGGAAGTCATAATTATGAACTGCAGAAAAAGAAAGTTGCCAGATGTCATGAAAAGATACGGAATCAGCGAAGGGATCATCTGCACAAACTTAGCCGAAAGATTGCAGACGGTTATGATGCAGCTGCAGTGGAAGATATCGATATGAAAGCAATGGGTCAGTGCCTGCATTTTGGAAAAAGCGTACAGGATAATGGATATGGAATGTTCAGGGAAATGTTAGACTATAAACTGGCATGGAAAGGAAAGAAAATGGTAAAGGTAGATCGTTTCTTTCCTTCCAGTAAAAAATGCTGTAAATGTGGAAGGATAAAGAAAGAACTGAAATTATCCGAAAGAGTCTATCGCTGTGCGTGTGGAAATGAAATGGATAGGGATCGTAATGCAGCAATCAACATCCGTGAAGAGGCAAGAAGGATGCTGGCAGCATAAATTGTCCGTATCCGGACAATAAGAAAGAAAATATGCCCGTGTCCGGGCAAAAAAATCGCGGGGCACGCGAGGATAGCTTGTAGATACTTGGCTCAGTAGAGCCATTGAGCAAGAAGCCCCCACTTCAAAATCAGAGATTTAAGTGGTGGGAGCATGTCACAAGATGTTCTAATAAATAAAAAACGTATCTCTGAGATGCTTCCTTTTCAGACAGTGGGGAAACATTGCAGAGATACGTTTTTTATATTGTTATACATTTGACAGAGATTGTCTTACAGGTAATGATACTTGTCTTTCTGACGGACGAAAAATGTAGTGGTCATGATAAGTGTCAACGCCTCCGCAACGCTGATCGCACTCCAGATACCATTGATCCCGAACCAGAGTGGAAGTGTCAGGACCATGATGACCTGGAACATTAATGTTCTCAGAAATGAGATGACAGCCGATATCAGGCCGTTATTCAGTGCAGTAAAGAATGAGGATCCGAAGATATTGATACCGATGATCAGGAATGCAATGGCATATACACGGAAGCCGTGCAGTGTCATAGCATACAGGCCGGTATTGTAACCGACAAATATCTTAGACAGAACAGGTGCCAGTAACTGTGCGGCACCGAACAGGATCACGCCCCAGACCAGTATGATAGACATACTTTTTTTATACAGATTTTTAAGCTCTGCGTGATTTCCAGCACCATAATGGTAGCTGATAACCGGGGCACAGCCAATTGCATATCCTAAAAAGGTGGCAACAAAGATAAAATTGACGTACATAACTGCACCATAAGCAGCAACACCATTTTCTCCGGCAATCTTCATGAGCTGGAGATTGTATAATGCATTGACTAAGGACATGGACAGGTTAGTCATGAGTTCAGAGGAACCATTGGTGCAGGTCTTAAGAAATACACGTCTGTCGAATACCGGTTTTACAAAGTGAAGGAGGCTGTCGTTCTTACGGAAGAAATATACCACCGGGAGCAGACCGCCGATAAATTCACTGGTCATGGTTGCGAACGCGGCGCCTGCAATTCCAAAGTGTAATACACCGATGAACAGGGCATCGAGAACAATGTTTGTACAACCGGCAGCCACAATGACTTTCAGTCCAAGCTGGGGTTTTCCAGCAGCCACAAAGAAACTCTGGAAGACATTCTGCAGCATGAAGGCGGTCAGGGATATGCAGGAGATCCGTCCGTAAAGGGTACAATAATCAATCAGATCACCGGCGGCACCAAATGTCATGACAATCCGCCTCATAAATATAAAACTGAGAACAGATAACACAAATCCTCCGATAGCAGCAATCGTAACCAGCATCGAAAAATACTGATTTGCCAGTTCTTTCTTTCCTTCACCAAGGGTTTTTGATACAAAAGCACTTCCTCCGGTACCAATCATAAATCCAAGTGCACTGATTCCCATCAGGTAAGGCATAATGAGATTCACGGAAGCAAATGCTGATTTTCCCACAAAGTTCGATACAAAGATGCCGTCCACCACACTGTAGATGGAAGTGAATACCATCATAATAATGGAGGGCAGGATAAAACGAAGTAATTTTTTATAGGTAAAATGCTCTGAGAGCTGAATATTCATACGTATTCTCCTTTTTTATATTTACTGATATGGATGTTTACAATGAATGTAAATGAAAACATATAAGCTAAGTGATTATAGGTTGTTTTTGATGTTCTGTCAAGGAAAATGTCTTTACACATATAAAACAAATTAATAATTAAATGTTCACAAACGATAAATCTATGCTACAATAAAAATTACGGCTTTATGCTTTGATTGAAGATATTACTATAAAAGGAGAGAGTTGTTTTGAAGAAAAATAAATATGAGATTGATATGTGCAATGGAACCATCATGGACAAATTGATTTCATTTTCCATACCACTGATGCTGTCAGGAATCTTACAGCTGATGTTCAATGCGGTGGATATCGTGGTAGTGGGACGTTTCAGCGGAAGTCAGGCGCTCGCAGCGGTTGGTTCGACAACGGCACTGATTAATGTGTTTACCAATCTTTTCATCGGAATCTCATTGGGAGCAAATGTACTTGCAGCGAGATATTATGCGGCCGGAAAAACAAAAGAAATGTCGGAGACGGTACATACGGCTATTGCACTTGCTCTGGTAAGCGGAGTGGCGATGGCGGTGATCGGAGTGGTCTTTGCCAGAGGCGCGCTGGAAATTATGGGGACACCGGATGATGTAATTGCCAAATCCACACTTTATATGCGGATTTATTTCTGCGGTATGCCATTCTTTATGATGTATAACTATGGAGCAGCCATATTAAGGGCAGTGGGGGATACCAAACGTCCGTTGATCTTCCTGATCGTATCCGGAGTGATCAATGCAGTATTGAATCTGTTCCTGGTCATTGTATTCCATCTGGATGTAGCAGGCGTCGGGATTGCGACCGTTATATCCCAGTTGGTATCCTGTATCCTGGTACTCCGGTGCCTGCATCACACAGAGAGCAGCTATCAGCTTCACCTTGCAAAGCTTCGGATCAGATCCGTGTATCTGAAGCGGATTTTTGAAGTCGGGGTTCCGGCGGGAATCCAGAGCACGGTAATCAATATTTCAAATGCGATGCTGCAGTCATCGGTCAATTCTTTTGGATCGATCGCAATGGCAGGATATACGGCATCGAATAATATTTTCGGATTCTTATATGTGTCGGTGAACTCCTTCACACAGGCCTGTATGAGCTTCACAAGCCAGAACTACGGAGTGAAGAAATTAAAACGTATGGACAGGGTTCTGATCGACTGTATGATCCTTTCAGTTGTGGTAACTTTGATCCTCGGAAGCAGTGTGTACATATTCGGACCGGAACTTCTGCATATTTACAGTAATCAGGCAGATGTTATCAAATACGGTATGGAGATCTTTTCTTATACAACCGTTACCTATTTCTTGTGCGGTCTGATGGATCTGTTCCCGGGAGCACTGAGAGGAATGGGATATTCCACGGTACCGATGATCCTTTCTATCATCGGTACGGTCGGAGTCCGGATTATCTGGATCTATGGGCTGTTCCCTTCACACAGATCACTGACTTTCTTGTTTCTGTCTTATCCGGTATCTTGGATTGCAACGATCATCATGCAGGTGATTTGCTTCTGGTTTGTAAGGAAGAAGATTCACAGGACGATGGTGATTGCGGCAGAGTGATCTTTTTCGAACATATAAAGATATAAAACTCCCGGAGTCTTTGGGGCTCAGGGAGTTTTTTATATCAAAGGATGCAAGACATATTTTGCAGATTATTCTAAAATAAATGTAAAAGGCTGTAACAAAAATGGAATTCATGCGTCTAATAGATAACAGAAGGGAGGTGACAGGTACTTGAAGCTTGAGTTGGAAGAGATTTATAAAACCTATTTTCAGGATGTGTATTATTTCGTTCTCGCAATGAGTAAGGATCCGCACATTGCAGAAGAGATCACACAGGAGACATTTTTCAAAGCACTAAAAGGAGTAAAGCATTTTCAGGGAAAATGCAGCATCAAATCCTGGCTGTGTCAGATTGCCAGGAATGAATACATTTCTTATACCAGAAAAAAACACCGTACAGATCAGGGACTGACAGAACAGGCATACAGTGACGGAAAAACGGATGGACCCGAACAACGTATGCTTCGGAAGGACGAAGCCATGACGGTTTATCAGATCCTTCATTATCTGGACGAACCTTATAAAGAGGTATTTACACTAAAGGTACTTGGCGAATTAAATTATAAAGAGATTGCACAGATATTTGGAAAACAGGAGACATGGGCGAGAGTTACCTATCACAGGGCTCGGGTGAAGATACAGGACATTCTGGAAAGGAGGAGTACATAATGGCAAAGATTCCATGTGAGATCATAAGAGACCTGCTGCCGTTATATCAGGATGATATATGCAGTGAAAAGAGCAGAAATGCAATAGAAGAACATATAAAAGAATGTGAATCGTGCAGAACATATCTGAAAAAAATGGAAGGTGAGATTCCGATAGAAACAGATAAAATAGAAGGCACAGACGAGGAGTGGAAAGGGCTCCGGGAGTTTTCTGAAAAAGTATCAAGAAAATTAAACAGAAGAATCGTTATGGCGTGCGGAGTTGTTTTCCTGATCTGTATGATGCTGACCGTGGTTCTATATTCGGATGCCTTTCAGTCTTATCATTTATCAAGGATTGCGGCAGAAGATATAAAGGTAGAAGAGGTGTATCAGTTAAAGAATGGCAGACTGTATGTACATGTAAAGAGCAAACGCAGAATCACAGGACTGTCTTATCCTCAGACAGATATAGACACAGATACAAATACGGTAGCAGGTAAAGATGCAGTTGGTGCTGCACGTGAGCCGAAGAATACTGGCACATATGAAGTATCTATGGATTCGAGCATCAATCCATTTGCAGGGCTGATGTATATTACATCCAAAGGAGCTGCATATGTCATTCCGTTTGAAGATGGACAGATTATCACAGATAACGGAACAAAGGCATCGGAATTTGACTATGTCGGAAGATCCGGTGAGAAAAAGATCCTGTGGCAGGAAAATGATGAAGTTAAAAAGGCTCCGGCGAGGGTCGAAAAATTCGTGAAGGAATCATTGGATAAGGAAGAGGATGATCCGGCAGATGAAAATGCGGTGAAAGTATTATGGGTGAATCCGCAGATGCCGCTTCAGTGATATCTGATTCTATTTTCATAAGAATTAGTGAGAATTAGCGGCATTTAGAGGCGTTCAACCATAAGTGGAGTGCTTTTCTGGGAGAAATATGGCATAATAAAGCCGACAGGAGGTGACGCATATGGTTATGCGTTTAAAACAATAGAAATTGTATCGCAACAGCGATATAATAAATAAAAAGATCATATGCCTGACATGGGAAATATAAGAATCAAGGATGAAAATATGAATAAAACAACAATCATAACCAACGTACAAACCCGTCTTTTTGAGCTGCAAGACTTAAAATACCGCGACTTCCATGCAAAACTAATGCCGACAGTCAACAAAGAAAAGATCATCGGTGTCCGAACGCCGGCACTTCGTGTATTTGCGAAGAAGTATGGAAAAACGGATGAAGCAAAAGAATATCTGCAGATACTGCCACATCAGTACTACGAAGAAAATAATTTGCACGGACTTTTGATCGAACAGATTAAAGACTATGACACATGTCTGGAAGAACTGGAACGTTTTCTTCCGTATATTGATAACTGGGCGACCTGCGATATGCTTGCGGTCAAGGTAGTAAAGAAACATCTGGACACCTTCATAGATGAAATATACCGGTGGATGGAATCTGACTATACATATACCATCCGGTTCGGTGTTAATATGCTGATGCGGTATTATCTGGAAGATGCATTTCGAATGGAATATCCGGAAAAAGTAGCACAGGTCCGTTCGGAAGAATATTATGTAAATATGATGCGAGCCTGGTATTTTGCTACAGCACTGGCAAAACAGTATGAGAAGATTCTTCCATTCCTGGAAGAGCAGAGAATGGATATCTGGACTCATAACAAGACGATCCAGAAATCCATTGAAAGCTACCGGATCACACAAGAACAGAAGAATCATCTCAGGACACTGCGGATAAAGAAATAAACAGCAGGTAAGGGTTGGAATATGAAGGCAATATCGATCTATGCACTTACAAGAAATCAGAATATGGAATGTGTCCAGAAGCTGGAACGCCAGCTTTCCGGCAGAGATTTTTTTCTCAGGATCAAAGAGTGGGAACTGGAAAGTATGAAAGCACTGGTGAAGCAACTGGAACTGCATATGGAGGAAGTGTATAAGCTGCGCTTTTTCTATTCGTTTCAGATCCCGAAGCTTGGAAAGGAGTTCGATCTTCTTCAGATCAAAGATGACCAGATCGTGAATATTGAACTGAAAAGCGGCATTGTGTCGGACGAGGCTATCCGGAGACAGCTGATCCAGAACCGGTATTATCTGTCTGTTTTTGGAAAACCGATCCTGTCGTATACCTATATCAGCAGTGAAGATCATCTGGTGAGACTGACCAATCATGATCACATTGTGGAGGGGGACTGGAAACAGCTATGTATTGCATTGGGGAAAGAAAGCCCGGACTATGAGGGAGATATCGCGGATCTGTTTCAGGCAGAGCTTTATCTGATCTCTCCGCTGACAGAACCGGAGCGTTTTCTCAAAAAAGAGTATTTCCTTACTTCCCAGCAGAGAGATATTGAACGGCAGATTCTGAAGAGAATACGTGGAGAAAGAGGAGGATATTTCTGGTTCAGCGGACTTCCAGGAACCGGAAAAACATTGTTGCTTTATGATATTGCGATGAAGTTGTCCGTGCGCCAGAGAGTCTGTATCATTCACTGTGGAGAGGCGGGAAAAGTATGGAAGATTCTTCATGAACGTCTGCGGCGGATAGATTTTCTGGCAGATACTCAGCTGGACGGAACGACGGATCTTGGCTGTTACAGCAGCATTCTGGTAGATGAAGCACATCTTCTGTCCCTGGAAAAATTATCGGTTCTGCTTACATGGAGTGAGCACAGGCCGGTGATCTTTTCCAGTGATTCCGAGGATGTGATCTCACCGGAAGAGATGGATCGTAGCATTGTGGAAAGCCTGGGAAATCTGCCGGAGATCCAGAAATTCCATCTGACAAACCGGATCCGTACCAATGCGGAACTTTCCTCTTTTATCCAGAACATGATGCACCTGCCGGAAAAAAGAAGCCCCAGATGGTATCCGCATATTGCAGTGGTGTATGCCAATAATGACCGCGAGGTGGAAAATTTTCTGAATGATTTTGCGGGACAGGGATATCAGCAGCGGATACCAGAGGGTTCTGGACAGCTTGGTATCCAGGCAGTGAGAGATGCGGAGAAGATCGTTGTATTGCTGGATGAACAGTATTATTACGACGAAAAAGGATATTTAAGATCCAGGTGCTCCGCGGAAAAAAATTCCAGTGTACGAAAACTTTTTCATCTTTTGAATCAGGCGAAAGAGAGCCTGGCTCTGGTGGTGAGAGAGAATATGGCGGTATATGAAGTGATGATGGAGATTTTGCAGATGCACAGAAACAGATAAAAACAAAAGATTAAAGACAATGGAGAGGAAGACAGAGAGATGGAAGTTTTGGAGATCGTTTTGCCTGTACTGGCGATGATCATTCTTGGAATCCTGTGCAGAAAATGGAAACTTTTAGATCAGAGTGGTGTCAATAACATGAAAACACTGGTAACAAATATTATGCTTCCTGTGGCAATTTTTCATGCACTGGCAACAGCAGAGTACAGTGGAAAGATCGGAATTCTGGTTCTGATCATGTTTGTGATGCTCTTGATTTCATTTGGGGCAGGATTCTGGATGAAAAGATTTATGGACGAGCCATATAAGAAATATCTTCCGTTTCTGATCTGTATCTATGAAGGTGGAATGATGGCTTACCCGTTGTATACAAGTCTTTGTGGCAGCGAAAATCTTTCACAGATTGCAGTGCTGGATATTGCGGGACTTCTTTTTGGATTCAGTGTGTATATGGGAATGCTGGGACAGACGGAAAACGGGGAAAAGATCAAAGCAAAAAGCCTGTTTTACAGTGCATTGCGAAACCCTGCTTTTATAGGAACGGTTCTTGGAATTATTGTGGGACTGACACGAATGATCACCCGGCTTCTGGACAGTCCTTTTGGCAATTGTTATCTCAGTGTGGAGAATATTCTGACAACGGCCATTACGCCGATTATTCTTATTGTAGTTGGGTACAGTATGGAATTTGCGCCGGAACTTATCAGCCCCTGCCTCAAAACCATATTGCTGAGAGTCCTTTTGCAGGCAGTGATGATTGCGGGAGTTCTCATGGCAGTAAAATATTTGGTAGGAAGTTCCAGGCTTCTGAACCTGGCGGTTATTACATATATGTCCTCGCCTGCTACATTCAGTATGCAGACTTTTCTGAGAAAGAAAGAGAGCAGTGCCTATGCATCCACAACAAATTCTCTGTATTGTGTGGTCTCAATCCTGGTTTATATCACACTGGCAGTGACAGGATGATGGAACTGAAAGAAGGGATCAAATGACGACAACGACATTATGTTATATAGAAAACGATGATAAATGCCTGATGCTTCACAGAGTAAAAAAGCAAAATGACATAAATAAAGGCAAATGGATTGGTGTAGGTGGACATACAGAAGATCAGGAATCCCCTGAAGAATGTCTTCTGCGTGAAGTAAAAGAAGAAACAGGACTCACACTTATTTCCTACAAATTTCGTGGCCTGGTAACCTTTATAAACAGCGAATGTGAATCTGAGC
>OLQS01002178.1_pt1 | contig 10125 bp, 7 predicted proteins | sample 1672291 | NCBI WGS metagenome assembly OLQS01 (sample SAMEA3136668, study PRJEB25190) | human gut metagenome | biome: human gut; feature: human-associated habitat; material: faeces | place: Austria | collected 2013
GCAACCGGTTTAACCAAAGAGGAAATCAACAGAAATAACTGTATTTCTCCAAATAATGTAAGATGCATACGCGGTATCTTTCATTTCGTCTGTCCCCGTTGACGAAGGTTATTATATAAAAAGCGCGAGGACTGTTATTGCCTATCTGCATTCGAGGCTCTGGAAAATGCCCACGTCATAAATAGACAACAGTCCCCACGCCTAAGTATATAATAACATAGACGTGAAGAAACTGTTGCTATCATCCCATGACGTTTATTGAATTTTCCAGATTCCGAATAGGCAGGGATAATAACTTTCGCTTCTTGCGTTCTTATCGAATCAAGTCAAAAATGGCCGTTATCACTATAACTGCCAAGACTTTGGTGCAAAAGTAGTATATTTTTTTTGGATGTACGATATGATGAGGAGAATAAAGTGTATATGCAAACAAAGCGTGATGGTATTTGACCGTCACGCTTTGTATAGCTTGCCATTAAAAGTTGTTAGAGAGAATTGTTAGAGGATTTATTTCATGGCTTCTATCGTATATCCTTGTTGTTTCAGAAGGTTCAACACTCCATTGTCTCCGGGCAGGTGTCCGGCGCCGACTACGAAAAGGGTAGGGGCTTCTGTCATGATAGCAGGCATCTTTTCAACCCATGCCTTGTTGCGGTTGTCCAGCATGGCTTCCATCTCTCCAGGCAGCGGGTCGCATGAATTGCCGTCGCGCTCTTCCATCAGTTGCAGCATGGCATCCAGGTCCTGCTTTTCATAAGCGGCAATCAGGCGCTTGCTTTGCTCGATACCTTTCTCGATGTCACTGATAGCGCAGTAGAGGAGGTTTGCCTGGCGTTGCAGCGTCTGGCTGTTGAACAGAATGTCTATTTGTGACTGGGCTGTTTCCAGACCGCCAACTTTCTTGCCTTGCTGTCCGGCCTGCTGCTGGAAGTAAGTGTCGAGCTGTTCTTGCGGGTTGAAGCCCGGAGTATGTTTCATGTAGAGCAGGACGACAAGCTGCTGGTTGATGGCAGCCGGTTTCAGTTGAGCAAGCATGGCGATGTCTACCATCATATTCTCTTTTACAACTTTACCCACTTCTTCGTATTGCTCGGGAGTAAAGAGGTTTTGCAGCGTGGTGTCTTTGGGCATCATCATCTGCTGTTGCATGCTTTGCATGAAGGCGGGAGTCGCCATTTCGCTCATCACAACTTCCCCGTAGACTTGGGTGGTTTCGTTCATGGCCTGCGGCATGGCGGCGATGCTGTCCTTGATGCTGAGTGGAGAGAGATGGTAAGTACCGAAAATATAGGATGGTTTCTCTAATCCTTTACCGGATACTTTCCATAAAAGTTGTGCATTGGCACTCAGCGCAATGCTGATGAATACGAGGATGCCTAAAAGTTTCTTCATTGTTTTCTTCTTTTAATTGTTTCTGGACTATCAGTCGGGAAAGAGTAAAGAAAATCACAAGAAGGGAAAAAATTAGTATCATTTTATTCTTCCTCCGCAGAGCCAGTGTTGGGTGTAATATTTTTCCCGGAGGTTGCTGACTATGACTCCCTGGCTGGTACTGGCATGGATAAACTTGCCGTCCTTGAGGTAGATACCTACGTGTGCCACTTTTTTGCGGGAAGCACGGCTGGTGAAGAACACCAAATCTCCCTCACGCAAGTTGCGGCGGGAGATTTTGCTGCTCTCTTTCAGTTGCCCGTCTGTGCTTCTCGACAGACGGGTGTGGTAAACTTTCTTATACAGTTGCGATACCAGTCCGGAGCAGTCCGTTCCACGCTTGCTGTCACCGCCTGCACGATAGGGGGTGCCTATCCATTCGGAGGCATGGATGTACAGCTTGTGGTTGTCCTGCAGTTCAATATCCACTCCCAAACGGACGGATGCCTGTGCCAGGGCTTTGTAGTCCAGGCGTGGCGCGGAGGTATGGCAGGAACTTAGACCTATCAATATGATGGTAAGAGCTACTATATAAGAAAGATATTTTTTCATGCTTCCGCGTTTTTTTCTTCTACCGTTTTTTCTTCTTTTTCCGTTATTTCTTCTACGGCTTCTTCTACTACTGTTTCTTCTACCACGGCTTCTTCCTCCACACCGACGTTGAAGTAAGCTTCCAATTCCTGCTCGGCAGAGTTGTTCTCATTTCGTATATCGCGGATAATAACACCGTTTTCTAACAATGCAATACGTGGACAAACGTCCACTGTGTGATTCAGGTTATGGCTGGAAATGATGACGGTGGCTCCGTGCTCTTCATTGTATCTTTTCAGCAAGTGTTTGATTACAGACTGTGAACTGGGGTCAAGGAAGTTGAACGGTTCATCCAGAATCAACAGTTGCGGGTGATGTAGCATAGCGGAGATGATGCCGATTTTCTGCTTGTTTCCGGCAGAATAGTTGCGGATGAATTTTTTCTGCCCCATCACTTCGCCGTTCATGAAGCGTTCGAAGGGAAGCAGGCGTTCGTCTACCTCCTCTTTCTTCAGACCGTACATCTTGCCGATGAAATAGAAGTATTCTTCGGGGGTGAGGTAGTCTATCAGGAAACCGTCGTCTATAAAGGCTCCCGTGAAGTTCTTCCAGTCCTCGCTTTTGCTGACGTCAATGTCATTGATGGTTACATTGCCCCGGTCTGCCTGCAGTAAGTCAAGAATAAGGCGGAAGAGGGTGGTCTTGCCTGCACCGTTGTTGCCTACCAGTCCCAGCATATCGCCTTGCCCGATGGTGTAGTTCTCTATATCTACGGCTTTTTTTGTGCCGAAATTCTTTTGTAAATTGTTGATGCGTATCATGTTAGTGATTGATGTTTAATGATTTCTATTTCTGTCTACTGTCCCTGAAGCCTTCCATATTCTTGTAGCGGCGTTTCATGAGTCGGTGATATACATTCATCAGCCAGAATTTGGAAGTGGCGATGAATGCCACGCCGATGCCGATAAGTATCCAGGGGGTGACCTCTTTGCCAAAGATGGCATTCAGTGCAAAAAGCAGCAGTAAAGGTATGCCGAAAGCACCTCCTGAAATCAGATTCTGCAGACCGGTGCCTATATTCTGCCGGCTGGTCATCTTTGAATTCAGGTCGGTAGTCTTGTTGTTGTAGACTGCCAGTTGGAACAGACAGCAGTATACGGCTCCCGGAATGAATATCAGCCATGCAATGCAACCGAGTACGGATACCTTCCCGGTAACCATACCGGGAATCATCAGAATCGTAGGAATGAGCAATGCAATGCTGTACAGTATGTATTTGGCACGCAGCAGCGAGTAGATAGATTCCTTGCGGCTCATCAGTCCGTCAATGTAATTGTCTTCGTAACCCATCAGTGTGCTGAGGAACATGATGCCGAAGATAATGTAATTATAAAGGACGAAGAAATCTCTCAGACCTCCGTCATACACATCGGAAAAGCTAATGATACTACTGAACATTATCACTACACCGGTGATGGAATAGAGCGAACGCTTACAAATCTTGTTGCGTAGCAATAACTTGAGTTCCAGTCTCATGTATTCGCCTATTTCGCCGTAGCGGTCGAGGAATTTGTATTCGGATACATGTTTTATCCGTGTATCTTCCACTTTGTTCAGTTCATTGTAGATGAGTTTCTGCATCAGGGTGCGGTTGATGAACCACATGAGGGCGATGGCAGCCAGTACACCGATGAATGACAGTATATTACCGGTGATGAACCCTTCTCCCAGATTGACAAAACAGTCGAAAAGCGGACTGTTGTCCGGAATGAATAGTGCGGCGGCAATGCCACCATATACTACTACCGGTAATGCCAGCCACCAGATGCGCTCACCCATCAGTGTGCGGCACAACAAGAACCAGTAGTTATTGAATACCATCAGCAGCCAGATGCCAATGCAATAGGTCAGCACACCACTGATTCCATAGAATTTGGTGACGGTGATGATGGAAAACGGAACAAACAGAAACAGCCAGAACAGATTGAAGCCATCCAGTCCGGAACGGATCAGCAGGAAGTCTATAAGACGATTCCGTTTGATGGGAAGCAGTAGGTAGGGCTTCACTTCCTGGGTGGGTGTTTTTTGGAAAGGCAGGCGTATCAGGAAATCCAGCACAAGGACAAATATCAATCCGGAGTTCATTACGTGATAGGCTTCTGTGGCACCGCCGTCAAAGGCGAATGCAAAGGTCGTACCGAAGAATATCAGGTAACCGGCCCAGAAGACAAACATGAAGTACATCCAGAATTTTCCGAATTTACTTTTTTCGTACATCGGATTTCGTTTTTCTGCCAGTTTTCCGTGCTTGCGCAAATCTAAGAAAAGACTCATAGTATTTGTATATATAGAGTTTGTATAAAAAAAGCTGCGCTGCCTTTCATCGAACAACGCAGCCTTCTGTGTGTATGGCTCTCTTATTCTTTGTCAGGAGTTTCAGGACTGATCATTGATACCTCAATCTCGTTCTTCTGCTTGAACAAGTCGTCGGTGAACTTCTGGATGTCCTTCACGGTGATGCTGTTGACAATCTGTTCGTAATCCTTTATCGGATTCATACCGGTGAACAGGTATTCGTCAATGCTTCCCAGCCAGTAGCTGTTCTCCTTCAAGTCTTCGGCATGTTTCTTCAGCATGAACTCCTTCACTTTATTCAAGTCTCCTTCCGACGGACCTGCTTTGGCGATGTTGTCGAGTTCTGCAAAGATAATCTGCATCAGCTTTTCTCTTTTTGCCGGAGCGGTTTCGAATACAATCTGCAAGAGAGCCTTTTCTTTCGGATATTTGCTTAATTGGCCGCCTACATATACACCGTAAGTGCCCCCTTCGTCTTCACGTACCTTGGCTGTATAAACCAAGTCGAGAATCTGGCTGGTCATACTCAGCAGGATGTCATTTTTCAGGTCGTACTTGCAGTCACCGTTGAGCAGGACAAAGTTCGACGCTTTGGCAGTTTCCTGCTTCCGTACGAATTCGTTCTTATAAACTCCCTGGCGCATGTCCACTTTATTGTCCTTGAATGTTTCCTTGCGGTTGATGGCAGGCAGTGAACCCAGGTACTCGGCGATGAGTGGTTTCATTTCCTCCACATTCACATTTCCTACAAAGATAAAGGTAAAATCGCTGGCATCTTTGTAGCGGTCTTGATACATGGACAGAATCTTGTCATAATCCATCTTGTCAATCATGTCCGCCTTTATTCTGGCTCTTCTGGGATGGTGCATGTAAATACCGGCCGAGACAGAGTCACTGAACGCTACCTGGGGATTCATTTCCATATTCTGCAAAGCAGCTTTGTTGCGGTTCTTGTAGGATGCGAAGGCATCGTCGTCACGGCGTGGAGCGGTGAACGTCAAGTAAGTGAGCTGCATCATTGTTTCGAAGTCTTTCGGTGAACAGCTGCCATTGACGGTTTCTGTCTTGTCACCGATACCATAGCTGACGGAAGCTTTCTTGCCGGCCAGAACTTTTTCCAGGTCTACGGCACTGAAATTACCCAGACCACCGACACTCACTGCATCCAGTCCGTTGATGTTGATGATTTCCGAGTCGGGGAACAGGGAACTACCGCCTAGGCTGACTCCCTTCATGCGGATTTCGTCTGCCTTGAAGTCTGTCTTCTTGATAATGACCTTGACTCCGTTGGAGAGTGTCAGCGTTGTAGTGCCGAATGTATCATCTGTCTGCTCGGATACAATCTTTCCGCCTTTCGGGGCTTCGGCCATCAAAGGTTCATCCGACACCTTGTCTACGTAGGCAGTCAGTTTTTCAGCTTTAATGTCTTTCAGAATCTTCTTGATTGCATCTTCTGTCGGCATTTTCAATCCTTCCTTATCCGGACCGAGAATTGCGACTACCTGGTTACTGTCTGTCACGAGGGCTTGCATCATCTGGTTCAGTGCGGCAACCGGAATGGCGGGAGCTATCTGATTGATGATGGCGTATTCGTTTTCGATGCCCGGAATCGGTTCGTTATCGAGGAAATGACGGACATATTCATCCACGTACTCTTCATTCTTGCGTTTGTCACGCTCGTTATAAGCAGATTCCAGTTGGCGCAGATATTCGGCACGGGCACGGTTGTATTCCGTTTCCGTAAAGCCGAATTGGCGGGCGCGTTCTGTTTCGCGCAGGAGAGTGGCTATTCCATTTTCTATGGCATCTTCCTTGCAGACAACGACACCGGTGAAGGCATCTTTGGTTTTGGCAACAAAGAAATCATCGTCATAAGTGGCGGCATATATATAAGGAGGATTGGCGGTCTGTACCAATTCGTTCAGACGCGCATTCAGCATATTGTTGATGAGCGTGGTTGCATAATTCTGTACCAGATAGCCCATGTCGCCTTTCTGCTCGTCAGGAGTGGCTTCGTGCTTGTTGAAGATGAGGGCTTGTACATTGGACTGTTCCTTGTCCTGATAAACCAATACAATAGGCTCCTTGTTGTCGTTTACCGGATAGTACTCGCGTTTGGCAGCATTGGGCTGGGCGGGAATATCAGAAAACATTTTCTTGATTTGGGCTTCGATGGCGTCCACATCTATATCGCCAACTACCACAATACCCTGAAGGTCTGGACGGTACCACTTTTCATAGTAGTCTCTCAAAGTTTGCGGTTTGAAGTTCATAACGACCTCCATCGTTCCGATAGGGAAACAAGTGGCATACTTCGTTCCTTCGAACATGACTGGAAGCATCTTCTCCTGGAAGCGTTGTATGGCGCTCATACGGGTGCGCCATTCTTCGTTGATGACTCCGCGTTCCTTGTCTATTTCCTTCGGGTCCAGGGTCAAATCGTTACTCCAGTCGTGCAGAATCAGCAGGCAGGAGTCGATGGCTCCCGGAGTAGTGACCGGCACATTGGAAATGTTGTATACGGTTTCGTCTACGGAAGTATAGGCGTTCAAGTTCTCACCGAATTTCACCCCGATACGCTCCAGGTATTGCTTCAGTGCATCACCGGGGAAGTGGGTCGTTCCATTGAAACACATGTGTTCCAGGAAGTGGGCAAGGCCGCGCTGGTCGGCTTCTTCCTGAATGGAGCCTACCTTTTGGGCAATGTAAAAGTCGGCCCGGTTTGCAGGCTGGCTGTTCTTGCGGATATAATAGGTCAATCCGTTGTCCAACTTTCCGATACGGACATTTTTGTCGACCGGGATAGGCGGCATTTGCTGTGCAAATACCTGCTGAAAATTGCAGCAAAGAATTAACGCTACAATCCATAAACCACGTAATAGATGTTTCATATTATTATGAATTTAAATTGTTCTTGAACTATCTGTCGGACAGCCCTTGGATAAATCACAACTTCTGTTGTTTTTTTCGGATTCCATTCCGGATAAATGGAATTTATCTGACTGCTTCCCGGATGCGGACCAATTTGGTCAGCAGGTCTTCCAGCAGGTCGAGTTTCAGCATGTTGGCGCCGTCACTCTTGGCTACGGCGGGATTTTCGTGGGTTTCGATGAACAGTCCGTCTACACCTACGGCAACACCGGCTTTGGCTACGGTCTCGATAAGTTGCGGCATACCTCCCGTGACGCCACTGGTCTGGTTGGGCTGTTGCAGGGAGTGGGTTACATCCAGGATGACGGGGAAACCGAAGGTCTGCATTTCGGGGATGCCGCGATAGTCGATGACTAAATCCTGATAACCGAAAGTAGTTCCGCGTTCCGTCAGCATGACGTTCCTATTGCCTGCTTCCACTACTTTATCAGCCGCAAAGCGCATGGCAAGCGGAGAGAGGAACTGCCCTTTCTTGATGTTGATGGTTTTTCCGGTTTTGGCGGCGGCTACAAGCAGGTCTGTCTGCCGGCAGAGGAAGGCGGGAATTTGCAGAATATCCACATATTCGGCAGCCATGGTGGCTTCTTCGGCGGCATGAATGTCGGTCACGGTAGGTACTCCGAAAGTGTCGTGTACCTTTTGCAGTATCTTCAGCGCCTTTTCGTCGCCGATGCCCATAAAGGAATCCAGGCGGGAGCGGTTGGCTTTGCGGTACGACCCTTTGAATACGTATGGGATTTGCAGTTTTTCTGTGATGGTCACGATACGTTCGGCAATGCGCATTGCCATTTCTTCTCCTTCAATGACACAAGGACCTGCCAGTAGGAAGAAGTTTCCGGTAGGATTATTCTTTAATTCAATCATAGGTTGTTACTGATTAAGTATTTTCAATTGGGTATAATCAATGTTATCGCTTCGTGCAGTACGCTGATGTCCAGTGGAAAATGACGGTCGAGAATACGTCCGTCCAAATCGACAGAGGCATTTTGCGCACGCAGCACTTTTACTTTTTGCGTACGGTAGGGCATCACTACCTTATGGTTCAGAATCCGCCCTTGGATAAGCATCCACAATCCCGACCATAGTTGCAGCAATTCGGGACGGTAAATGACGGAAACATCCAGCCAGCCATTATAGGGCACTGCACTAGGCGCTTGTCCGTATCCCCACGCACTGCCTATGCAGACAGTCATGATGCGTCCGCGTATATGCTCGCCGTTTATCTTGAGATGCATGCGGTACAGCTTCCGTTCGAAGATAATGGATAGCAGTGCCATGAAGTAAGAGAGGAACTTCACTCCCCAGAAACGCTTGCACTGGTCGGTGATTTTCACGATACGGGCTCCCAGGCCTATGTTGATGGCATTGAGAAAGTAGCGTGTCAGATGCTTTTCACCGTCGTAATAATAGCAGGTACCCACGTCTATTTTCCGGCGGCGGTTGTTGATGATGCAATCCACCGCTTTCTTGTAGTCCGAACTCATTTCCCAATAGTCGGCAAAGTCATTTCCTATACCATTGGGGATGATGCCGATGGCTATATTCTCCTTGTCCGGTGCATTGGAAAGCATGATGCCGTTAATGACGTCATTCAGTGCGCCGTCACCGCCTACTACAACAATGGTGCGGTAGCCGTTGTTGGCAAGGATACCTGCCAGACGCTCTACCGAACCGAACCCTTCGGACTGCACATAGTCGTAAGGCACACCTTTGCTGTCCATGTATTCTTTGATTTCTTTCCACCGTTTCTGCACTTTCCGTGTTCCGGCTTTGGGGTTGTATATTACTCCCAACTTTTCGGGTTCTGCACTCATGATTCTATTTACAATTTGACTATTTACTATTTACGATTTAAATCACCCGGTCACTTTATCGTTTCATCATCCTTCCAACTTCTTCTTTGCAAAAGCTATCTTTTCTTCCATCGGCCACCGGGCATTCATCCAATGGATGGTAAATCCACGCCGTTCCATACCGCGGAACCAGGTCATCTGGCGTTTGGCAAACTGGTGGATGGCTGTTTCCAGTTGCGTGAACATCTCTTCATAGGTCAACTTGCCGATGACATAAAGTGTCAGATACTTGTATTCCAGTCCGTAATAGATGAGGTCATCCGGTTGGATGCCTTGCTCTATCAGAAGGCGCACTTCGTCTATCATTCCTTCTTCCAGGCGCTGGTGCAGGCGGCGGGTGATTTTCTCCCGACGCAATTCCCGGTCGATGTCCACACCTATGATGAGACTGTTCAGCTGGGGGAAGGAACGTTCGTCTACCGGGGTATGGGCATAATACTCTTCGATTTCGATGGCTCGTATGGCACGTTTGGCTGTGTCCACGTCCGTGGTATTGTGCAGGCTTTTGTAACCTTTCAGTATGTCGGTCAGTTCTTCCAGCGATTTGTCCGCTAGACGGGTGCGCAACTCGGGATTCTCGGGTACGGGCAGCAGACGGTAGCCTTTCAGCACTGATTCGAGATACATTCCGGTTCCTCCACATACAACGGGCAGGCAACCTTTTTGTTTAATAGTCTCGTAAGCATTCAAGAAATCACGCTGATACTCGAAAACATTGTACTTATAGCCCGGGTCGGCTATGTCGATGAGGTGATAGGGAATCTGTTTCCCGTCGACGGTATAGTCAGCAAGGTCTTTGCCGGTGCCCAGGTCCATCCCCCGGTAGATTTGCCGTGAATCGGCACTGATGATTTCCGTATGGAGTTCGGCGGCCAAGGCGGCTGCAAATGGAGTCTTTCCTGAGGCGGTAGGCCCTAATATGGCGATTAAATCATAGTCTGGCATATATAAGTTCTTGTTAATCTCACTACAAAGATAGTGCAAACCGAATGCAGAATAAAATGAACTCGTTCATTTTTTATGC
>OLQS01002183.1_pt1 | contig 10109 bp, 10 predicted proteins | sample 1672291 | NCBI WGS metagenome assembly OLQS01 (sample SAMEA3136668, study PRJEB25190) | human gut metagenome | biome: human gut; feature: human-associated habitat; material: faeces | place: Austria | collected 2013
CATCATCGAGAACGGATTCAAAGCTTTCTACCCGTATTTCGTCAAAATACTCCTCTTTGCGCCATACACATTCGCCTGTCAGATTGACTACAGCAAGGTGCATCAGATTTCTGCCCTCACTCTGATGGCCGTACAGCAGCACCGCATAACGGTAATCCGGCCGGTATTGATACAGCGCGCTGGGGCGTCCTCCCCCCGAAGGGGCCATTCCCGACTGCACTGCCTCGCCGGTCTTTAAAAAATCTTCCAGCAGACTGTTAATAGTCACTACGCTCAGCCCGGTCCGGTCCGCCAGCTCGGGTTTGGTCGCTTCCCCGCACTGCCGCAGAACACGGCGAAGCTGCCGCTTATTCAGTTCCTTCATCAGCTTTGCATCTGCTCCCATACATGTCTCCTCTCAGGATAGTTCAAAAAAGCACTTTATAAATACACTTTATAAACTATCTTTATTAAGTTATCACAGAAAAAGGAATCTGTCAATGAAATTCTGTCCATTCAGACTCCTTTTTTGTGTCTAACCGTTCCCCTTCACCGGATGTGCGAAAATCCGGTCCCCTCTTTTCCGTCTGTGGCTGTCAATCTGCAGAACTTTGTTGTATAATCTATATAAATTACTCTAAATAAATGAATCTTTATCATTTCAGTCCGTTTCATCGGACCCGGAGGTGACTGCCATGTGGTTCTGGTTATTTATGTTTTGCTGCAATCTGCTTATCCCATGCACAATGATTGTATTCGGATGGATCATGCGGGAACATCCGCCCAAAGATATCAACAGCAGCTTCGGATACCGCACCCGGATGTCCATGCTGAATGAGGACACCTGGAAATTTGCTCATAAAACCTGCGGAACCTTATGGCGGAAAACTGGCTGGATTACGCTCTTCCCCTCCGCCATTGTTCAGTTTCCGTTTCTCCACAGCAGTGATGACACCATTGGCACGGTTGGGCTCATTCTTTGCCTCCTTCAGTGCGCGGTGCTGATCGGTTCCATCCTCCCTGTTGAAAGAGCACTGAAGCGGACCTTCCATCCGGACGGGACAAGGAAATAGTCACCGTCGTCATTCATGCAGCCGTTTAATAATCTTAAATATAATCGTTCCCTCCATCACAAGCGGCTGGGAGTGGGCAAAAAACACAATTCCGTCAGCCGGTGAGAGAATCCTGCTGATCACTTCGCCTTCATAGGGATCGATGATCTCCGCCAGAACATCTCCCCGCGCCGCCTCTTCGCCGGGCCGGAAAAACGGTTTATAGATTCCTGCCCGGTCGGTCCTGACGCTGGCCAAATCCCCCTCTTCAATCACAGTAGCGATATAACCGCTGTGACTCTGGTAACGCACCATCCCCATCCTGGTCAGAAAACGCAGCACCGCGGCCACCGCCCGTTTTGCTGATTCTTCATCAATCTTGTCGGTAGCGCTTGAATACACGGAAAACGCATTGGTCTGATTCATCTGCCAGTTATAGTTCAATGTCGTCGTATCAAACGGACTCACCTTCCTGACCACCACATAAGGCAGACCGAACAGGTTTGCAAGGCTTGGGTTCTGGTAGCCCGTGTCCATCATCCGCACGTGCGGTACAAAATCGCCGGGAATATAGAAACTCGTAAACTGAATCCCATAGTGATACTGCCTCGCCACATCAAAGACCCCCGCCGCGATCCGTTTCGTCGTCTCTCCGCCCGAATCTCCCGGATACATCCGGTTAATGTCCGTATCATCCGTCGGCCAGAACCGTTTACTGATATTCATGGAGGAGGGATTGACGGAGGGAATCACCAGAATCTCATTATTTTTTACGATTGCGCCCCGCTCTTCCAGTTCCTTTAACTTTTTCACAAGCTGGGAACAGATGTAGAGCTGCTGGATTTCATTGCCGCGGCAGGCGCCCACGATACAGGCCGATTGTTCGCCTTTTCCGAAATGATATCCATAGATATTCATATCCGCCCGGTATAAATTTTTCTGGGTGTAAATGACTTCCTTTCTCATTCTTCCTCACCTCCCAGTACACGGGCGATCAGAGAGCCGCCGGAAACCACGGGGTATTCCCGGAGCGTAAAGACCATACCTGATACCGGAGACGTTACCGTCTCAAGCACCGTTCCATCAAGAGGATTTAAAATCTCTCCGATCCGTTCTCCTGCCCTCACCGTCCCCTGATGCTCTGCCGATGGAATGAAAATTCCCGGTGTGTTGGCATGGACAAGACCGATTGTCCTGTGGTCCGATGTCAGCGGTTCCTTCGGTACAATTGTCCTGCCGTCCCAGATTCCCAGCTGTTTCATCAGGCACAGGATTCCCTCTGTCAGCCGAAGTCCGTAACTTCTGGTAATCCTCATTCCCACGCCCATTTCCACCACCACCGTTGGCACACCGCCGGCATTTAAGCCGTGAGCCAGTGTGGATTCCAGTACGGTAGCCGCCCCGTGAACCCAGATAAAGTCCGTATTCAGCAGCTTTGCATAGGGAAGAAGGTGTTCCGCTGTCCCCTCACTCATGCGCACCTGCAGGATTTCACGAAGAAAGATGTTGCTGGCATGAATGTCCACACAGAAATCCGCCCCCGCAATATCCCCCATAATCTGTCCGGCCATATGCTCCGTCACCGCGCCCTCGTCACTCCCCGGAAAGATCCGGTTCATATCGATGTCAAATCCGGGGACGCCTCTGGTGATGGAATCCACCCCCAGCGGATTCATGGCCGGATAAATATCCACGATCCCCTTTACCCGTTCCTTCTGTTCCCTTAAAATCCGGTTCAGCTCATAGCAGACATACTGCCCTTCCAGTTCATCCCCGTGTATGCCGGTCACGATACAGATTCTTTTTTCATTACCTGTCATCTGCTCCGGCTGTATTCTGTTTTTATAGATCGTAAGCCGCTCATCAATGGCGAGCCCTACGGATGCCACAGTCTCTATCATTTGTCCTATCACCCTTTTCGGAAGCCGCTTGTCTCATTCGAATTCCTGTTAAGAATACCGCAGTACCCGAAAAAGGTCAAGCAAAAGGAGGAGAAACGGCAACCGGCTTCAGCAGACCTGATGCCTTGAAAAGATGGATTTAGAGCCCCAGATCCCCGCTGCAGCCGCCACTGCCGCAATGACTCCGACCATGACCGTAAGAGGAATCATAAGCCCCGCCGCCGGAATGCCGCCCGCCGTCATGACCCCGGAAATACTGATGCTGTTGGCCGGGAACAGTATCAGTATGCGCCTTGCCGCCTCGCTCCCGGGACTCATAAACATGGGCGCCAGATAGGTGACAGCCGCCAGGATAATGGATACAAAGGAGGTCGGGCAGAGAACCGAGAACAGCAGGGTAAGCCCGGTCACTGTAATGGTCGACATCATAGCCAGAAACGCTGTCATAAGCGCTGCCTCACAGCATTTAAGCGGCTGCCGGATTCTTGAAAATACCATCATCTCACTCAGCTGAATATCCGTATCCCAGCCCGCCAGCCCCCGCCCGGCACAGAACATCATAAATCCGATGAGCAGAATCACAGCTTCCATCGTGATACTGAAACAGAATGCGGAGAAAACCTTTGCCAGCACACACCGCCTTTTACCATACCGGGAGGTCAGAATCAACGCATCCATCCCGCTGGTATATTCATCTGAAAATACAGGCGAGACGATAATTACCACCAGGATTCCGGACATCAGGACAAGATACATCATACTGTAAAGAAACGATTCCCACCGGCTGGACATGCCGAGCACCGGCGGTTCATCAAATTCCGGAAATACCTCCTGAACCGTTTTGCCGTTCCACGTTCCATCCCGCTCCGCAAACAGATTCGCAACCGGATAGTACGTGTTGTTGGATACGTCCCCCGTCGTCATCCCGTCTGTCCTCGGAAATGCAGCCAGAATCTCCTGCACCTTCTCATCGGTCAGAGGCCCGGCAAACCGGTTTGTAATCTCTGTATTGTACGCTTCGGCCTCCGCGCCGAAAAGCTGTTCCCCATCCTGTGTCACCGCCCACTCATTTCCGAAGATCCAGGACCAGAGCATGGTGGCATACAGGATCGCAAAGATTCCTATTGCAATCAATACGAGCTTCTTTTTAATTAATTTTGAAAATTCGAATTTTATTAATTGTTTCATCAGTCATTCTCCTCCTCAAAGTAGTACAGGTATAAGTCCTCCAGAACCGGTTTCACCGGAACGGCATTTCCGGCCGGACGTTTCTCTGAGATGACCCGCAGAACCGAATACTCACCGTCATTTCTCAGATTTCCAATGGTGTATTTCTCATTCCAGTGTTCCGCCTCACCGGCCGGAACCCTGCACTCCCAGACGTATCCCGTGATTTCCTTCGTCACCGCCTCCGGTTTTCCCTGATGGATCAGTTTTCCCGATTTCATGACAAGAATCTCATTGGCAATGTATTCGATATCAGATACAATGTGGGTGGACAGCAGTACAATCTTATCCTTGGAAAACGAACTGATCAGATTCCGGAACCGCACCCGCTCCTTGGGGTCCAGCCCTGCGGTCGGCTCATCGAGAACCAGAACCTCCGGATCGTTTAACATGGCCTGTGCGATCCCCAGCCTCTGCTTCATACCGCCGGAAAAAGTCTTGATCTTCTTGTTTTTCACCTCAGACAGACCCACCAGTTCTAAAAGTTCCCCCGTCCTTGCCGCGGAAGCACTCTTTCCCAGCCCCTTTAAAGCCGCCATATACATCATAAATTTATCCGCCGTAAATTCCGGATAATAGCCAAACTGCTGCGGCAGATACCCCAGCACCATCCGGTAGGCATCCCCCTGTTCCGAGATTGGCCGTCCGTCATAGAAGACTTCCCCGGAAGTCGGTCTTAAGATATCACAGATCATGCGCATCAGCGTGGTCTTCCCCGCCCCGTTGGCTCCCAGAAGCCCGTACACCCCCGCTTTCATGGTAAAATCCATACGATCCACTGCAATTTTTGATCCGTACTGTTTTGTCAGTCTGTCTACACGCAGTTCCATACGACTGTCTCCTCTCTGTCCATCTGTTTTAAAACCCCGTATCCGCTCACCAGCAGAAGAACGAATCCCGCGGTTCCGATTGCCGCTGCCGCCCCCGAAGATACTGCAGACGGCAGATCCGGAAGATACTGCTTAAGCATAAGCATTCCTCCCGCCATACAGATCCCCGCCGCTGTCAGAACATACCCGCTGCAGTGACGCTTCAGCACGCGAAACAGCCACAGATAAACCGCATTGGAAAGTAAGAACGGCGCCAGAACAGCCAGAACAGCCCCCGAAAGGCCGCTTCCCCTGTTCCCCACAGCCGCCATCAGAAAAATCAGAAACACTCCATCCACGATTCCCATGACCGCCATTTTTGCAGCCATCAGCTTTCTTAAATGAAAGCAGCAGCTCTGTTCCAGCTCCCACATTCCAAGGCTGAAGCTCTTTGTCAGTTCCGGCACACAGATCACTCCCAGAAATGGAATCATGGCCGATACATTCCAGAGATACCACTCCTCGTTCTGCCCGTTCGAGATTCCAATAGCCAGAAGCAGAAAAACCGCCTGTAACCTCCATACCGACGGCGCGATAAACTGCGCCAGCCGCCACATATGGCGCCACATGCTCCGATCCGGCGCCAAACGTTTTTTATCCGCCTCTTCCCTTAAGAGAACCCACAGCTTCTGTTCCTGGAGTGCCGTCATATCCGGCGCTTCATACTGTTTCATCATACTTCTCAACCGTTTCTCCTCTTCGGAAGCTTCAAATTTCTCTTTCATATCCGCAGATCACCTTCCTTTCCCAGGAACTGCTTCATCTTTTCCATTCCCTGCCTTAATCGGGATTTCACTGTGGGGATCCCCGCTCCTACGACTGCAGCGATCTCTTTAAACTTCATGTCGTAGTAGAATCTCAGGATGATCACATCCTTCTGCATCTCGGGCAGCCGGTCTAAAGCGGCCTGTATACTGTTTTTCATCTCCGCACGGCGGTATCCTTCCTCTTCCCTCTGTTCCCCTTCCAGAGCTCCCGTTTCCATGGTTACGTGCTTCCTGCTGCGAAAGTAGTCATTGCACACATTTCGTGCAATTCCAAATATCCAGGCACGAAAGTGATCGCGTTCCGCATAACCGTCCAGAAACCGGATCACATGGAGGAATGTATCCTGGGTGCAGTCAAAGGCGCTCTCCGCATCTCCTGTTTTATAAAAGCAGAAATGGTAAATCTCCTGATAGTACTTCTTCGCCAGTGGTTCAAACAGTTCCTTTTCTCCCTGCTTAATCCTCCTGACCATCTCTTTTTCATTCACTCCCTGTCACCGCCTTCCTTCTGTTCTCTGTCCGGCCGCTTCCGGCAGTGTTTTAATTACATATAATATAACGGGGAAAACTTAAGAAAAGATTTATAAAAATAAAAAGTTTAAGGTGAAAACGCCATAACATTTTCACCTTAAACTTTTTATCAGCAATGAAACACCGCCTGGTTTTAAGCAGGCCGCCAGGCATCCTGCACTTTATCTGCCCCAAAGAAACTCCTTACACGTTCTCCGGCTCAATCCTGTTCTCTTTTTTACTGTCCACAGCACCGCTGACCATACGATACACGATACAGATTCCAATCGTAGCGGCCATATCCGGCAGTGTATTTCCCACCGGAGTATCCACACGCATCAGAATGCGGTAGAGGACAAAGCCGCATGCCCAGATCAAAAGATTCGGGACATGAAACTGCACGGCTTTGAAATCATTATTTAAAGTCAAACCGCCTTTTGCTGGCGGCGTTATTTTTGACTTTCGCGGCAACCTCCAGGCGAACGTCCCAGCGTATCCGTCTGCCCCGCTGTCCGCAAATATAAACGTATCAGCAATCTGAATCGCAATCATCGGTGCAAACACAGAACCGATAAGATAAAGGAAACCGGTAATGTTGTCCATGGGATAGACAACGGCTGCGATCGTACCAATCACCGTAACCGCGATGGCCGCCCATTTCTCCTTCACTGTATGGGAAATGACCGTGCTGGATACACCGGCGGAAAACGCGTCCAGAAATGTAGTCGTAACGGTGGATAGGACAATGATAAACAGACCGGCGATTCCCAGTCCCGCCTTAACCATAATGACCGCGATATCGTATGTCCCTGTAAACAGTGCCGCTCCCATGCCGATCACATACATAAAGCAGCTGACCACACCGTAGACCAGAGTACTCGCCAGCGTTGCCTGGAACGGTTTTTCCGCCTCCCGCGTATAGTCGCTGATTAATGGAAGCCAGGACAGCGGCATGGCCACAGACAGCTCCACCGCGGCGCCAAAGCTCATACTCTCATCAGATACAAAGCTGCTTCCGCCGTGGCTGGAGAATATTACCCTGCCAAGTATCAGAGTCAGAAGAAACAAAAGCGCCATCGCCACCGTGTTGAGTCTGCCCAGATTTTTAAGTCCAATGAGAATCCAGACGATAATCAGTGCTCCAATCACAAGACACCACACCCAGGCGCCGGTATTGTATATGCTGTTCGCCGCCAGTGCACCGTCATAGATCATGATTGCGGTCCAGCCCACAAGCTGCAGGACATTTAACACGGCAAACAGGAGACAGCCCTTGCCGCCGAAGCTGAGTTTTACCGTCTCCATCGCGCTCAGCCGTTTCATTCCTCCGATAAGGCCTGCAAAAAACAGCATGGCGCAGCCAATAAAGTGTCCCAGTAAAATGGCCGCCAGCCCCTTTTCAAATCCCAGCGGTGCCAGGTACGTTCCGGTCAGGATCTCTGCGATCGAAACACCGGCTCCAAACCAGATCAGACCGTTGCTTAAGGTACTCGTTCCTTTATTTTTCATCACCGGTACCTCCACAGGCTGTTCTCACGTCATTTACGCCTGACTTTCCGGCACATTCCCATCCTGACATTTCTTCGCTCTCTCCGTACTCTCCTGCAATGGCGAACGCATGATTCATGGGTCCGCTTCCCTTACCCAGATCCAGCATATCACCGAGCGCGCCGGATAAATACGCTTTCGCCCTGCCCACCGACTCCGCAAGACTGCGCCCCTTTGCCAGATTTGAAGCAATAGCGCTGGACAGCGTACAGCCGGTGCCGTGGGTATTGGCCGTTGCAATCCGTTTCCCGTAGAACCAGAGATATTCACCATCCGCGTATAAAAGATCATTGGCATCGTTCAACTGATGGCCGCCTTTACAGAGAACGGCACAGTGATACGCATCTCCTGTTTCCTTCGCGGCCCGTTCCATATCCTGTGCCGACTGAATCGCCATACCGGATAACACTTCCATCTCCGGAATATTGGGTGTGATGACATCTGCCAGCGGAATCAACATCTCTTTCAGTGTAGATATGGCTTCATCGCTGATCAGCTTCGAGCCGGCCGTCGCTACCATGACGGGGTCGAGAACAATGTTTTTCGCATGGTACTGCTTCAGTTTTTCTGCTATCACCCTGATCAGAGCACTGGACGACACCATACCGATCTTCACCGCATCCGGGAAAATATCCGTAAATACATCGTCAAGCTGCTCCGCCAAAAATTCCGGAGTTACCTCCATGATACCTGTTACGCCGGTAGTATTCTGGGCTACGACGGCCGTGATTGCGCTCATCCCGTAGACTCTGTGGGCAGTCATTGTCTTTAAATCTGCCTGAATTCCGGCGCCTCCGCTGGGATCTGTCCCGGCGATTGTTAATGCTGTTTTCATCTTTCTTTCTCCTGTTCGCATTAATTTTTCTGTAACGATAACCAAGAGCATGCACAGCTGGATCGTTACACTTTTGTTAAGCGACAGAAGGTGGTGCCCCCAATCTGCCGCTGGTCTGCAGGCGGTGCTGTCCCGATCTGTTAACAGCGGCCGCCGCCTTGCTCTATTTCATTTTCATTTGCCGCCTCCGGAAGCAATCCGGAAAAAGGCGGGAAAATCATTGAAATCCTTTAAATAATAATCTGAAATCCGTTTTAGCTCTTCCTGGTCTCTTTCACTGGCTTCATCATAGACGCCTGCGACCGGAAAACCTGCCGTTTTCGCGGTTTCCGCCGCATACAGGGCATCCTCAAACACCCATGTACGAATTTTCTCCGTACCGAGACAGGACAGCGCCGCGTAATAGATATCCGGCCGGTCCTTGCCCGCCCCGGTCTCCGTACAGGTAAATATCTGCTTAAAAAACGGTTTAAGACCGCATCGGGAAAGCGCCGCCTCCACCTCCGTCCGGCTGCTGGAGGTCGCGGCCGCCATCTGAAAGCCGTGGGTTTCCAACCGGGTTAGAAACTCCTTTACTCCCGGTTTTGGAAGAACCTCCTCCCGGTAATAACGGCTTACGGTTTCCTCCACGCCCTTTACAATCTCCGCTTCGGTCTGATCCAGACCATACTGTTCTCTCATGTAATTTGCGGCCTGCTCCATACTCATGGGCAGTAAAATTCTCCCCAGTCCCGGTTCGGCTTTTCTGCCTGAGTGTTCCAGATACCACTCTCCCGCATGATCCCACATAGACATGGAATCCAGGAGCGTTCCGTCTATATCAAAGATGGCTCCTTCCACGTTTTTTTCCTTTCTGACGGCACTTTTATCAGCCTGCTTTTCTTCGTATTCTGCTTCTCTTCTCAGTCCGCTTCATTTCCCGCATCGGCTGTTTCGGCAGCGGCGCGTTTTAATTTTCTGGCTGCTGCCTCGATATCTGCCTCTGCAAAAATGGCGCTCACGACTGCCACACCGCAGATGCCGCTTCCGGCGAGTTGTTTCATATTATCTGCTGTAATTCCTCCGATTGCCACAACCGGAATCTGTACCGCCCCACAGATGGCTTTCAGTGTCTGGAGGCTCACGTCGCTGGCATCCTTTTTCGTTCCTGTGTGAAACACGGCTCCTACTCCCAGATAGTCGGCTCCCTGCTTTTCTGCCAGAAGCGCCTGCTCCACCGTCTGCGCAGATACGCCGATAATCTTGTTTTTTCCAAGCCTCCTGCGGACATCACCTGCTTCCATGTCACTCTGGCCCACATGGACACCATCCGCATCCACGGCCAGGGCAATCTCTACACTGTCATTGATGACAAAAGGAACCTGATACTTTTTACAGAGCACTTTAATCTCTCTGGCTTCCTCCAGAAAAGCCTCCGTCTC
>OLQS01002188.1_pt1 | contig 10102 bp, 10 predicted proteins | sample 1672291 | NCBI WGS metagenome assembly OLQS01 (sample SAMEA3136668, study PRJEB25190) | human gut metagenome | biome: human gut; feature: human-associated habitat; material: faeces | place: Austria | collected 2013
CTGCTTTAATTTTATACTGTATACAGACCAGATCCACTCCCGCACTTTCATTTTCATTACCAATTACTAACTTTAACACATTTTCTAACAAAGTCAAGTACTGCCGCTTCCAGTGGATATCTGGAAAGCGGCAGAAATACGAGAAATTTTCTCATATAATGTTGTTATCTCGACTGCTTCACAAACTGTGCAATACTGAATCCCCCGAACATCGCCAGGTTCACAACAACAACGCTTGCTCCCGCCGGAATCGAATACACGTAGGAAAGAACGAGCCCGATAAAAAAGCACGCCACCGATACAACGCCGGCGGAGACCACAACGCCGAAGAAACTTTTGAACACCCGCATGGAGGTCAGCGCCGGGAAGATCACGAGGCTTGAGATCAGCATGGCTCCCATCATCCTCATGCCGAGAACGATGGTGATCGCAGTCAGGACCGCGATCAGAAGGTTGTAAGCGGAGACACGCACGCCTGTCGCCTTTGCGAAGCTCTCATCAAAGGTCACCGCAAAGACCTTGTTGTAGCAGATCACAAACATACCAAGGACTACCAGAGACAGCACCACGCTTAAGTACATGTCCTCACGGCTCATGGCTAAGATGCTTCCGAACATGTAGCTGCTCACATCCGTCGTCATTCCCGTTGTCAGGGATGTAACGATGATGCCGACTGCCAGAGATCCGGCGGAGATCATGGCGATCGCCGCGTCACTCTTGATCTTTCCGTTCCCCGTGATCCTAAGAAGCAGGACTGCCGTAGCCGCCACCACCGGAATCGACACCGCAAGCGGGGCCCAGCCGAAGGCTACCGCGATGGAGAGTGCCCCGAAGGAAACATGGGACAACCCGTCACCGATCATTGAATACCGTTTCAGTACAAGGCTAACGCCCAGAAGCGACGCACATAGCGAGATACAGATCCCGCCGATCATTGCCCGCACAAGAAACGGATAGGAAAACATTTCCTGTAAAAGTCCCATTTAGTTCTCACCTCCGAGGAATTCCCTTCCGAATTCCGATTTCTTATACTCTTCCACGGTTCCGTAAAACTGGACCGTCTGTTTCAACTGTAAGATCTTATTGGCCTGTGTCACGATATTTCCGATATCATGGGAGACCATAAGGACTGCCACCTTCTCATCCCGGTTTAAATGACGGATCACGGTGTAGAAGTCCTGAGTGGATGCCGGATCGAGACCGGTGATCGGCTCGTCCAGAATCAGGAGTTTATCTGTAGCGCAGAGCGCCCTCGCGATCAGCGCGCGCTGCTTCTGTCCGCCGGAGAGATCCCGGTAACAGCTCTTCCTGAGATCTGTGATCCCAAGCTTTTCCATGTTTGCCGCTGCGATCTTCCGCTCTTCTATAGAGTAAAACGGACGGTTTCCACGCTTACCGAGACAGCCGGAAATTACAACCTCCTGGACTGTCGCCGGAAAGTCTTTCTGGGCCGGAGTCTGCTGCGGGAGATAACCGATCCCGGACCGTTTTAATTCGTCTGCCATCGTCAGAACACCGCCGGTAGGTTTTATCAGCCCCAGAAGCCCCTTCATCAGGGTACTCTTTCCGGATCCGTTCTCACCGACAATGCAGAGGTAATCTCCAGAAACGATCTCCATGGACACGTCCTTCACCACGTCATAGTTTTCATATCCAAAATCCACATGTTCACATTTTAATAATGGCTGGTTCATCGATAAAGTCCTTCCCGTAAATTGACAACATTCTGTTCCATCAGCTCCAGATAGGTGACGCCGTTATCAAACTCTCTTCTCGTCACGTTGTGGCAGGAGTGGAATAACAGCGGTTTCGCGCCGGTCTCCTCGCTGATGATCTCCGCCACCCGGTGGCTGGAAAGTTCCAGATAGTAGACCGCCGGGATCTGTTCCTCCCGTACCTTGTCGATCAGGTAGGCGATGGTCTTGGCGCTTGGCTCTGTGTCGGAGGAGCAGCCGGAGAACGCCGCCCGGTAGCGGAGTCCGTAGGTATCAGCAAAGTAGCGGAGTGGGAATTTGTCTGCCATGACAATGAGATCCAGATCCGCACCGGTCACCACCTCGCGAAACTCCCGGTCAAGGTTTTTGAGCTTTCCAATATAATCCTCAGCGTTTACCGTAAACGTATCTGCATCTGCCGGATCCATCTCTTCAAGCGTGTCCGCGATCACCTGAGTGATTTTCATGGCATTCACCGGGGAGGTCCAGATGTGCTCGTCATATTCGATCTCGTAATCCGCGTCGTCATCATCGTGCGTATGTGTGTGATCTTCCGCGTCATGATCATGTTCATCATCCGTGTGGTCGTGATCTTCCGCGTCATGATCATGTTCATCATCCGTGTGGTCGTGATCTTCCGCAGCGTGATCATGATCATTGTCAGCTGCATGGACATGGTGGTGTTCCTCACCGCTATCTTCCATACCTTCCACGACTTCCTCCTCCACGATATCCACATAGTCCATCATCGTGATCACCTTGAGGCTCTCGGAATCCAGCGATGATACGACCTGACTCACCCACTGCTCCATGGCACCGCCATTGCAGATCAGAAGATCCGCGTTCTGGATCAGGCGGATATCCGCCGGTGTCGGCTCGAAGGAGTGGCTATCCTGCCCCGCCGGGATCACCATAGAAAGTTCTACCTTATCTCCTGCGATCTGTCTTGCGAAATCATAGTATGGAAACAGGGTCGTCACAACCTTCAGCTTTCCATCATCTGAAGTTTCCACATCTCCGTGTGTGTCCCCTGTGAAGGAACATCCCGTCAGGGACGCAAAAAGAAACATCGCTGCGATGAGCCATGCTTCTATCTGTTTTCCTCTTGTTTTTCTAAAATCTTTCAATCTATTTCCTCCGGTATCTAACGTGCAGACTGATATTCTAAGCATGGCCCGCACAAGGTCCGAATTTTCATGTTACGGTCTTTTATTTTTTATGACCCATTGATAAGCCATGCCGTATCTACACAGGCCTGTCAAACAGCTATCTTTCAATCTCAGTTAAGATATCCAACGGTTTCTCCAGCAGAAATTCCGGATGAAACGCTGCAAGCTCCTCCCGGCCCCTGAAGCCCCAGAGGACTCCCACCGTCGTCATCTTCGCGTTCTTTCCGGTCTTCATATCCGTATTCGTATCCCCGAAATACAGACACTCGGACGGATCCGCGCCACAGATCCTGGCCGCTTTTAACGCTCCGGACGGATCCGGCTTCTTCGGAACGCCCTCCTGCTCCCCGATCACCGTATCGAAATATCCTGCTCCGAATACATACTCCACGGTCTTTTTCGCCTGTGCGTCCGGTTTGTTGGATACAACAGCGATTTTTAAGCCCAGCTCTTTTGCCTTTGCGGTGAGCTTCAGGATCCCATCGTAGGGATGCATCTCATAATTGCAGTATTTCCCGAAAATCTCCATATATACAGGAAGGATCGCCTCGTAATGCGCCTCATCCGTATCCCCGCAGGCTGCAAGGGATCGTCTCATCTGCATCTTATATCCGTCGCCGACGATGGTCATCATCTGCTTCTCCGTCAAGGGACCGAGACCAAATTTCTCAAGAGAAAGGTTCGTGCAGTAGGTCAGCGCATGGATCGAATTTACCAGCGTTCCGTCCAGATCAAAGATCAGACACTTGTATTTCATATCTGCCTCCGTTAAAGCAAGCGTAAATATTGAAAACTGTGCCACTCATTTTATCACACTCAAAAAAAAATGACAATACAGTTTTACCGTTTTGCCATATTTTTCCTCAAATTCCATGGAAATTTTATTGACTCTTTTCCATTTCCATATTAGGATATATCTATATGAAAAGGACAGATCTGCATATATTTTATGTGTATGTTTGTACTAAAAAAAGAAATCCCAGGAGGCACATTTTATGAAAAAAATTTGTATCGCAGCTCTCGCTGCAACACTGGCTCTCGGAACCATGATCACAGCACAGGCTGCTGAAACACCAAATGAAACAACGGTTTCTGCCAAGTATCAGCGCAGCACAAACGGCGGACGCCGCCGCGGCTTAAAATCTCCGGCAGGCGGTGCCTGGGAGAAGCTTTCTGACGGTACATACAAATACCACTTCGCAGAAGGTCTCGAAGCTACTGATTACTGGCTGGAGATCGACGGAACCTGGTACTATTTTGGTCATGACAACATCATGCAGACCGGCTGGGTCAAGGACGACGGCAACTGGTACTACATGGATCTTAAGACCGGTGCTCTCTTTACCGGATGGCACGAGATCAACGGCAAATGGTACTACTTCCACGAAGAAGGCGACGGATTCAAGGGCACTCTCATGGTAAACTGCGTGACTCCGGACGGATACACCGTTGATGTGAATGGCGCTCTTGTAGAATAATTACACAGGAGCATCTATCTGAATATAAAACTCCCCGCAGGATCACACTCCATGTCCTGTGGGGAGTTTTTCTTTATTCATACCGCAGCGCGTCGATCGGATCTGCCTTTGCAGCTTTCGATGCCGGATAGATTCCAAAGAAAATTCCGACCACAGCTGAAAAAGATACCGCAAGAATAATGATCCCCGGCTTGATCACCACGGGAAGTCCAAGTGCCGCACCGCCCGCTGTCACGAGACTCACGGCGAGCAGAACTCCGATGATTCCGCCCAGAGCGGACAGGATCGCAGACTCTGTGAGAAACTGGATCAGGACATCTCTGGTCCTCGCACCGAGCGCCTTTCTAATACCGATCTCGCGGGTTCTCTCTGTGACGGACACCAGCATGATATTCATGATTCCGATACCACCAACGAGCAGGGAGATCGCGGCGATTCCGCCGACAGCCATGGAAAGTCCGCCCATGAGGCTGTCGATGCTTCCCATCTCGTCCGCTACCGTGTTCGTATAGAAATCGTCCGCCTTCCTGTTTTTTAATTTCCCCAGATATGCTGTCAGCCTGGACATAAAATCCACCATGTCCGTTCCGTCCTTCGCGTAAAGACGGCAATAAAAGAACTGATCATTTGGCCACGTGAGCAGTGTGTACGGGATATATGCGGATCCTGTGTCACTGAAACCGCCCATCAGGAGCTTCTGAAAAGCGCTCATTTCCTTTTTATAGACGCCGACTACTGTGTAGATATCCGTATCTCCGTAGACAGTCGTCCGGAATGTCTTTCCGACCGCGTTCTCCGTCCCGAAAAGCTTTCTGGCACTCTCTGCCTCTATCACCACGTTTTTCTTCCGCCCAAGGATATCCCCCTCGTTTAAATAACGTCCGGAGACCATGGTCACCGGCTGCACATCGTTATAGCTCCAGTCGATCCCCTGAAGATCGAATTTCATATTCGTCCGTCCTGCAAGGATATTCGCATTCGTGCTGGCATAGCTGTCGATGTAGGCGATCTCATCCCCGAAAACCTCACGGATCTTATCCAGTTCATCCAGAGTAAAATAATCACTGTCCCGAACGTCCTCTACATTGTAACCGATGGACACCACAGCCTGAGTCGCCCCGGCATCCTTATAGAGGTCGGAAAACAGGCTGCGCATGGTATCACCGATGGAGACGATCGAAATGACAGAGCCAATTCCGATGATAATGCCGAGCATTGTCAGAAAGGACCGCATTTTGTTGGCCCGGATGGCATGAAAGGCCATGATCATATTCTCCCCAAGCATCCACTCACCCCGCTTTCTGTTTCTACTGCTTTGCCAAAGTATCTGTAAAGGCCCTTCATGTGGATCTTGCCGCTTCCTTTTGTCGGGCTTTTATTGAGCTCATCCTTTATGATCTGACCATCCGAGAAGTGGATGATCCGGTCTGTGAAGGCCGCGATGTTTTCTTCGTGGGTGACAACGATCACCGTGGCCCCCGCCTTGTGGAGCTCCGAGAATATCTCCATGATCTCGATGGAGGCCGCTGTGTCAAGGTTTCCGGTCGGTTCATCTGCGAGGATCAGCGGCGGTTCGTTCGCCAGAGCTCTCGCGATAGCTACGCGCTGTCTCTGTCCGCCGGACATCTCATTCGGCATGTGACCTGCGCGTTCCGCAAGTCCCACGCATTCTAAAAGCTCCATGGCCCGCTCTGTCCGTTTTTTCTTTGGGATCCTCGCGTAAGTCATGGGAAGTTCCACATTTTTTAGCGCAGATGTCCGGGAGATCAGATTGAAGGACTGGAACACAAAACCGATCTTCTTATTTCTCACTGCCGAGAGCTCGTCCGGAGACAGGGCGGCCGTGTCGATTCCGTCGAGGTAATAATGCCCCAATGACGGACGGTCGAGACAGCCTAAAATATTCATCAGCGTGGATTTTCCGGAACCGGAGTGGCCCATGATCGCAACGAACTCACCGCGATGGATCGTCAGGTTGATTTTCTTTAATCCCATGACCCGGATCGCGCCTGTATCGTAGACCTTTACGAGGTTTTCCAGCCGGATCAGCTCATCGGTCACGTTTTCTGTCAGATAGCGCAACTCTGTCATTTTCTTAAACATAGGTTACTCCCCCTGTCCGACGGATGAGGTGACTGCCATTCCTTCTGCGTACTGCTCTCCCGGGGACGCGATGAGAACGGAGGTTTCGTCGAGAGTTTTTCCGTCTGCCGGTATGATCTCCATATCCACATCTCCTTCCACACCGATATCTACCGGAATCCAGGAGACGGTTCCGTCAGTGATCTCCTGAACATAGTTATTTCCGTCTTTTTCAAACACTGCAGAGACAGGCACTGTGAGGGCATCTTCTGACTCTTCTAAAATGATGGACGCCCGCGCCGTGATCCCAGCGATAAGTTTTGTGTTGTTGTCCGTGATCTGGATTTTTGTCGGGATCACCCGTTCGCTGGAACCGCCGCCCTTTTCTTCTCCGGTCGGTGAGATGGATGCAACTTTTCCGTAAACGGGTTCTCCATTCAGGATATCCGCGGTGATCTCGGCTTCCTGTCCGACTTCAACTTTTCCGATGGAATATTCGCTGACTTTGATCTCTAATTCCAGATTATCAAGGTTTTCGATCACGAAGAGCGGGGCGTCGTTTTCCATTTTATCCGCAAAGCGGCCGACTTTTGTGTTGACGCGGACGACCGTGCCGTCGATAGGGGCTTTCAGGACGGTGTTGTCTAACTGTTCTTTGGCTTTTTCGTAATCGAATTTTGCTTTTTCAATCTGGAGACGATAGGAATCATCCGCAACAGCGGACCCGTTTTTTACAGTGTAGGCATCTTTTTCCCGCTCTGCATCATGGAGACCGTTCTCGGCGGTCTCGAGGTCCACCAGTGGGACGCTGCCGCCGTCGTAGAGGGCCTTTGTGCGGTTATAGTTGTCCTGGGCAGTCTTTAAGTCCTGAACCGCTTTGGCATAGCCGTTTCTTGCTTCTTTATTCTTTTCATTGCAGGTGCTGACCGCAAGGTCATAATCGTTTCTGGCAATCTCTGCTTCCCTTTTTACGTCGGAGTCGTCAAGGACGGCAAGGGTCTGGCCTTTTATAACTTTATCCCCTTCTTTCACGGGAATCTCTAAGATCTCGGCGTGAAGATTTGATACTACGTCCACGCTGTCGGTTCCGGATACGGGTCCGGTGACCGTGAGACGGTTCTGGATCGTTTTTCGTACCGGTCTCACGGTGTCCACCACCGGAATCATGTCTGTTCCTCCGTTGAAAAGTTTCATTCCCGCGATTCCGAGGATAGCCAGAGCCGCAACGGCAACCATGATCTTCTTTTTATGGGTTTTCTTCTTCTCTTCTTTTCCGGTTAACAGGGCCTCCAGCTCTTTGTCAAATTCTTCCGGTGAAATTCTTTCTTCGCTGCTCATATTTTCCTCCCAGAGTTCTGTCTGTCAAATGTGTGTGTTTAACGCTGAAATTCAGTATAGCATGAAAACATTTCTATCATAGGTCTTTTATCTGTTGGTTTTCTTGCGAAATTCTTACGGTTTTAGGTGGGGGGTACGTGAAGACTGGTCTGCGCTGTGCTATGAGGTGTGGCTGTGTTGTTGTTTTTTACGGTTGGTTCACGGATAAAAGGGTTTTACATATTTTATAGTAAGTACTTTTGAGTGAGGTGTCCATGACTCCGAAGTTGGAAGTTAAAGGGGTGGATTACTCCTACCACACGTTGGAGGGAGAGACGAAGGCCCTTTCTGATATATCGTTTCACGTCAATTCCGGCGAGTTTCTTTGTATTGTCGGGCCATCCGGGTGCGGGAAGTCTACACTGCTTTCTCTGCTTTCCGGACTTTTAGTCCCTGAGAAGGGAAAGATTCTTTTCGACGGGACTCCGGTCGCGAGGGGAGTTTCCGGGGTCGGGTACATGCTGCAGAGGGATCATCTGTTGGAGTGGCGGACGGTCCTCTCAAATGCTTCTCTGGGACTTGAGGTGCGGAGAAAGTGTGATCCTGAGCATTTGAGCCGGGTAAAAGAGCTTCTGGACTCCTACGGACTCCGGTCTTTCTATGATGCACATCCCTCGGAGCTTTCCGGTGGGATGCGGCAGCGGGCCGCGTTGATCCGGACTCTTGCATTAGAACCGGACCTTCTGCTTCTTGACGAACCGTTTTCTGCTCTGGATTATCAGACAAGGCTCTCGGTCTGTGATGACATCAGTTCGATCATCCGAAGCCGTAGGAAGACGGCGATTCTGATCACCCATGATCTTTCTGAAGCGGTAAGTGCGGCGGACCGGATCCTGGTTCTGACCAGCAGACCTGGGACGATCAAAGGAGAACTTGTGATACAGTTTCCGAACCATGAAACGAGTCCTTTGAAACGGCGGAATTATTCGGAGTTTTCCTCTTATTTCAATGAATTATGGAAGATTCTTGGGAATAGGGATGCTGTCAATGTTGGAGGTGATCCCGATGAAATTTCATAATATCACTTCTTTTATTTTGCACAGACACCGGGCTGTGATCCCGGCGGCAGATCTTACGTTTTCCTCTGCCCAGTGCCGGTATCTGGAACAGGAACGGCGGATCCGCAGACAGATCTTTTTCTGCCGGGTCTTATTTCTGGTTCTGTTTTTGTTTTTCTGGGAGATAGGCGCAAGGCTCGGAATCGTAAACGATTTTATTTTCAGCTCCCCGTCCCGTGTACTCTCCTGTTTTCTTTCCATGGCAGAAGACCGGACGATCTTTTATCACATGGGAATCACGATTCTGGAGACGCTTTTCAGCTTTTTCCTTGTGACAGGAATCGGGATCTTCGGCGCTGTGGCTCTCTGGTCCAGCCGGCGGCTTGCGAAGATCTTAGAGCCCTATCTCGTGATGCTGAACAGTCTGCCGAAGTCCGCTCTCGCTCCTGTGCTTATCGTGTGGCTGGGCAACAACATGAAAACGATCATCACGGCGGCAGTCTCCGTGGCGGTATTCGGCTCGATCTTAACGCTCTACAATGGCTTTCTCTCCATGGATCCGGACCAGATCCGGCTGATCTATACGCTCGGTGGAAAGCGGAAGGATGTCCTCACAAAGATCCTGCTGCCCGGCTCCGTTCCGCTCATCATCAGCAACATGAAGGTCAACATCGGTCTCTGTCTCGTGGGTGTCATCATCGGCGAGTTTCTCTCCGCCCAGGCAGGCCTCGGTTTTCTCATCATCTACGGAAGCCAGGTCTTTAAATTAGACCTCGTGATCATGTCCATCGTGATCCTCTGTATCCTGTCAGCGATCCTGTATCAGGCGGTAACGGTGCTGGAAAGGAGGTGTAGGCGGTAAATGCGCCTGCAGAATCTGACATAGGTAGATTTTTTCGGGAGGATGACAAAAATCCCCAGAAAACACCATCTCAAAATATGAGGCATGTCTTCTGGGGAATATCTTTTGATTTGCAGATCAGTCCAGAGACTCTCTGTAAAATCCGCCGTAGAAATTTTCTGTTTTGAACACATTGATGATCACATTATCATCCACCTCCTGGATCAGCTGGACGATATCGTTGATCTCATAGGAGGAGATCACGGTGTGGAGCAGGGACATCTTTTTGTGGCTGTATCCGCCGACGGCATCCACACAGGAGATCCCGTGATGGTACTTGCTGACATAAGTCTTCATGATCTCTTCCGCTTTGCAGGTTGTGATCTGTAAGGTCACACGGTCATAGCGATGATGGAAGGTGGAGATCATCTTTGTGGAGATA
>OLQS01002191.1_pt1 | contig 10093 bp, 6 predicted proteins | sample 1672291 | NCBI WGS metagenome assembly OLQS01 (sample SAMEA3136668, study PRJEB25190) | human gut metagenome | biome: human gut; feature: human-associated habitat; material: faeces | place: Austria | collected 2013
ATCTTGATGTCTAAATGTGTATGGATTTAAACGAGAGTGTGACATCTATGGAGGGGCTATATGCAAATTTTGGAATTTAACAGTGAAATAAGAAAACTTCTACAAAGATATAAGCTTGATGAAGAAATCGATAAACTCAATGCATGTTCACTGGTCTATGGATTGCTGGAAAAATGTGAAAATGAGTGGAAGGCACTGAAAACTTTTTTTGAGGAAGTGGAGAGCGCTGATTTTTCCGGAGAAGAGGAAGTGCCGGCTCGATATTCGGAAACAGAATTCAAGGCGTTTCGGAAACAATATGGGGAAATTGTTGAAGCATCGTTTGAAAGTTTGCTTGCGCAGAATTTGAGCGAAGAAGAATTCTACGAAAAATTGTGGGTGTCCACAGATCATACAAAGCAAAAACCTTTGCATCGAGTTGCTTTGAGTAGTTATAGACAAAGGTAAATGAGAATTTAGTATATCCATAGTTTAATAGTTTGATTAAAAGTTTATTTATCGCAAAGTAAGTATATTAATCTCATTTAAGCAAACGATACGCGGTTTAAATGAGAAGGTACGAAAAATATTGCTTATCTTTGCATTATACATTAATATCCAATTGTGTAATGAATAAACAATCTGTCATATCTCTTCTTCGGAAAGCAAAGCAGCCTTTGTCGCAGAGTTGCGGTGTAAAGCAGTTGGGGCTTTTTGGCTCTACTGTTCGTGAGAGCAATACGGAAAGTAGTGATGTGGATATATTGATCGACTTTGAGGATGATAAAGAGACTTATTCCAATTTCCTTTTGGCTTGTGAGATATTAGAGAAGCTTTTTGACAGATTGAAAGTGGACATAGTCACCCTTAAAGGGTTAAGCCCTTTTATTGGCCAGCAGATATTAAAGGAGGTAGAATATGTGTAAGACCCCTATCGCTTATTTGCTGCATAGTAGGGCTTTATGCGATTTTGGCTGTGTGCGACCTCTGTTTTATGGGAGAACCATGGTGCCGATACCTGCATAACGTGGGGATTATCGTGGGGTGCGTGTGCTTTATCAGCCTCACGGCGACCTGTTTGGAGCGAGGGCTTTGTCGGGTAAGCGGTTTTCTGGCGGGGAGCAGCTTCTTTGTTTATGCTTATCATGGGATGCCGTTGGCGTTGGCTATCAAGGTGGTGGTTCGGTATCTCCCTCCGGGGTCTGAGTTAGAGGTGATAGGCTTGTATTTGGGATCTGCCTGTGTGGTGATAGGGATCGGACTCGCTTTGTATGGCGGGATGAGGCGGTGTGTCCCTTCCTTTTTATTGCTGATTACTGGTGGACGATAGTTCTCATCACTAAAATGGCTTGTCTGCGTAATTCGCTTATTCGTGGCTTTTTGCTTGGGATGGGCGCTTTTCGCTGACAAGCCATTCCTTTGAATAGACTGAAATAGCGGGAATAGAGGGGAGAAAAGAGAGGATTTGGTTGTCTTTTCATGCTGCGGATAGGCATTGTAAGGTTGTTACGATCCAGTTGTAGGGTGTTTACGGCGGCGTTGTTAGTTGCTTTCGACTACGAATGCTATTGTTTTCGAGTGAAAAGTCTATTGTTTTCGAATAAGAAGTCTATTGTTTGTATGTTTGAGGGTGATAAGAGACGGGAATCCTCGCTAGAATAAAAGCTCCAAAAACGATATATCCTTGGAAGATAACTAATTGCGGATTTTTATTCTCAAATATGGAAACCGACTGTACTCTGGGGCGAAATATTCGATTCTCTGGAGCTTTAGAATACAAAATGTCAGAATGTCAAATCGCCAAACGGTCTTATCACAAGGCCTTCATCTTCAAGAAATGCTTCCAGAAAAAGAGGATCTGGTAATCAATAGAATTATTCCAGTATTGTGAATCATGATTACCCGGGCGAGTGATAAAGTCGTGGTCGATGCCTTGTTTTAATAACGCCTCGTGGTAGTTCTTATTCACCTCCAAAAAGAAATCGCTGTCACCGCAATCGAAGATCAAAGCGATCTGGTCTTTCCTCAAGGTTGGAACCAAATTGATAACCGTGTACTTCTCCCAGTTTTCCGGATATTTTGCCTTCTCACCTATTTGTACGCTCATCTCCCAGTTTTTCGGGAAAGGGCGGATATCCACGCCACCGCTAGTACTTCCCGCAGCGGAGAAAACATCGCTATGACGAAGGCCATTCCACATAGCGCCATGTCCACCCATGCTCAAGCCGGTAATAGCACGTCCCTTACGATCGGCCACGGTCTTATAATGGGAATCCACGTATTTCACCAACTCATCCGAGATGAAAGTCTCATACCGTACATCAGCGTTCAAAGGGCTATCCCAATACCACGTATTCTTACCATCCGGGCATACGAAAAAGATACCCTTCTCATCAGCGATCTTAGATAGATCCGGCTTGATACCGACCCATGTACGAGCGTTACCGCCATAGCCATGTAACAAATAAATCACCGGACACGCTTTCGTCGCAGCCACATCCGGACTTACCACGACTACCTCTATACTTTTATTCATCGAAGGACTTTTCACTTGCAAAGTATCTACCTTCGCCGCCTGTAAACCGAGCGGAAGCAAACAAACCAACGCTACCGCTACCTTTTTCATCCAATTCATATCAGTGAACATTAATGATTAATTCCCCGTAGCCTTGTTTTCAAGGAACTACGGGGACAAATATACAGATTTTACAGCCAAAAACTTATTTACTTAACGAGAAAGGACGATCCTCTTTCGCGGTTCCTCTCGTCTTCTCCGGTTGATTGCCCATTTGAAGCTCCAGCACGCCCCCATTCACGATATCGCTGTAATGGATATAATTACGTGTATGTCTCTTCCCGTTCAAGGTAGCGTTTTGGATATATACGTTATCCTTACTATTCCCTTTCGCCTCGATCACGAACTTCTTGCCATCCTCCATCGTAATCGTAGTTTTCCGGAATTTCGGGCTACCCAATACATACTCATCCGTCCCCGGGCAAACACTGTAGATTCCCAACGCGCTCAATACGTACCAAGAAGACATACCGCCTTGATCCTCATCACCCGGATAACCATTTTCCGAGCTATTATATAACCGATCCATCACCTGACGAATCCAATATTGCGTCTTCCAAGGCTGGCCTGCGTAACTATACAAGTAAATCATATGCTGGATCGGTTGATTACCTTGGGCGTACTGTCCCATCTTCGCCAATTCCATCTCCAGCATCTCATGAATTTTCGTTCCGTATGTTCCATATTTCACGATACCGGGTAAAGCGAAAACAGAGTCGATCTTCGCCACGAAACGCTCATCACCTCCTGTCAAATCGATCAACCCTTGGACATCATGGAAAACCGACCAATTGTAATGCCAAGCATTCCCCTCGCAATAAGGACCGCCCCATTCGAAAGCATCGAAATCCGCCCAACTACCATCCAATTTACGACCTCTCATAAAACCGACAGATGGATCGTACACATTCTTGTAATTATAAATCTGGCGGGCAAAGACCTCCTCATAAAACTTATTCCCAGTCATTTTCGCCAACTGATACGCACAAAAGTCATCATAGCAATATTCCAACGTCTGTGCCGTAGATCCCATGGATTCCGGATAAGGTATATATCCCAACTGATAATAATCCTTCCAACGAACCCGTCCGTTGGCACCGCCCCAAGGTCCCTTATTCATCGCCTCATGCGCATACGCTTTCAAGGCTTTCTCCGGATCGAAAGTGCGGATACCCTTCACCCAAGCATCCGTCAATAAAGAGATCGAGTGATTCCCTACCATCCCGCCGGTCTCACTCGGGAACGACCAAGAAGGTAACCATCCACATTGCTCCTGAGCGTCTAGCAAGGCTTGCATATATTGCCCCTGCATCGTAGGGTGCAAGATATTGGTCAGCGGGAACTGGGAACGGAAAGTGTCCCAAAAACCATTATCGGTAAACATATATCCATCATGAATCTTCTCATCGTACGGACTATAGTAGTAAGGAGAACCATCCTCTTTCTCCTCATAAAACTTATGGGAAAACAAATTGGCACGGAACATGCAGGAGTAGAAGGTTTTCATATCCTCCTCGGTTCCACCTTCCACCAACACACGATTCAATAGCTGGTTCCATACATCAGCAGCCGCTTGCTTCGTCACTTCTACCGATGAGTGCTTACCTAGCTCACGAGTCATCGTAACCTCCGCTTGCTCCGGACTGATATAAGAGGTAGAGACCTTGGCCTGTACCTTAGAGCCTTTCGCAAATTGTACATAGGCACCGATACCTTCCCCTTCCCGCCTCAAATTATTCTTCTGGATCGTATTCTTACGATTCTCCCATGTACCATAGCTAACGAAAGGTTTATCAAATTGAATGATAAAATAATTCTTATGTGTCTTCGGAGAGAAAGCCCCATTGTGTACATAGCCGGTGATCCGGTGGTTCGCTACATCGATTTGTACCTGACTGGTTTTCGTATAGCCATCCAGTACGAGAAAAGCGTCTCCCTTCGCGGGAAAGGAAAAACGGAAATGAGCGGAACGGGTAGTTGGCGAGAACTCCGTGGTAATACCATTCTCCAACGTAACCTTATAATAATGAGGCTTGGCAATTTCCTTATCATGAGAGAACGGAGTCGCCCGTTTGGACTCATCAACAACCAATTCCGGTACAGGCATCAAAGAGAATACCCCGTAATCTCCCACCCAAGGGCTACATTGATGCGTCGGTTGGAAACCCCGGATCGTAGTGGCCGAGTATTGGTATTTCCAACCATCACCATTCTTCCCGGTCTGTGGAGACCAGCTATTCATGGGATAGGGAACCGCCGTAGTCGGGTAGGTATTTCCCCAACTCAATTCGTAAGTCGAGTTTGTTCCTTGCAAAGTATTTACGTATTGTACCAAGTCTTTCTCCGCAAAAACAGGGAAAGAGAGGGTTAAACAGAGGGCTAAAGCCGCCCCCTGTTTATAAAAAGTATTGAGTTTCATGTTATTTTATTTACTGATTAATTATTCACGCCCCAATTTGTATTCGGCTCGGGGCCCATCTCCAATTCTAGTACGCCACCTTTCATGATATCCCTATAATCAAGATAGCATCTCGTATAATCCGTCCCGTTTAATTTAGCGGATTGGATATAGGTGTTTTCCGGGGTATTTCGGTTGGCTCGTATGATAAATGTATTCCCTTCGCCAACCTGAATCTCAGTCTTCTCAAAAACCGGGCTGGATATCTCATAGCGAGTATCTCCCGGACAAACCGGATACAAACCACATGCCGCCAATACATACCAAGCGGACATCTGACCGACATCCTCGTTTCCAACCAAGCCTTCTACCTTATTCTTATACGCCTTATCGCAAATGAAACGAGACCATTTCTGGGTTTTCCACGGCTGTCCCAAATGATTATACAAGAAAGGCACATGATGAACCGGCTCGTTCGCATGATTGTAATAAGCGTTCCACAGGAAATCTGTTGGTGTCTTGTCGAACATCGTATCCAGATCGGCGATCACCCGTTCCGTTCCTCCCATCAGTTCCACCATACCCGGAATATCATGAGGCACAAACCACCCCTGTTGCAGCTCATTGCATTCCATACAGCCGTACCATTCCTTCAGCTTACCCTCTTCCGGCCAAGCCTCAAACCGGCCATTCGCTTCTCTCGGGCGGAAGCTATGTTTCTCCGCATCATATAAATTCCGGTAAGACTGAGCCAACTTCGCATAATAAACCGCATCCTCCTGTTTTCCTAATGATTTCGCCAACTGAGACATACACCATTCCGTATACGCATACTCCAAGGTTTTGGAGATACTCTGCGGATTCGGGGTATAGCCCAACTCCGCATTCCCGAACATTCTCGAGGTTTTATCCGCATACCGATAAGCCTTTTCCATATCCAAGCTACAAATACCTTTCGCATAGGCATCCGCCAAGACCGATATAGCCGGATTTCCTAACATACAACCGCTATAGGCGTTCAACAACTCCCAGCGCTCATAGTACTCACGGCCACTCTCCTCTGCCATCGTTGTCAATGACTTCAACAAATCGTTCACCAATACCGGATTAATAATCGTTTGCAAAGGCATCTGACTACGGAACACGTCCCAACCGCTAAAGATCGTACGTTTCGTGAACGTATCCGACTTATGCGCTTTTCCGTCCGCGCCCATATATTGACCATCCACATCCGTGTAAATCCTCGGATCGATCATTGTATGATACAAGGAGGTATAGAAGATCACCTTCTGCTCATCCGTTCCACCGCTGACATCCATCTTAGCCAAAGCCGTATCCCATAACGAGCGGGCACGAGAACGTACCGCATCAAAATCCCAATCCTTGATCTCCGCTTTCAAGTTCTTTTCCGCACCCTCCAAGCTTACAAAGGAAATACCAGCCTTGAAAAGAACCTCCTCATTCGCCTCAGTCTCAAACTCCGTAAAGAACCCGAGGTGCTCGCCCTCATATGCCTTTGGTCTCTCCGAAATCTTTGCGTTCGCTGTCAATATCTGGAAAGCCGGACTCTCCACGAATTCCCGATGCCGATCCTGCCCTGCCGGGATATCCACGCTCCATACACCATAATCTTTCAACGGTTTGGAAAACTGCGCATAAAAATACACGGTGTATCGGGAAGAACCTTCACCATTCCCCCAGCCTCCACCTTCCGGCGTACATTCCATTCGTCCGGCGATCGTATGGTCATCTATCACTTGAACCGCCTGATACGTAGAAGTACCTCCTACACGACGGGCTAAGTCCAACTGGATGCGGGACTGCTTATTCTCGGGGAAAACGAATCTCAGCATACCGCTATGAGGAGCCGCTGTCGCCTCCGCTTGTATCTGGTAATCGCTCAGCAATACCTTATAATATCCAGCCTTGGCCTCCTCGGAAGATTTATCATACCGGGAACGATACCCGGCTACGCCCCCCTCTTTTCCTGAGTTCGTGCGCAGATCGCCCACGGTAGGCATTACCAATAAATTACCCAGATCACCATACCAGCCGATACCACTCATCTGCGTAAAAGCGAATCCCTCGATCGTCTCATGCTCGTAGCTATATCCGGAACCATTGTCGCCCCCCGTAATCGTATTCGGACTTACCTGTACCATACCGAAAGGGGTAGTCGCACCGGGGAAGGTCTTCCCCAAGCCATGGTAAGCACCGGCCGCCTCCGTATTCGTACTCGCCCCGATAAAGGGATTTACATAATCAGAGAAATGAACCTCCTCGATAGTCCGGGTCGGACCGGAACAGGCAGTTCCCACCAACGCAAGCGATAACGCCGTGGTCGTTATCCATCTTAAATTTCTTACTAGTCGTATCATTTTTTTATAAGTTCTATTCTACGTACCTTCGGTTGGGCGATCTGATACATACGATCCACCAACATATCGATTTGTTGGCTCCAAGCCTCCCGGATCTCCGGATACATCATCTTGGAGTAGTTATCCAGATGGCCGGCCAAGAAGATATTCGTATGAAGGTTCGCCCTTAACGTATCCATAGCGGCGATATTATCCTGAAATAACATGCCCTTCCGCTTCAAGATATAAAATTCCGTCCACGCATATTCCCTAAAACGTTTCTCGATATTCCAACGTTCCTCATTCAAATGCATGACCCGAACGGCCTGCTGATATTGCGGTGTGTTCGTTAACGCCGCTAAGTTAATACCTTTTGCCAAATCCTCGGCCGAAAACGTAGAAATTGAATCCCCGTCTATCTCCAACCTATACGAACCTTTCAATCCATCCACCCGCAATACCTCTTGATTAAGATCCTCCATAATCGGAGCGTACAAGGTCGCCTCATATTGCGTATGCTTCTTCTCCCAACCCCGAGAGATCGTATCCATCGGATAAGGTAAAGACTTCGCTAAATAGGTAAAAGAGATCGTACCCTTGTCTGATACTTTCAATTCATTCACGAAACAATTCTCGTTCGCCAACACCATACGTCGGGAAGCATCGATATCAACTTTGGCGACCGGTTTACCCGCCAATCCCTGAGACTTCAAGAAGAAATAGGCCATCAACATATTACCGTGGTTATCCGGATGAATCCGATCTCCTTGCATTAAGGTAAACCGCGGATCTTTCGCTTGTTGTACCCTGTTCACCTCTAATACCGGGTTGTGGAAATCCACGAACGCCCAGTCATTCTTCACGGCCGCCTCTCTTTGCAGACGGATGATTTTCTGGATCGTAGCGTTCTTTCCAAGAAAAGGCTTATTTTTCTCATTTTGCCAAGTCTCGTCGTACGGCGTGCCACCGATCATGATCACCCTTGTATCTTTGTGAGATTTCATGATCTTCTGCATCGCCTGAAAGGTCGTATCTACCCGATACATTTGCCGCTCCACGAAAGCCGTAGGATTATCGCCGTTATATTCGAAATAACCACTATCGTTCATACCGAAAGTAGCCGTAACCACCGTCGGATTTTTACCATATACATCCTCCTCGATCCGTTCCAACATATCCCAAGAACTGTCACCACCGGTACCGGCGCTATACATCCGCATCCGCATATCCGGGAAATGAGTGATATAGTACAACCATATATAAGAATGATAATGTCCGCCCTCTGTTATGCTATTGCCTAAAAAAACAACCCGGTCACCCCTTTGAAAAGGGGAAGGAGTTTTCTGCGCATTGCCACACACAAACACAGAAAGCATACACGCCAAACTAAAAAGCCATCGATTAGTTCTCATCTTATTTACTTTTGGACACTTAGAAGTTCAATTGTTTATCCGATACGGCCACAGCCACGAATGAATCGGCACAGCCATAATACAGATACCATTTATTCCGGTAATAGACCAGACCTTCCACGAATACGGTACCCGCAGGGTATTGACCGCTTTTTTCAAAATCATCCGTCGGTTGCAAGAAAGGCTTATCCAAACGACCGATCAATTTTGTCGGGTTATTTACATCGAACAATGCTTGTCCGGCACAATAAGAGTTCGCAGGATAAGCGGTATCCCCTTTTTCTCCCGGTTCGTTTTTACCGTTATACAACAGAACGATGCCATCCTTTGTCAAGATAGCGGGAGGTCCACATTCGGTCAACTGGCTATCAAAATAGCCGGAACGGGGAGAGAACAATTTAAGCAACTCACCATTCTCGTCCAACAGTGGGTCCCAATCTGTTAAATTATCGGAGGTAGCCGCATATACATTCTTCTCCCCCCAGTACATGAAATACTTGCCATTCACTTTCGCAATGACCTGCTTATCTCCCTTTAAAGTCGTGACTAACGATGCGGATTTGGTCGCCTCATCCTTGAATTTGCCATTATAGGCTTTCTCAAAAGCCGGACCGAACTTCGTCCAGTGTTTCAAATCCTTTGAGGTCGCCACCGCCAGACGAGGCACCTTGCGGTTCCATTGCGTATATAGCAAGACATACGTACCATCCTCGGTCATAGCAATACGAGGATCTTCCGTACCTCCGGGACATTCGTTCTCTACTTGATTATCTTTAGCCGGATAAAAAGCAGGCTTCGTATCCCTCTCGAAATGGATACCGTCAGTAGAGGTCGCATATCCCAAACGGGAAGTCCGGGAACCGATTCCCTGAGCGGAGTTATCTTCCGCACGGTACATCACCACAATCTTCCCATCGTAAATCGTAGCCGCCGGATTAAATGTGTCACTCTCCTCCCATGCTACAGAATCTTCCCGCATCGGGCAATAAAACTTAGTTGGTAACGGCTTAATTACCGGATTCACTCCTGTCGGACGCTCAAACCCGTCCAAGCACCAAGCTGTTTCCGATACAGCTTCCGCCGTCTGGTCTTTCTTTTGAGAGCCGCAAGCTACGGTAACCAATCCCAATAAGCCGAAAGTAGAGACTAATAATGTTTCTTTAATCATGTTATTCGTAGTATTAAGTTATATTTATTTTCCATATGAAGGGGGAGCTATCCGAGTTCCCCACGTCTTATCCGGCTTCCCGGATAATTTATATTCCAAGGTCGCCCCCCGATATAAATCCGACCAATCGATCCAAGTGCCCTCCATCTTCTTTCCATCAAGACTTAAGGAATGGATATACTCTTTTTTCTCATCTCCCCCCTT
>OLQS01002202.1_pt1 | contig 10015 bp, 9 predicted proteins | sample 1672291 | NCBI WGS metagenome assembly OLQS01 (sample SAMEA3136668, study PRJEB25190) | human gut metagenome | biome: human gut; feature: human-associated habitat; material: faeces | place: Austria | collected 2013
GCCGGCTGGCATTTCTATCTAAAGATATATCATAAAATTCCCATCTGTGAAAGAGTCCTCACAAATTCCTGAAAATTTCCTCACAAAGTGTTCACAAATGACTTTTATATTATTGGCTATAACATTCAAAAAGGCAGAAAACAACAAGGATCATCAGGAAGGGAGCATATAGGATCATGAAAAAAAGGAACATCATCCTGTGTACGGCAGCAGGAGTCGTTGTAGTTGCAGCGGCAGCAGCAGGTGTAATCGTGATGAAAGGAAACTCGTCGGGCGGCGGAATGCAGGGTGGTATGGGCGGCCCCGGCGGTGGTCCCGGAGGAATGGGCGGTATGCAGCAGGAAAGCCAGAATACCGTGGTCCGTGCGGAGGAGCCGGAGACAGGAAGTATTTATCTGACAACGGAGCTGACCGGGACGGTGGAACCGGATGATGTGGTCCATGTATACGCAAAGGCGTCCGGAGATATCACGGCGGTTTATGTGAAGGCGGGTGACACGGTCACGAAGGGTCAGGTCCTTTTTACTATCGACACGGAGCAGGTGGCAAATGCGAAAAATTCTGTGGATTCCGCGCAGGTAAATCTTCAGAAGGCTCAGAGTGATCTCGCAAGAATGCAGATCCTCTACGATGGAGGCGACCTCTCCGAACAGGAATATGAACAGTATACAAACGCGGTGAAGACAGCACAGCTCCAGTACAATTCGGCGAAGACTTCCTATGATCAGCAGGTCAGCTACAGCAGTGTGACGGCTCCGATCTCCGGAAAGGTGGAGAGCTGCAGCGCGGAAGTTTACGACCGGCGAATATGAACGGGGAGCTCTGCGTGATCTCCGGTGAGGGTGAGAAGAAGGTGACATTTTATGTCACCCAGAGAATGCTGGAGAACCTTGCGGTTGGCGACTCTCTGACGGTAGAAAAGAGCGGAAATACATACAATGCAGTGATCGACGAGATCAACACCATGGTGGACGATTCCACAGGAATGTTTAAGGTGGAAGCGCAGCTTACCGATACAGACAACAACGCGGCGACGGGAAGTACCGTGAAGCTCACCGTTACGACGGGAAAAGCCGAAAACGTCATGACGATCCCGGTGGATGCCGTGTATTACAGCGGCGGAAACGCTTACGTCTACTTGTATGAAGATGGAAAGGCGAAAACAGCGTCCATCGAGGTCGGAATCAACGATGATGATTATGTGGAGGTCACAGACGGACTTTCCGCAGATGACCTTGTCGTGAGCACCTGGAGCAACAACCTGTATGAGGGCGCGGATATCCAGCTTTCCGGAAGCGGTGACGGAGCAGTCGGCGAGACACCAGCCGCAGATAACAGCGCTGCCGGCAGCAGTGCAGCACAGGAGGGCTGATCATGGGACTTACGAGATATGTATTAAAACGTCCGGTCACGACGATCTTAGCCCTGCTCTGTATCCTTGTTTTCGGTATCTCCTCCGTATTTAACGCGACACTGGAGCAGATGCCGGATACAGACCAGCCGATGCTGATCGTTCGCGCGTCATATTCCGGTGCAACACCGGAAGACATGGATGAGCTTGTGACAAAGCCCATCGAGGATCAGGTCAGTACACTGGAGGGCGTAAAGAGCATGTCATCTACCTCCAACGAGGGAAATGCCATGATCATGCTGGAGTATGATTACGATCAGGATATGGATGATGCCTACAATGAACTGACACGTTCCTTAAACAGCATCCGCGGACTCCCGGAGGACTGTAATACGAGCGTCATGGAGATGAACATGAACGGTGGAAACGACATCATGCTTTCCATCACTCATGACACTCAGGAAGACCTCTACGACTATGTAGACCAGAACATCACACCGGTATTTGAGCAGCTTTCTACAGTTGCCCAGGTGGAATCCATGGGTGGTTCCTCCGAGTATGTGAAGGTGGAACTCGATCCGGTAAAGATGAAACAATATAAAGTGACGGTGAACCAGATCACAAGTGCCATGGCGGCGTCAGATCTCTCCTATCCGTCCGGATCCGCGGAATACGGCGATCTCTCCCTCTCCGTCACAACATCCGCGAAGGCCGGCACGCTGGAGGATCTGAAAAAGGTTCCGATCACGACCCAGAGCGGTAAGACTGTGTATCTGGAAGACATTGCAGATGTGTACACCACAGAAGAACAGATGGGCGGTGTGTCCCGCTATAACGGACAGGAAACCATCTCCATCTCCGTATCGAAGAAGCAGGACAGCTCCGCCATGAAGCTTTCCTCAGATGTAAAAGAAACGGTTGAATCTCTGGAGGCAGCAGATTCCGGACTTCACATCGAGATTGCCCGTGACAGTGCCGACAGCATCAAATCTTCCCTCATGGATGTGGCTCAGACGATGGTTCTGGCGGTTATTATTTCCATGATCATCATCTGGCTTTTCTTCGGTGATATCAAGGCATCCCTGATCGTCGGAAGCTCGATCCCGACTTCCATTCTGGTATCCCTGATCCTGATGACGAGAGTCGGCTTTACCTTAAATGTCATTACTATGAGTGCTCTGGTTCTCGGCGTCGGCATGATGGTCGACAACTCCATCGTTGTTTTAGAGAGCTGTTTCCGGGCCATGGATAAGATGGATGGGCGCGGGTTCGTGGAGTACGCGAAGGCGTCTTTAGAAGGTACCGGTCTGGTTGCCATGTCCGTCCTCGGCTCCACCCTGACGACCTGTGTCGTATTTATCCCTCTTACAACCCTAAACGGAATGAGCGGTCAGATGTTCACACCGCTCGGCTGGACCATCGTATTCTGTATGAGTGCGTCCCTGCTTTCTGCGATCACGGTCGTTCCGCTGACCTATATGCTGTATAAGCCGAAGGAACGGGAAAAAGCACCGTTATCCGGTCTTATGAAGCTGCTTCAGTTCGGATACCGGAAGCTACTTCCGACGGTACTGAAACATAAAGCCATCGTCATGCTGGGCTCCATCGGACTTGTCGCAGCTACGCTCTTCCTCGCGAGCGGCATGCAGAGTGAGCTCATGACATCCGATGATAACGGTACGATCTCCGTGACGATCACCACAAGACCAGGTCTTCTCGACGAGAAGGCAGATGATATCCTGACTCAGGTGGAATCCATCGTCAGCAGCCACGAGGATGTGGATTCCTACATGCTCCGTTACAACGGCAGCAGCGGAACCGTCAGCGCTTATTTAAAGGATGACAGGAAGATGAGCACGGATGAGATCGTTGCAGAGTGGGAAGACGAGATGGCAGGTCTTGAGAACTGTACGATCGAGGTCGAAGCGTCTGCGTCCATGAGCTTCATGGGAAGACAGAATGACTATGAGGTGATCCTTGACGGTTCTGATTACGACACGGTGAAGGAAGCCGCGGACAAGATCGTAAGCGAGATGGTTGCCAGAGATGATGTAAAGAATGTCCACTCCGATGTGGAGAACACGGCTCCAGTTGTATCCATCAATGTAGATCAGGTGGCGGCTTCCGCGGAAGGTCTCACGGCGGCATCCATCGGACAGCAAGTAAAGCAGATGCTTGACGGAACCGAGATCGCGACCCTGACCATCGACGGAAATGAGGTCAGCGTCAAGGCAGAGTATCCAGAAGGTATGTACCGCACGGTTGAGCAGGTAAAGAACATGCTGATCACCACAGGAAGCGGCGGAACCGTAGCGGTTTCCGATGTGGCGGATGTCGTCTTTAAGGATAACCCGTCCTCCATCTCCAAGACCGATAAGGCTTACCAGGTTACGATCACGGCGGATTATGTAAACGGAAATGTGAAGAACCTCATCGACAGCGAGGTGGTTCGGCCGAATCTTCCCTCCGGAGTGACCATCGGTACAAACTCCAGAAACCGTATGATGGCGGAGGAATTCTCATCCCTGTATCAGGCCATCGCGGTTGCGGTATTCCTGGTATTCGTAGTCATGGCAGCCCAGTTCGAATCCCCAAAGTTCTCCTTCATGGTCATGACAACGATCCCCTTCAGCCTTGTCGGTTCCTTCGGACTTCTGAAGCTGACCGGCACGACCATCAGTATGACATCTATTTTGGGATTCCTGATCTTAATTGGTACGGTCGTAAACAACGGTATCCTTTATGTGGATACAGTCAATCAGTACCGGATGACGATGGAGCTTAAGACTGCTCTTGTTGAGGCCGGAGCGACACGTCTCCGCCCGATCTTAATGACAAGCTCCACCACGATCCTTTCCATGATTCCGATGGTGCTCTCCACAGGAAGCAGCGCGTCCACGACGAAAGGTCTGGCGATCGTAAATATCGGTGGTCTGACGGCAGGTATTCTGGTTGCATTGTTTATTCTTCCGGTTTACTACGCGATCATGAACGGTAAGAAGGAGAGGAAGGTACTGGATATTTAAATTTGGGTTTAAAATAAAAGGTCATAAAAGAGGATCAAATTAAGGATTAAATTTAAAGGTTTCATTAAAAAGGTTTAAAAGGATAAAAAGGTTTTGGGAACACCCTGGGGGAATTTATCCCCAGGGCGGACCTGTATCTGCCGCAGAAAGGAATGGATATCAGCATGAAGAAATGGAAGATTGCAGGCTTGTTCGCTATGGCACTCATGATGAGTGTGACGCCGCTCCAGGCGTTCGCGACCAGCCCGGAATTTGCATATACAGCGGAAAAATGGGCATCTCTCCAGGATAACAAGCTGGAATACGGGGAGATCGCGGACTTGATCCACGAGTACAACACGACAGTCCGCCAGAATGAGCTGGACTACCAGAAATATAAGGGAAAGACCAGCACGGATATCGCAAAGGAATATTATGATTCCGCAAGCGAGGTATCCGAGCGGATCAGCTACCCAGACGATGACAGCGCAAACTACGCGGGACAGATCTCTCAGGCATTAAACAGCGAGATCTCCGCGGATAACCTGACGGAGCAGGGAGATAGTAACGTAGATGACGGTGAGATCAAACGCCTCGGATATGAACAGGCGGAAAAGAGCCTTGTGCAGCAGGCGCAGAAGCTGATGATCTCCTATTATAGTGGGAAGGCATCCCTGGATACCTTAGAGGACGCAGTGACCCAGGCAGAGACTGCTTATACGCAGACTCAGACGAAAAAGGCAGCAGGAATGACCCTGCAGTCGGAGGTCGACAACGCGGCGGAGGCGGTTACAAATGCGAAGGCGTCCCTGCAAGCCGCGAAGAGCAGTTTAGAGCAGACGAGGCAGCAGCTTGTGATCATGTTAGGCTGGAATTACAATGATTCCGTGGAGATCGGAAGTCTGCCGGATGTGGAAACCTCCGCAGTTTCCTCCATCAATGTGGATTCAGATATCCAGACAGCCATCGCGAACAACTACAGCATTAAAATTACGGAACGCAGACTTGCAAACTCCCAGTCGGAGAACAACCGAGCGACTTATACAAGCACACTGTCGAATCAGAAAGATACGGTCTCCACAAACGTGAAGAACGCCTACAACAGCCTGGTACTCGCAAAGGATAGTTACGAACAGGCGAAGACGAGCTACGAACTTGCGGAGAAGGAACGGGCAGCAGCAGAGCTAAGACTCTCCGCCGGAACCATCACAAAGAAGACATACGCGAAGCAGGAATCCGCCTGCCTTTCTGCGAAAACTTCCATGGAATCCGCAAGGTTAAGCTTTCTCACCGCGAAGGTCACATATGACTGGGCGGTGGCAGGACTGGCGTCGGCGTCATAAGTTCCTCTTTGCCGGGAATGATTCCTGTCACAGCAGAAAAATGCAAAATGGCATGGAATGCAGATTGGGAATGAGTTGATGTGAGGTGAAAGAATGAAAACATATAAAAAATGGATGGGCGGTCTGCTATTCGGCACGGCGTTTCTTGCGGCAGCCGGAGGTGGGAACAATGCGGACATTATCTCCGGAAATATGCACGGAGTGATTGCCGGAGCGCTCCCATCCTGCAAAATCGTATCCTACGCAGCGGAATCCGATTCCGTAGATCCAAGCCAGATCACGAAGATCGAGTACAGCGATCTGCGGGACTTGATCAAGGCGGGAAACTTTTCCTATTTACAGAGCGTCGACAGTCAGAACCGCCAGAGTGCACCTTATGAAAAGATGCACGAGACGTTAAAGGAAGAGTACAACTACCTGAAAAAGATGGCGGACTCTTACAAGGATGACGGCGACACAGAAATGCAGGCACTTTACGAGAATAACGCGAAGAACATCCGAACTTCCATGGCGCAGGTGCAGTCTACGATCAACCGAATGAATTCAGCAAGTCAGGAAAAGACCATGGAGGATCTGGTGGATACCCTGACGGCCACGGCGCAGAATCTGATGAACTCCTATAACCAGATGGCGGCCAATGTGGCGGCGATGGAAAAAAATGTGGAGGCGGTACAGAGTGCTTATGACGCGGCGGTGAAGAAACGGGAAGCGGGACTTATCAAGGATACAGAACTGGAATCCGCGGCCAGCAGTCTGAAGCGTCAGAAGAATTCTCTTGCCTCCTTGAAGGAACAGCAAAGTGAGTTAAAAGAAAGTCTTCTGACACTGTTAGGACTTTCCGGGTGCGCCAATGTGGAGATCGGCACAGTCCCGGATCCGGATATGACTGCAATCTGCGCGGTGTCTGTGGAGAATGACCTTCAGACAGCCATCAGCAACGATTCCACCTGGGTCAGTGAGATGAAATCCAGGGTGACCGGAACGGATAACCGGGAGCTCAGAAAGCAGCGGATCAGCGAGGCGGCCCAGAATGCGGAGATCAGCCTGAGATCCACATACGAGAATCTTCAGAATGCCGTATCCCAGTATGAGGCAGCGGAGAGCGCCTATTCCGCCGCAAAACAGGCGTGGGATACGGTGCAGAAGAAGCAGGCAGCAGGCATGCTCTCAAAGAACACCTACCTTTCCGGTGAGGCATCCTGGCTTTCCGGCGAGGCAGCGATGAATACGGCAAAACTGAATCTCGTCTCCGCCTATGAGTCCTATGTATGGCAGGTGGCCGGTGTTGAGACCGGCGCAGCGGCAGGCGGTACTGCCGTGTCAGCCGGAGTTTCCGGCGGTGGCGGGGCACCGGCCGGAAGATAAGAAAGCGGAAGAGAGCTGTTGAACCGTTATAGAAATTTCTTCATACAGTCTCTGAGATTTTCCTCCAGTCCGGTGAGCTCATCGGCGATCTCCATAACCGCCTTTGACGCACCGGAATACTGATTTTTATAACCGCATATGGTCTTGATCCCCATATTACAGCCGTCAGTGACAATACTGGCGGCTTCTTTGTCGCCGCCTTTTGCCATCATCCGCATTTCTGTGGACATCCATGACCAGGCAGAGGCCATTTTTCCCGGCTCTTTTCCCTCTTCGGCCATGGCGCTTAAGGTCTTTTTGATCTTTGCATCCAGCTCCTGATGCTTTTCATAGCTTTCCGTGATATCTTTCCAGAGCTCCTGATCCGACACCATATCCCGGATCTGCCCCAGGCTTTCTACAGCCATTTTGCAGCCGGAATCGCATTCGCGAAGAAGATTTACGGAGTGTTCTTCCATCTGTGTCCCATCCTTTCTGATCGGCAGTGCCCCCGTTTTTGACGCAGCGGTTTGATACCGGTCTGTGAACAAGTATGGGAAGACCGGAGAGAAACTATGCATGATACGCTTCAAATTAAAAGGAAAAACAAAGGAAAAAAGGGATCAGTTGAATCCAGACCCTATTTATGATATGATGTTAACGGTTAAGAGTGAATGATGTCGGATATTGGAGGAAACGTTTGAACAAGACAGAAGAAGAAAAGATCCTGCGGGAAAAACTGGAAACCGCAGAGAAGATCCTTGTGGGGATCGGATCGGAATGGAGAAAAAAAGAAGGCGCGGAGGAAGAAGAGGTCCTTCATGCTGCGGAAACGTTAAAGAAATTTCTGGATGGAAAGGATTATTATATCATAACCTCACTGCCGGACGAGGACGCAGAGAGACTTGGCTTTGAGGACGGTCATATGGCAGTACCTCACAGCGTATCCTTTACGGAGAAAGATTGGAAGTCCTATACATTATGGCTTTCCTGCACATTAAACCGGAACACGGTGCTTTTGGAGCTTGGAGAGAACTATAAAGATCCGGCCCTGATCCGCTGGCCCTTTGAGAAGACGGCAATGTTAAACAATAAGGCGTATCTGTTCCGGGTTCACAAGATCTTTTCTCAGGTGCCGGAAGAGCTTTCTGGGAAATCATGTCCGGTGGCGGAGGTATCGTTTAAATTTGTGGATGAATGCTTGGGATAAATCTTACCAGAACATGAAAATCAGAAAAATACGCAATGTAAAATAAACACAACAAGGAGGAAATATGGCTGCGATCGCAAATGACTGGTTGGTCCCTATGAGTGGGGAATTCAAAAAGCCGTATTACAGGAAATTATACGAGACCGTAAAGAATGAGTATGAGACGAAGGAAGTCTACCCGGCACCGGATGATATCTTCAACGCCTTTGCGTTTACACCGCTCTCAAAAGTAAAAGTGGTGATCCTCGGACAGGACCCGTACCACGAGCCGGGGCAGGCGCATGGACTGAGCTTCTCCGTAAAGCCGTCGGTGGAGATTCCGCCGTCTCTTGTCAATATTTATAAGGAACTTCACGAGGATTGTGGCTGCTATATCCCAGATAATGGATATTTAAAGAAATGGGCAGATCAGGGCGTTATGCTCTTAAACACAGTCCTGACTGTCCGTGCCCATGCGGCCAACTCCCATAAAAATATCGGCTGGGAGGAATTTACGGATGCCGCGATCCGCGTCTTAAATGAGCAGGACCGCCCGATGGTATTTATCCTCTGGGGACGCCCGGCGCAGATGAAAAAGCCAATGCTGACGAATCCGAAGCATCTGATCCTCGAGTCCCCGCATCCGAGCCCGTTGTCCGCCTACCGGGGATTTTTCGGCAGCCGCCCGTTCAGCAAGACAAATAAGTATTTAAAAGAGAACGGGATCGAGCCGATCGACTGGCAGATCGAAAATATCAACCAGCACGACTAAATAATAAAGAATTAGGAGTGAATATGAACAATTTTATTGAATTTCTAAAGATCGTTGTATTCGGTGTTGTAGAAGGATTCACCGAATGGCTTCCGATCAGCAGCACCGGACACCTGATCCTGGTGGAGAATATCGTCCACCTGAATGTCTCAGAAGAATTTATGAATGTGTTCCGCGTCGTGATCCAGTTAGGCGCGATTTTGGCGGTCCTCGTCCTGTATTTCAGGCGGCTGAATCCATTTGACCCGGGAAAGAAACCGGCACAGAAGCGCGCGACCTGGCACTTATGGTTTAAGATCGTGATCGCCTGCATACCGGCAGCAGTGCTTGGGATCCTGCTTGATACAGTCCTTGATAAGTATCTCTACAATCCATATGTTGTAGCAGCGATGCTCATCATCTACGGTGTCATTTTCATCGCCTTTGAGAACTACAACCAGCACGTGGAGTTCCGCATAAAGAAAGTGTCCCAGATCAGCTACCGGACCGCGTTCTACATCGGTCTCTTCCAGCTTTTGGCTCTGATCCCCGGTACATCAAGATCCGGCGCGACGATCCTCGGCGCGATGATGCTCGGCTGTTCCAGAACCGCAGCATCGGAGTTCACCTTCTTCCTTGGAATTCCGGTCATGTTCGGTGCCAGCCTCTTAAAGATCCTTCACTACGGTCTGGCATTCTCCGCGATGGAGCTCTTCTTTATGGCAGCAGCCATGGTGATCGCGTTCGTTGTTTCCATGTATTCGATCCAGTTCTTACTCGGATATGTCAAGAAACATGACTTTAAGTTCTTCGGATATTATCGCATCGTCCTCGGTGTGATCGTTCTGATCTACTTTGGATTAACTTCGATTCTTGCAAAATAAGAGGAAACGTCAATGAAAGTATTTCTGTGTGAAACGATCCATGATGAGCTTATCAAAAAATGAAGGAGCGGGCAGAGATCATCAATGACTGGGACAGGATCAGGGAGGCGGATGCCCTGATCAACCGTGCACTTCATCCAGAATACCT
>OLQS01002206.1_pt1 | contig 9994 bp, 9 predicted proteins | sample 1672291 | NCBI WGS metagenome assembly OLQS01 (sample SAMEA3136668, study PRJEB25190) | human gut metagenome | biome: human gut; feature: human-associated habitat; material: faeces | place: Austria | collected 2013
CTCCAGAATTGATTACTGATGCGGTAGAAGATACAAATGTGTCAGCAGATATGGAAGCAACGGAGGATGAACAGATGGATTATACTAATATTCTGGTTGTCTATTTTTCAAGAACTGGAACTACCGAGCCTTTAGCACAATATGCTGCAGAGTATTTAAATGCAGATATATTTGAAATCGAAGCTGCAGTTCCTTATACCGATGAAGATATTGCATATTATACAGACTGTCGAGCTGATAAGGAGCAGAATGACAAATCTGCAAGGCCTGAGATTGCAGGAACAGTCAGCAACATTGACCAGTATGATACGATCGTTCTCGGTTATCCAATCTGGCACGGACAGGCCCCTAGAATCATAGATACCTTTATGGAGAGTTATGATTTTGACGGAAAAACCATCGTGCCGTTCTGCACTTCCCATTCCAGCGGAATCGGTAGCAGCGATACTTACCTGCACGGTTTGGTATCCGGCGATGTGAACTGGATGGCAGGCAAACGCTTTGAAGCAGGAACATCGAAGGATACGATGGTTCAGTGGCTTGACAGCCTAGGCATTGAACCTTTCACCAAAGGAGCTGAAGAAACAGAAACCGGAGGAGAAAATGTGGGACAGTTTGATTTTAAAAATCATCAGGTGCTCCTGAACAGCGGATATGTAATGCCAATCAACGGCATCGGAACCTACAGCCTGCTGGATGAAACCTGTGTGAGCTCCGTAAAAGAAGCACTGAGGGTCGGTGTTCGTCTGATTGACACCGCCTACATGTATCACAATGAAAAGGAAGTCGGCCAGGCCATCCGTGAAGCTATGGAGGAATATGATATCAAGCGCGAAGAGATCTTCGTTATCACAAAGCTGTACCCCGGTGAACAGTACAGTAATCCGGAAGCAGCCATCGAGCAGGCGCTTGAGAAGCTGGACATCGGATATATCGACATGATGCTTCTGCACCATCCGGGAACCAACGATGTGCAGGCCTATCTTGCCATGGAGAAATATGTGGAGGAAGGAAAGATACGTTCTCTTGGAGTATCCTGCTTCTACATAAAAGAACTGGACAATTTCCTGCCGCAGGTCAATATCAAGCCTGCCCTGGTACAGAATGAGATCCATCCGTACTATCAGGACTCTGAGGTTGTTGATTATATTCATAGCCTGGGGATCACGGCTCAGTGCTGGTATCCGCTGGGTGGCAGAGGCTATACAGCAGAGCTCCTAGGCAATGAGACAATTAAAGCGATTGCCGAGGAACACGGCGTATCTGCCGCGCAGGTGATTTTAAGATGGGATCTGCAGAACGGCGTTGTGGTGATTCCAGGATCAAGTAATCCGGATCATATCTATGAAAATACGCAGCTGTATCATTTCTCCCTGACCGATGAGGAGATGGCAGCAATCAAAGCCCTGAATAGGGATGAAAAACATGACTGGTACTGATAAAGGAGAACGAACATGATTTATAACGAATTTCAGGGCATGAAGCTTTCTGCCCTCGGTATGGGAAATATGAGACTGCCTGTCGTTGGCGGAAATGACAGCTGTATCGATGTGGAGACCGCAAAGCAGATGCTTGCTGTTTGTATGGAATCCGGCATCAATTATTATGATACAGCCTATGGTTATCACGGCGGTCAGTCTGAGCTGGTGGTAGGCGAACTGATGAAAGCTTATCCAAGAGACAACTTCTATCTTGCATCCAAGTTCCCGGGCTATGATGCTTCCAACTGGGCAAAGGTCAGCGAGATCTTTGAGGAGCAGCTGAAGAAATGTCAGGTGGAATACTTTGACTTCTATCTCTTCCACAATGTCTGCGAGATGAATGTGGACGCATATCTGGATCCGAAGTACGGCATCTATGATTATCTGATGGAGCAGAAGAAAAACGGCCGCATCCGTCATCTGGGCTTTTCCACTCATGGTGACATCGCCTGCATGACAAAATTCCTGGAAGCTTACGGCAAGGACATGGAATTCTGCCAGATCGAGCTGAACTACTTTGATTACAAGTTCCAGGATGCAAAGGGTAAGCTTGAACTTTTGGAAAAGTGGAACATTCCTGTATGGGTCATGGAACCTGTAAGAGGCGGTCAGCTGGCTTCTCTTACCGAAGATGCAGAGGCAAAGCTGAAGGCAGCCAGACCGGACGAAGGTATCCCTGCATGGGCCTTCCGTTTCCTGCAGTCCTTCCCGAATGTAGCCGTGACACTGTCCGGCATGTCCAACATGGTACAGCTTCAGGAGAATATCAAGACCTATGAAGAAAGCAAGCCGTTAAGCGAAGAAGAGATGAAGCTCCTCCTCGGCATCGCAGATGAGATGATCGCCAGAACGACCGTACCTTGCACCGGCTGTCATTACTGCGTGACAAAGTGCCCGAAGAAGCTGGATATTCCGTTTCTCTTAAAGCTTTACAACGAGGCAATGGTAGCAGGCGCCGGAGACTTCATTGCTCCGATGGCACTTGCGTCTCTCGATGCTGACAAACAGCCGGAGTGCTGCATCAATTGTCACAGCTGCGAGAAGGTTTGCCCGCAGACCATTCATATCCCAGAAGAGCTTGCAAAATTTGCAAAGAAAATGGGACGATAACGAGGAGGCATAAAACGATTAACATCCCGGTTGGAGTAAAGCACTGGCATGGTGCAGCACCGGATTCCTGGTTCAGTCATCTGGCAATCGAAGTGCCCGGCAAAGACGGCTCCAACGAATGGCTGGAGGCTGTAGATGAGGAGCAGTATAGAAAGCTTGATTGATACCTTACATACCCCTTCTTCCTTAACCGGTTGAAGGGGTAATTTTTATGTGAGGAGGTAATCAAGTTGAAGCTTATTATCACAGAAAAACCGTCTGTCGGGCAGGTCTACGCCAAGGTTCTCGGTGTGCGGGATCGCCACGACGGATATCTGGAGGGTGGCGGATATATCGTCAGCTGGTGCGTTGGCCATCTGGTGGAACTCTCGGAGCCGGAGGAATATGACGGCAGGTACAGCAAATGGGAGTACGCAGACCTTCCCATCATTCCGGAGGAATGGAAATACCGCGTCTCCTCCGGAACGAAAAAGCAGTTTAAGATTCTGAAAAAGCTCATGGCAAGAGCTGATGTAGACAGCATCTGTAACTGCTGCGATGCCGGTCGCGAGGGCGAGCTGATCTTCCGTCTTGTCTACAACAAATGCGGTTGTAAAAAGCCGGTGGAACGGCTCTGGATCTCCTCCATGGAGGACAGTGCCATCAAGGAGGGCTTTGAAAACTTAAGGCCCGGAACAGAATATGATTCTCTTTATGAGGCAGCCCTTTGTCGGGAGCGTGCAGACTGGATCGTCGGCATCAACGCTACCCGGCTTTTTTCATGTCTTTACAGGCATACGCTGAATGTCGGCAGAGTTATGACTCCGACGCTTGCCATGGTGGTAATGCGCGAGGCTGCAATCAAGGCCTTTAAGCCGGAGCCCTTTTACACGGTGCAGCTGATTACAGATCAGGTACAGGCAGGTGGTGAACGAATGAAGGAACGAAATCAGGCTGCGGAAATTGTCGAAAAATGTCGAACGGCGGGAACTGCCAGGATCACGAAGGTCACACAGAAGGAGAAATCGGAAAAGGCTCCGCTTCCCTATGATCTAACCAGCCTGCAGCGAGATGCCAACCGCATGCTGGGCTTCACTGCACAGCAGACGCTGGATTACACCCAGTCCCTCTATGAGAAAAAGCTGGTGACGTATCCGAGAACCGATAGTCGCTATCTCACAGAGGACATGGCAGGAATGTTGCCGGGACTCGTTCAGAGAATTCAGGCAGAAACCGGCATTGCTGCAGATATGAATATTCCGGTCTATGCGCAGCAGATTATCAATGGTAAGAAGGTCACAGATCACCACGCCATTATTCCCACAAACAGTATTCAGCGCGCAGCAATTTCAGAGCTGCCAAGCGGAGAAAAGGCAGTTTTTCAGCTGATTGCCACCAGGCTTCTCTGCTCTGTCGGAGATCCATTCCGATACTTTGAAACCTCAGTGGAAATGGAATGTGCCGGTGAAACCTTTACCACAAAAGGAAGAACCATTCTGGATCCCGGCTGGAAGGCAATTCAGGAATCCGTTTACCCTCCGAAGAAGGAAAAATCAGAGGAGCCGGATACTATTCAGGATGTGACGGAAGGCTCCGTTCTCACACTCTCCGATGTGAAAATCAAGGAGGGACAGACCTCAAGTCCGAAGCATTTTACGGAGGATACGCTTCTTCAGATGATGGAATCTGCAGGTGCGGATGAGATGCCGGATGAGGTGGAACGAAAAGGCATCGGTACGCCTGCAACTCGCGCCGGAATTATTGAAAAGCTGGTGCAGAAGGGCTTTATCGAGCGACGCGGTGATAAGAAATCAAAGCATCTTGTTTCTACAGACAAGGGTGATGCACTGGTCACAGTGGTTCCGGAGCAGATCCAGTCTCCATCCCTCACCGCAGACTGGGAGGAAAAGCTTCTGGAGGTGGAACGTGGCAATTACGATTCAGAGACCTTCATGGCAGAAATCAGCAGCATGATTACCGGCCTCGTAAAGAATTACGAAGCAGTGAAAGGTGCGGACACCTTGCTTCCTTCCAGAGAGAAATCCGGGAAAGTCATTGGCAGCTGTCCTTCCTGCGGCAGTGATATTGCAGAAATGCAAAAGGGCTGGTTCTGTACCAACAAATCTTGCAGATTTGCAATCTGGAGGGACAACAACTATTTCAAAAAGCTGGGCAAGAAAATGACTCCGCAGATTGCAGAGCAGCTGATCCGCAAGGGCTCTGCACCACTGAAGAATTGCCGTTCCGAGCGTACTGGCAAAACCTATAACGCTACGGTGGTGGTCACGCCCGGTCAGAACGGCGAAGCAGTATTTTTATTACAGTTTGACAAAGGAGGAAAGGCATGACGAAAAGCATTCGTTTTATCGACAGTCAGTATCACGATCTGTTCCGTATTCCTGACGGAGGCATGATCCAGGTCACTTACCCGGACCGCAGCTTTGCTGCCAAGTGCGAATTCGTGGACGATTATCATCTGAAGGTGGCAAATGAGCTCTTCCACATTTGCCAGTTTGCAGAGATTCTGGAGCGCGGCGGAGGCAGCTGCCAGCCGGAGCCGATTCTTGAGTTAGACAGAGCCGCATGGGACATGGGTCACCGCGGCTTTCTTGCTGTTCAGAGCTGTGAATCCGGTTGGGACTATACCTTCTATGACAAGGAGTTTCACGAGCTGGACGGTGGGCAGCTGGATGATCTGGAGATTTCCATTCAGGAGGCCCGCAACGCACTGGCTGCAGATTTTGGCTGGGGCAGGCGCTCCATGACGCTGATCAGCTACGACGATTTCATGGAAAAGGTGGAGGAAAATTATCTCCGCTCTGCCGAGATGGCCATGGAGGATGACTACGGCATGATCGACGGCATCATCAACAACGGAAAGAAGCAGGAGCCCGAGGAAAGGCAGTCGGTTCTGGAGCAGCTGAGAACTGCAGAAGTACCTCAACCTCCGGAGCTTCCTGTAAAGACTCCCTCTCGTGATGAGCCGGAGCGCTGCTGGTAAGGAGGTGCAGAAATTATGGCAAAGCAGATGAATGCACAGTCTCAGTTTGACCGTGTCACTGAGATCACCAAACAGCTGGAGGAAGGAATTCAGACCTTGTTTGAATCCGAAAAGTTCAAAACCTGGCTTACCACAATGTCACGCTTTCATGATTATTCGCTGAATAACACGCTCCTCATTGCCAGCCAGAAGCCGGATGCTACTCTGGTTGCCGGTTACACCTCCTGGCAGAAGAACTTTGGCCGTCAGGTCAATAAGGGTGAAAAGGCAATCCGCATTCTGGCACCTGCACCCTACAAGAAAAAGGCTGAGGTTGATAAGGTGGATCCTGCAACCGGCGTGATTCTCACAAATCCGGACGGCAGCTCTGTGAAAGAAACGAAGGAAATTGTGGTTCCGGCCTTCAAGGTGGTCAGCGTTTTCGATGTCAGTCAGACCGATGGCAGAGAGCTTCCTTCCCTGGGAGTCAATGAGCTGACTGGTGATGTGGCGCAGTATGACCGCTTCTTTGAGGCGCTGAAGCTGAGTTGTCCGGTGCCCATTGCATTTGAAGAAATTGCAACCGGCGCGAAGGGCTACTTCCACACCGTTGAAAACAGAATCGCAATCCAGCAGGATATGAGTCAGGTGCAAACCATCAAGACCGCAATTCATGAAATGGCACACCAGAGGCTGCACTCCATCGATCCGCAGGAGGCTCCCTCTGAGGAACCAAAGCTTACCCGAAACAGCAAGGAGGTTGAGGCAGAATCCGTTGCCTATACCGTCTGCCAGCACTATGGTATCGAGACCTCGGATTACAGCTTTGCCTATATCGCAGGCTGGTCCAAGGGAAAGGATACGCCGGAGCTGAAGGCTTCTCTGAATCGCATCCGTGTGGCTGCTAATGAGATGATTACTGAAATCGACGGGCATATGGCGGAGCTGGAAAAAGCAATGGAGCAGACCGAGGAACGCAACTCCGTTCTCGCTGATCTTCATGCAAAGGCTGAAGACCGCAGCCTCCCTCATATTCCCCATAAATCCAAAGCAAAGGAGAAAATCCGATGACCTTTACCGTAGAAGAAATCAGCCTGCTTCTGGAGGTGGATCACTCCACCCGAAAAGCTGCTATGCAGGCGCTGATTGCTCTTTTGAAAATTACTGAAAGTGCGGAGCTCCGCAGCCTGTTTCGTCAGCTTGGCGGCAAGCTCTATGCCATGAGCGATAAGGATTTTGAAGCCGTGGACTTCGATTCCTGGAAGGAGGATTTTGATGCAGAAAATGAATGATCAGGAGCTCTTCTTCACCGATGACGAGCTGAACCTCATGATGATTTACAATCCCGGTTCCAGAGAAGGTCTGATTGCAGAGCTGACGCAGATGCAGTCTCAGCTGACCGGCAGAGATAAGGAGCTTCGCCGCTGGACAAAGTCGGTTCTTTCAAAGCTCTCTGCCATGTCCGATGAAGCATTTTCCTCTCTGGAGCTTCTGCCCTGAGGAGGTACCCATGGAGAATAAGGATCACATTTTGTTATTTCGTGTCGGCAAAAGTGAGCTGGAGCGTATTCAGCAGAAAAAAGCGGAGGTGGGCATCCGAAGTATGGCTGCCTATCTCCGCAAAATGGCTCTGGAGGGCATCTGCGTTCAGCTTGATCTGGGCGATGAACTGACGGAAATCCGCGCTCTTCTCGGTCGCTGCAGCAGCAACCTGAATCAATACGCCAAGGTGGCTAATACCTCCGGCAATATTTATGCCGAGGATATCAAGGATCTGCAGCAGCTGATGACAGAGATCTGGGACAACCAAAGAGCACTTTTGAAGCGACTCTCTGATATCTGATGAAGTAATTCATCCGGCGCGGACTTCTCCGTGCCGTACATAATCTGACAAAAATCGACACGCTTGCATTGGAAAAATCTGCGTCGATATAATGAAGTCAGAAATAATCTTTGGACGGAGGTACCGCATATGTCTGCTATCAAATATATTCTGAAAATGATCCTGAAGCTGGCTGCGCTGCCGGTGATTCTTATTCTTCGGATTGCTATGCTGCTGACCAAAATCGTTGGTTACGTCGGCTCCTATATCATATCTCCGGTGATGCTGTTCATCCTGGGCTGCGGCATTTATTGCCTGGTGAAAACCCGCTGGACCGATGTGGCAATTCTCTTTGGCATGGAGGCTGTAATCGGACTTCTGATGTTCGGCGGACTCTGGATCTACTGCAACGCAATGGACCTTTGCGATAGCCTGGCAGCCTTCCTGCACAGCTGATAAGAACTCAATAGATTGCACCAGAAAATGTCTCTTCGGAGGCATTTTTCTTTTGCTCAAAATTATTGAATCGAGGTGAACCAATGGCTGCAACGAGACTCATTGCGCTGCATATCAACAAGGGAAAAACGGTGGCCCAGTGTCTTGCGGACCGCACCGATTATTCTCAGAACGAAAAGAAAACCGATAATGGAAAATATACCAGCTCCTATGGCTGTGATCCGCGCACCTGCGATGAGGAATTCCTCTTCTCCAAGCGCCAATACGAGCATATCACCGGACGGCATCAGGCCCATGATGTGATTGCTTATCAGATCCGTCAGTCCTTCAAACCCGGCGAGGTCACCCCGGAGGAAGCAAACAAAATCGGCTATGAGCTGGCGATGCGCTGGACAAAGGGAAAGCATGCCTTCATCGTGGCAACGCATATTGACCGTGCCCACATTCATAACCATATCATTTATAATTCCACTTCTATGGATTGCACCCGGAAGTTCAAGAATTTCTTTCTCTCCGGCATGGCTGTAGCAAGACTGAGTGATCTGCTTTGTCTGGAGCATGATCTGTCTGTTATTGATCGCAGGCCCTACGATGAACGTGAGAAAAGAACGGACTTTCCGAAGCGTCCAACCTACAGAGATTCTATCTGCGAAGCTATCGATGCTGCGCTGCAGAAAAAGCCAAAGTCCTTCGAGGAGCTGATTCATTTTCTGCAGGAGGATGGTTACCAGTATAAGTCGGGAAAGCAGCCTGCACTGAAGGGGCCGGATCAAAAACGCTTCATCCGCTTCCGCTCTCTGGGCGAAGGATATTCCAAGGAAGAGCTGGCTGCAGTGATTGCCGGAAATGCTGAACACCGCAGTAAGTTCCAGGGCAAAAACAGAACCGGTACCGACAACAGGCAGACGCAGAATTCCCGCCGCATGTCCTTCCTCATTGATATTCAGGAGAAGATGCGTGAGGGCAAGGGCCGCGGCTATGTTACCTGGGCGAAGAACTTCAATCTAAAGCAAAGAGCTGAGGCGATGCTGTTCATGCGGGAGCATAAAATCGAAAGCTTTGAAGAACTGGTACGCCGTGCAGATGAAGCCTCCGGTCAGGCAGATGCCTTGCTGAATTCTGTTAAGGCCGATGAGATTCGCCTGCAGGAAATTGCTGTGCTGAAAACGCATATCGTCAACTTTTCCAAAGCTAAGGCTGTCTTCGATGCCTATAAAGCCAGCGGTTATAGCAAGAAATTCTTTGAGGAGCATCGTGATGTGCTGACGCTCCGCCGTGCTGCAAAAAAGGCCTTCGATGAGTATCTGGAAGTTCATCCGGATCAGAAGTCACTGCCCCGCGTGAAGGAGCTGAATGCAGAGTATGCGGAGATCCTGTCCCGCAAGAAAAAGAACTATCAGAGCTATCGAGCTGTCCGAAAAGAAAATGAGGAATGGCAGATTGCCAAGAGTCTTGTTGCTGCGATCCTGCAGGAGGAAACCCGTCAGGAAGAGGAACAGCGCAGGCAGCAGAATCAGGAAAAATCACATTAAGGAACAGAAAACCCGGTGCAGGAAAACGGCAGCAAACCGTCCTCCCTGCATCGGGCATTTTTCTTTTTGGCAGCAGTACATAAGCGTCTGTTTTACAGATGCGCAGCCGGAGCCGCAGGTCTCCGTTCTCTGGGGATTGGGGAAGGATTCCTCAACAAGCAAAGACGGCTTTGTAATACAAAGACACTGCTTGCAGATTTGTGAATATTTGTTTGTCTCTCAAAAGACAAACAAAACAATTTACAAGACTTCCAAAGTGCAGTATAATACAAACATTGAGCATTAGAATTGGGGGACGTATATGAGTGAAGGTATTATTGAGCGCTGTCTGTCATACTATTCAGGGCTCATTCACCCGGTTTATGAGCAATACAAATTGAAGAATGATGCGAAATACGCCATTCAGAGATTTTGTTCTCTAGGATTGCTTTCTGAGTATTCAATTAGACCAGCAGTTAGTGACTACGATTTATATGAGCGAGGTGCATTAGTTGGAAGCGACTCGCTGGAAAAATTAACGGAGACAATGATTGCCAAGAAGAATGAGCGCAGAAACAACAGTGTTTCTGTTGGTGATGTTATTAAAATATATCGTGCAAGCGCTCGGTATTTTTATTATGTTGATCCAGTTGGG
>OLQS01002222.1_pt1 | contig 9931 bp, 10 predicted proteins | sample 1672291 | NCBI WGS metagenome assembly OLQS01 (sample SAMEA3136668, study PRJEB25190) | human gut metagenome | biome: human gut; feature: human-associated habitat; material: faeces | place: Austria | collected 2013
AAGAACTGCAAAGTGCAACTGAGAATGCAAAGCAGCAAAAGGACTCTTTTTCTTTTCATGATAATAGTATTAGTTTATAAAATAGGAAGTTATTCATATTGTATTGATACAAATTCCAATACTTCGATAAGCGAAATTACGTACTAAACAAGAAATGGAAGTTGAATATTTCTCATAAGGAGTTCATTTACTAACACATCCATAAAAAACGTTTTATTTTAAACTTAAAGTGATAAAGTTTAAACCCATAAAAAAACGGATACGTTTCTGTACGTACCCGTTTTCTTCCAAATCCATTGAGAATAAAGAGGATTACCTTCCTAAAGTCCAGTCAATGGCATTTCTGAACATGGTCGTAAACCCTTCCGTTTCGTACAACTTACTACTATGCCCTATCTGGAAATAAACATTGCGTGCCTTTTTGCTTTCATTGACCCAAACCACCGGATGATCGCCCATCTTGATGTCCGATGCAGGCGTGTAGCTCGATTCGTCTACATTGGCTAATACATGTACATTAGGGCGCGGACTCTTGTCATAAGTATACCACTCGTCATCGGGCACCACGAAAGAGGCCGGAACATCCTTCATTACCGGATGCTGTTTATCTTCCACAATCAGCGTACCGTCGGCCAGCGGAGCTATGTAGTTCTTGAAACGTACACCACCCATGAAATCAGAGAACCATTGCCACATGGGATAACCGTCAAACTCGCCCAGCAAAGTAGCATGATGGAAACCGATCCAGCCGCCACGGCCTTCTTCTATATACTTGACGAATGCATCTTCCGCTTCCTTCGGCCAAGTATAAGGCGGGAAATCCAATTGAATAACCAAGCTGAACTGCGACAAGTAAGCCTCCGTTATGTTCCTGGCATTGTTTATCTCGGTAATACTGAAATTCCCTTTTGCACCTTCGGCCGCCAACCACTTCAAGCCGGCATCTGTAAATCCTCCGTGCTGTCCACCACGTTCCGTCAACACCAGTACCTTCGCCTTGTGCGGCTTGCCCAATAGGTTTTCTGCTACCGTACGGCGCAAATCACCCTGCTCATTGTCTCCGCTATAATCCCAATACATGCCTCCCAGCAAATCTTTATCCAGAATATACTGACACTTGATGGCAAGTGAACGGGGATTCTCAAAACCAAATACCAACGTATCATTCTTATCGGCCAGATAAGGCACTTGAGCCACCTCATCCCACTTTTCAGTATATTGGGTATCCGTATTCCCTACCTTATTATAGTCTTGGAAGCTGGGATAACCGTCACCTCCACGACCATAGAAGGGCATACCCATCACCAGCTTGGAAGGCGGTACGCCCGCTTTCAAGTGTGCAGTAACGGCACCGTCCGAAGTAATGTCACCGCTATGTCCTGACGGATAAAGCGCCGAATGGTGCTTGGGAGCAGAAGCCATGTCATAAGCCATGATATTCACAAAATCGACGGAAGGCAAGATAGCCTTGAAGTCAATGTAACGGGCAGAAGCTACGGTGGCAAGTGTCAGTTCCTTTTCATTGCCGATGGCAGCTCTGATATCCTGCATCAGAAGTGTAAAATTCTCCGTATCGTCCGGTGACGAGGATATATTTGCCATAGAGCTGGTGGGATATTCCCAATCGATGTCAATGCCATCCAAAGCGAACTCCTTCACCACACGGGCACAGTCCGCGACAAAAGCACGGCGATATTCATCATTGGCAGCCATCTCACTGAAACGTCCGCTTCCCCAGCCGCCGATGGAAAGCAGCACTTTCAGTTCCGGCTTCTGTTTCCTCAAATCAACAATCTGTCTCAAACGTTCCTCATTATCAATCTTGACACCGTTAAAGCTCTCGTTTACATGACCGAACGCATAGTTGATATGCGTCATGTACTGCGGGTCGGGCATCACCTCACTCCACGAAGTGACATAAGCAACCACAACCTTTGAATCGCGGGAAGCCGCAACGACCTCTTCTCCCGACTTAACGCTACCGCATGAAACCAATACGCCCAAAGCGGCAGCCATCATCATTCTAATTTTTTTCATAAGTACTATCTTTAATTACAAATTATCGCAGGTCTGACGGACCCGTGAACCTATCAATGCATAATACAGCATAAACGCTTCTCCAAAAAGAACGATGAGCCATGACCATCTCCAGCCTCCAAGAACATCGGCAAGCACTCCTTGCAACAAGGGCAATATGGCACCGCCTACCACTCCAATCATGAACACACCCGAAGCCACCGAAGTGTATTTTCCCAAATGGGCAACGGACAAAGTAAAGATAGCTCCCCACATGATGGAATGGAACAGACCTACTGCCGTGAGCAGCCACGGATTATTCAGAAGAATGGCCAGTAGGGCGAGTAGTCCTGCCGATACCGTAGTAACCGTCAACTGCACGCGGGGAGAAATCCTGCTCAGGCTGCTCCCCACCAGGCGGCCCACAAGCATACCACCCCAATAGAGCGTAGCCATCAGTGCCGGAGAAGCATAATCCATCTCGATGGCATACAGATTGATATTGGCCCCGATACAGACTTCCACTCCTACATAAAAGAAGATAGCCACCACGCCCAATGTCAGATGACGGAAGGACCATACACTTTTTTCCAGCTTTTCTCCCTTCTCTACCCTGGTTCCTTGGATATCGGGCAAAGACAATTTCATCAACAACAATACAATCAAAGAAATAACAGCCATCAATGCCAGGAACGGAACCATCAGCTGGTCAATCTGAATGTCCTCCATAGACAGACCGCCGAACACGACACCGGTCACGAAATAAGGAGCAAGCGTAGTTCCCACAGAATTGGCGGAACCACCTATAGCCAAACGCTGAATGGACTGGGTACCCTTGACATGGCAAGCCGTCAGATAAGGATTTATAACCACTTGCAGAATGGTGGCCGAAGCCCCTACCACGAAAGAACCCAGTAAGAAAATCAAGAACCCTCCAGGGATAACATTATTTCCTGCATGCCAATTCGCTTCAGGAAAGTGTACTGTGAAATAGGAAGAGGCAAAGAACAAACCAAGCCCCACAATCATCACCAGCAATCCACGCATCAATGTTCCTTTATATCCGTATTTGCTAATCCACGACGAGCCTACCCCTCCACAAACCGGATAAGCAAGGAACCAGGAGAAAGTAATCAAAGTAGCAAAAGTATTTTTCAACCCGCCCACTTCCGAAAGAAAAGTTTCTTTCAGAGGACCCTGAAACTGAGTATTGGCAGTCGTAAGGAAACCTACAATAAAGAACAAGAACACCATCGTGATGAATGGCCCCATATAGTTTATTTGTTTTTCTTGTTGTGTCATAGTATTTTGATTATTAATTCAAATAATTAGTTATCAGCCGCCTGCAAGGCGACTTAGCAGTTAAGCATGCTTGCCGCCGCCTCATCCAGCAGAAATTCACAGTTGGGATGAAGCTGAAGGATGGAAGCAGGAACATCTGTTGTCACAGGCCCTTCAAGCATCCGCTTGACAATATTCGCTTTATTAGTCCCTTTGGCAACCAGTACAATCCGGCGTGCCTGCATAATGTTCTTTATTCCCAAAGTAGCCCCTCCCAACTCTTTATCGGGAGGAGTACCCGTTTCTCTACGGATGCGTTCTTCCAGTTCCACATTCATCCGGGTCACCCATGCTTCACCGCCAAAGGGAGATTCCGGCTGGTTGAATCCCAGATGTCCGTTCTCACCCAACCCTAAAATCAGCAAATCAATGCCGCCACGGTTCGCAATTTCCTGCTGGAAATCCCTGCATGACTGTTCAAAATCACCAGAAATGGTAGGCAGCATCAAAAAATTCTCTTCCTTGATGCCCAATGTATCCATCAACTCCGTTTTCAGCATCGTGTAGCATGCTCCGGCATATTCGCGCGGCACATTCATTACCTCATCCAATCCGAAGAAAGTAACGGTATCCACCTTAAACGGATATTTAGTATAGATTTCTCCCACCAACCGATGAAGATTGCCGGTAGTACGTCCCGTCGAAAGTCCTATCACACTCTCCGGTTCATTCAACATCTGCCCGATGATGCGCCACGCAGCCGTGCAGTCAAACTCCTTTTCATTCTTTGTTATTGTTATTTTCATATTCTTAATCATTAATTCCTAATCACATATTCATCGCCACCGCGCCGGCCCCCAGAAGCCCGATAAATCCGGGATTCAGTTTCGTAATGACAACCCCGTTGCTGACAAAACGCATGGTCGTAGGATGAAGTTTCTCCAGAATCTTCTCGTGCATATACCCGTCGGCCACAATGCCTCCACCCAACACCACCGTGTCCGGGTCAATCACACGTACCAGATTCATGATAAGATTGGCAAGCGCCTCAGCTGCATTCTCCACCAGCACCGTACAGAGAGGGTCACCTTTCTGACTAAGTGCAAACACCTCACTCACAATCACCCGTTCCCCTTTTTCAGCCGGAATATGCAGGCCGGTCTCATACTGGTTGCGGAGCAGACGGGCACAATTGTCAAAACCTATGCCGGCAGCAATCGCCTCCACACAGTCCATCCGTCCACAACCGCATTTAATGCCTATGTTCACACCTACACGCACGTGTCCCACTTCGCCGGCATTGAAATGACTGCCACGGATTTGTCTCCCATTTATCACCGTACCCACGGCAATGCCTGTACCTACATTTACGTATATGAAGTTTTTGGAAATTTGTCCGAATCCCCAGACGCGTTCGGCTCTTGTAGCGCTCTTCACATCATTATCTATATGGCAAGGCATACCATATATATCCGACAGTTCCTTTGCCAACTCAATCCGCTGTGTCCTGCTCGGGTCAATCTGCAACCAAACACCTTCGTTGGGATCTACACGCCCTATCAGCCCAACACCCATCGCTACCGGTTTCTGGTCATACCAGCCCACGGTACGGATATAATCATCGAGCGACGACTTGATGATTTCCAGCGCAGCCTGCTGATTAAAGTAACCGGAGTCATATTTCTTATACCTCAAAATGTTGCCACGGCTATCCATTTCGCCAATCAGCAACTTCGTGCCTCCTAAATCAAGACCTAAATACGTTTCCATTTTTTATATGCGTTTTTTAATATTGTTTACTGTCCACAATATTACGCACTATTAGGGAGACAAGGGTTTATTCTCTGACAAAAAAGGTTTAATACTTGTCAGCAGTGGTTCAAAAGCAGTCTTCATGGCTCTAAATTTTGCTGGGACTGGTACCAAACTGCTTTTTGAAGCATGTACTGAAATATTTCGGGTCAGAAAATCCGACCATATTCGCCACTTCCCCTATCGAATATTTCCGGGAAACCAGCAGCTCTTTTGCCTTGTTCAAACGGATAATGCGGATGAAGTCATTCGGTCCCTGCCCGGTCAGCGTCTTTATTTTATTGTAGACAGAAGTGCGGCTCATGCCCAGCATCCGGCAGAAGTCATTGATGGAGAATTCCGAATCGGACAACTCCTCCTCAATCACTTTCATAACCTTGTCCAGAAACTCCTTGTCCAACTGGCTGGTATAGTCTGTCTCTTCGGGCTGCGCATCCATCGCCAACACGGTTTCGCGCAAATGCTGCCTATTCTGAAGAATATTCCTGATACGCACTTTCAGCACAGACAAGTCGAAAGGCTTGATGATGTAGTCATTGGCACCGGCCTCCAGTCCGAAGATGATATTTTCCCTCTCACTCAGTGCGGTCAGTAATATAATAGGTATATGGCTTGTATCTACCGATGACTTCAGAATCCGGCACAATTCATCACCTTCCAGTACCGGCATCACAATGTCCGAGATAATGATATCAGGATTGATTTCCCTTGCCGTCTCCAATGCCTTTCCGCCGTCGGGCACGGCAACTACCTTATATTCGGAAGACAAGCTGTCCACCAGATACTCCCTCATATCCGCATCGTCCTCCGCCAGAAGAAGGACATTCTTCCCGGCACGTTCCGTTTCTTCATGCACAGCCCCGGTAGCGGCCTGAGCTTCTTCCCGGCCGTCAGCCTTCGCTTCCACCGCCACGCTCGCCTTTATCCTCTGCGGGAAAGTTACCGTAAACGTAGTTCCCTGCCCTTCCACGCTACTGAAAGAGATGGTGCCGTGATGCTGTTTCACAATGCGGCGCGTAATCATCAGACCGATACCCGAACCGGTTTCCTCAAAGTTCATGGCATTCTGGGCTCTATAATATTCGTGAAAAATATTGCCCTGCTCCTCTTTCGGAATGCCGATACCCGTATCCTTCACTTCAATAGTCCATTTCTTTCTTGCAGTCTTCACCAGTATATGGATGACTCCCTTCTCTGTATACTTCAAGGCATTGGAGAGCAGATTGTCTATGATATGATCCATCTTCTCCCGGTCAATCCAAACCTTGGGCATATCCCATGACTCACATCCTACCGCCCATATACCACGGTCCATAATCAGATTCCAGCTATTTTGCCATAGAAAAAAACAGGAGCAGCGCTGTCAACACGCATACCCCTGTCCATTCCTCATGATTCCTGAATTGCCAGCCATTTCGCTGCTGTTTTCATCCGTGGCTCCCAATTACGTCCGCTACTCCATCTCGGGTCCGCAGTTCCATCTCCAATCCGCTATTCCGTTTCCGGTCCGCAGTTCCATCTCCTATCCGCTACTCCATCTCCGGTCCGCGGTTCCATCTCCTATCCGCTGCTCCGTCTCCGGTCAGCAGTCCTATCTCCAATCCGCTATTCCGTCTCCGGTCCGCTACTCCATATCCATTCCGCATCTCCTGCATATGCCCCGGCCTGCGCATCATGTGCTCTCACGCTCCACAATACGTGAAAACAACATAATCCGGTCAGGATTCTCTCTTCCCTCCAGACTGTCAAGAAGAATCCTGGCTGCTTCCAGGCTCATTTCCACCAGACGGTTATTAAGGGAGGTAAGCTTAGGGTAGCAGATATCACAATACTTGGAATTATCCACGCCCATGACCGCCACCTGTCCAGGCACCGCTATCTTCCTGTCATGCAGGACGCGGATTGCACTGACCGCGGATAAGTCTTCCCCGAAAATAACCCCCTCCACATCCGGATGTTCCTCCAGGATCCGCTCCATCATGGCATACCCGTCTTCAAGGGTGGTAGGGCCTTCATAAAGCCACATCCCCTCCCTTTCCCATCCTTTTTTTTCCATTCCCTGTATGAATCCCTGCTGTTTGGAAAGGTTGCTTGGGGTATGGTTTGGCAGGACGAATGCCAGCTTTTCATGGCCCTTGGAGTGGAGCATTTCCACGCAGCGCTCCACTCCCTCCCTCTCGTCCACCAATACCCCCTTTACATTGGGGAGGTCCAGGTAGCCATTGGTAATCACCACCGGAACCTTTGAAAGGCCGCTCTCCACAGCCCGCTTCACTGCATCGCATTGAAAGGTGGACCCCACCAGTATGACCCCGTCCACACGTCTCTGCTCCAGCACCTTCACAGCATCCACTTTCTTGTCATCCGTAAGCCCTGTGTTGAGGATCAGGCTGCAGTATCCATGCTTTCCCATCTCCTCTTCAATATAATAGGCAATATCCACATGATGTGCATACCGGATATCCGCAATCAGTATCCCTATCATCCGGCTGGCCTTGTTCACAAGTCCCCTTGCAGTCTCGTTGGGGCTATAGTCGTATTGTTCCAGCAAGGCCAGTATCTGCTTCCTGGTTTCCTCCTTAATCCCCGGCTTATTGTTCACAACCCGTGAAACCGTGCTGGCAGAAACCCCGGCCATCCTGGCTATATCGTATATGGTCATACTTCCCTGCCCCTTCCATGCAGCAATATTTTGCAATCGATTTTATACTAAAAATATTGTAGCATGAGGGCTGTTTTCCTGCAAGTGTAAAGTTGGGAGCGGGTTTCCTGCCAAATCCGGCGCTGATTTGGGCCTGATGTCGTCCCGCCTTATGACTTATCTGCCTGAATCCAATGGCTGGCACACAGGGCAATAGTACACAGTCCCGCCCAGATAAGCCTCCTTCACAACCTCCTGTCCGCAGACAGGGCATCCCCTGCCCAGTGTGTTCCTGGACATAAGCGTCCTGTATCCTCCTGCATTGCCCAGCAGGTCCTTTTCCGTGTCGCGGCCGCCCTGTTCCGTCATGTCTGCCATCACATCCTTGATTGCATGAAAAACCTTATCCCCATCCCGGTCAGGCCAATCTTCCAGTTTCTTCCTGGGATTCAACCCGGCCCGGAACAGGATATCCTGCAGGCATCCGTTACCCAATCCCGGAATCCTCTGTTCTGTGGCAAGGAACGCCTTTGCGCTGGCCGACGGCTTCACGCCGCTTATCAGTCCCTCCGGTAACTCAATCATGCTGCAGCCTCCTTTTTCCACCTGTACTGTCTTGCTCTCCCACAATGCGGGGCACGCACCTGACAGAACGGATTCCTTAAACACGTCCCAAAAATATCATAGCCTTTTAATCATGACATAATTGATAAGGACCACTCCCCTGCGCTCCACCTGCTGCTCCTTTACCACATGATATCCTCTTTTCTCAAAAAAGGGTCTGGCTGTAATGGACGCATGGGTTGTGACCACAAGTTCCCCTTTTCCCTTTCCCTGCCCGCGTATCCATTGCTCCATGCGTCCGCACAGGGCGGAGGCAATCCCTTTTCCCTGATAATCCCTGTGCACGTAAAGCCGGTCCAGATACCCATCCGCGCTCATGTCACCGAATCCGGTTATCCGGCCCTCTGCCTGTGCAATCACGGTAAAATGTTCCTCAAAGGACCGGTTCCATGTTTCCATATCCACCAAACCGCAGGCCCAGGCATCCAGCTGTTCTTTTGTATAGTCCCGGCAGTTAACACCGTGCACCGTATTGTAAAACAATTCCGCCAGTTCCCTGCAGTCCCCGGATTGATATCTCCTTATAAACACAACTTCCCTCACCCCCTCATATCCGCCCTCTCAAAGGCAGCGCCGCAGACACCGCCGGATCCATTTCCTCTATTTTTTCTTTCTCATCCGCACCCCAATCATTTCCTTTACATCCTCCAATGTCTCCTTATCCCTTACTTCTATCATGAGCCATCTTCCCCCATTAAAAGGAACCGTCTTTTCATACAGTCCCTGCAGATAAGGCGAGCATCCCTTCATTACTAATTCCGCCTCAGCCGCCTCCTTGGCGCCAATGGAAACCATGCAGATAAAATACCCCTTATCCGGGTAAAGAGTGCAGATGGCCCTGGAACCCTTCTTATACTTCACATTCCAGCCTCCCTGCATGGAGCATCTGCTGTACTCAATCCTGGGGGATATATGAAAGGTGTCCTCCAGCCACGCCAAAAGCGGCTGCCAGCAGGGACTTGCTATATACCTTCCGATTTGCTCCATGTCCGGCTGCCTGTGAGCCGGGTATGCCTCCATCCATGTCATTGTGTACCTTCCTTTCGTTATGCCGGAGAACGAAGGGAGACAGACCCGGCCGTGATGAAACCCCATCATAACCGGCGCGTCTGCCGGTCCGGTGCCGTGTGCCTCCGTATCATATATCTCATATATCTGTCATTTCAAAATTATATCACATATAAAATGACATCTGTATGTCATGTTTTTCCTGCATCAGGCCCGGTCCTCTACGACATCATCACGGTACGGTATGCATCCGACCTCAGAAGCCCTTTAATAAACTCCTTTGCCTCAGGCCCGGTACGGTAAAAGGGCATCTCTGCAAATATCCGGGACTGGCCGTCAATCTCCTCCATAATGGCCCTGCACTGTTCTGCAATCCTGCTCCGTCCCTGTTCCATGCCGTTGTACTCCAGGCGCTCCGGTGTCAGCCGGCGGCTGGCAATAGCATAATCCACGCGCCTTCTGCAGCTGCATTTTCCTCCTGCCAGACCGCAGTATTCCCCCAAAAATGCCGCCATCTTTTCCCTTATCCGCGATAATCTCTTTCTGTAC
>OLQS01002226.1_pt1 | contig 9920 bp, 11 predicted proteins | sample 1672291 | NCBI WGS metagenome assembly OLQS01 (sample SAMEA3136668, study PRJEB25190) | human gut metagenome | biome: human gut; feature: human-associated habitat; material: faeces | place: Austria | collected 2013
TTTAATGTGATTCTCATTACCTGATTTGCCATAAAAAAAGTCTCCTCCTATTCGTACTTTTCAAGCAGTACGACAAGCGGCGACTGTACACATCTCCGTGTGTGTCTTTCGATTTTTTACCACACACGCCATCCCTGGATGGTCTTCTGAACTTGTACAGTGACTTGTCGTCAGTTTTCAAACTTGACATTCGCTCCACGGAAAACCTGCCATCTCTGTGGCAGCAACCTCGCGCTTCATTGCTATCAATGTCACAACAATTGAGAGTATACACGACCTCTCAGAAAAATGCAAGTGTTTTTTTCACTTTTTTTGTACTTGATTCCGTACAATTTTTTATTGAATTTGGGCTTGTATGTCGAAACAAAAAAGAATCAACTTGTCGGCATACTAGTACAGCGAATATTAAGTAACTGCTATATTGACTTGTCTGATTTTTCATCTGCGGCGTCGTCGTCAATCGCCGTAGCCACCGCTACGCCTCATTCCTCCGCCTTGCAGCTGAAGAAATCATCCTGCGTCAATATAGCAGAAACTTAATTTTTGCTGTACTAGTGGCTTTATTATATAGAAACATTACGGAATAGTGAACGACAAGGCCGATATCTGCAGGTCTGCTGACGCAGGACTTCACGATATGATGGAGATCGGATTGTCTGCAGTAAAAAGAACGTGTTCCTTCTATATTATATATAAGAAGAAACACGTTCTTTTCATCGTCATATTTTTTCAATCTCTTATTTTATTCTTCAGCAGTCTGTTTCTGCGGATAGACCGGTTTCTCATCCGCAATGATATCGGAATAATCAAATAATGTAACCTTTGTAACATCGTCTCTCACAATATCCGGCGCATCGCCCTGACTTCTGGCTGTCTCGGCAATCTGTGCTGCCGACCATGTCGGAATTACCATACGCCTGATTTCTTCCTGTGCGTTTCCTTCTGTTTCCTCTGCTTCTACCGGTTTTCTGTCCGAAGCATTCATCATCTGTTTCAGCTGCTCTTTTACCTGAGGCACGATCACTTCTGTCTTTCCGGAAACAGGCTCCATATGTATATCACCTGCATCCGGTTTCGTCTGTACAGATTCTTCCTGCTTTACCGGTACATCCGCCGTAGCTGCTGCAATCTCTTTTCTGAGAAGTTCATGGGCTTCGCTTGTCGCAGTCTGAATTGTTTCCGGCTGCGCAGGCTTCACAGGTTCCAACTCATCTTCATAGATTTCATCCACAAAACCGCCTGTTTTAATTTTCTTTCGTTCCGGAGCCTTTCCTTTCCTGCGTGCCCTTTCCTCTTTCTTAATCTGGCGTTCCTCTTCTTTATAACGCTTCTCTCTTGCCTTCTCTTCTCTCTTAAGTTCCTTCTTGCTCTTAACATATCCGGGTTCTGTATCTGTTTCATCATAATCATCCTGCGGTTCTTTTTTCAGAAGTTCCGCAACTATATACAGAATTACCAGGAAAAGGACGGCAAGTCCGAGAATAATAAGTCCCTCAATGCTTTCTGTTGCAAGAAGGAGATATCCTGCATATCCTACTGTGATCACAACCTTCGGTATGTAATCCTTCACCTCAACGGCAACAGGTTCTGCATCTTTGTCACTGGAATCTATCACCTTAAAAATATGATTCTTTTTATCCATTTCCGTAATCATATAACGGTATGCTTTAGAATCAGTCTGATACAGAATAGAATCACCAACCGCTGCCTCTTTGATCTTTACCGGAATTGCATAAGTAACCGATCCCATGGGCAGATTCGTTTCTTTGCCGGAATCATCCATAATCTCTGTCGTAATTCCCAAAAACGGCGGAACTGCCAGCCCGACAACACAGACAATGGTGCATATCACTATAAAATGTACAATAAATTTCAGAAATTTTGACATTTGTTACGCTCCTCATTTCTACTCTTTTCGCTCATTATACCCTGTTTTATCTTTATGGTCAATCTAATGTTATTGTTATGGCAATGCAATTGATTGCTGTGTTACTGTTCACACGCCACTATCCCGCGAGGTGTTTTGGCATGAATATGCCAAAATCCCGAGACATACAAGCCAAAATTCCATTGCCGTAGGCAATCTGGAATGAATTTTGGCTACGTTACTGTGAACAAAGTGAACAGTAACATTGCTGTCGTATACACGACAAAACACATCCGAAAAGCGGTCTTCCCTTCCGGATGTGTTCTATCCTGAATACTATTTGATCACTGATTACTTAAGTACTGCTCAATACCTGCCATAGCAGCTTCCTCATCCTCACCATTTGCAGATAAAGTAATTTCTTCCCCTGCATCAAGCCCAAGCGTCATCATACCCATAATGCTCTTTGCATTCACGCGCTTCTTTCCAATCTCTACATAAATCTCACTGTTGAACTGACTAGCCACCTGTACCAACTGTGCCACCGGACGCGCTTCCAGACCTGTGGATAAATTGATGGTGATTGGTTTTTTGATCATAATAATTCTCCTCCTTGTTTCTCCCGCAGTTCGTCAGCCATTGCACTCAGCTTTCTCAGTCTGTGATTGACTCCCGATTTGCCCACCTGCGGGCTTAACATCATTCCTAATTCTTTTAGTGTAGCTTCCGGATACTGCATCCGAAGTTCAGCAACCTGTGCAAGTCCTTCATTAAGCTGCTCAAATCCTATTTTCTGCCGGACCAGCTTAATATCCTCCATCTGCTTGACGGCTGCATTTACGGTTTTATTAATATTCGCAGTTTCACAGTTTACTTTTCTGTTTACTGAATTTCTCATTTCCTTCAGTATGCGGATGTTCTCCAGGTCCATCAATGCCACATTAGCTTCCATAACAGCAAGCATGTCAACAATCTGCGCACCTTCTTTCACATAGACCACATGTGATTTCTTACGCTGTACGATTTTGGCATCTACCGAAAAACTGCGGATGATCGTCTGTAGCTGCTCTGCTCTTTTTGCATCAGAACATACAATCTCAAAATGATACCCCTTCTCAGGATCACTGATTGAACCGGATGCTAAAAAAGCTCCCCTGATAAACGCCCGTTTGCAGCAATTCTGCTGTACCACCAGCATATCCGACAATACAAGCGTACCCTGGTCGATACTGTTCGTGACAAGCCGCAGTGCCTGAAAAATTACCTGGATTTCTTCGGGATCAGTTATTTCTATTGTATATACCTTCACCCGTTTCAAGTGACTGTTCTCACGTACAAATATCTTTGTTTCTATATTAAATGTTTTTTGCAATAATGTAAAGCACTTTCTTGCAACTGCTTCATTTTCCGTCTGGATTTTCAGTTTACTGTCCCCTGAAAAACATTCCATTTTCCCACAGGAACATAAAATCGCAGCCAGTTCTGCCATTTTGCAATGTCTGGCCAATCCAATCTGTCTGGAAAGTTCTTCCTTCACCATCCCTGAAAAAGACATCTCTCCTTTATCATCCTTCCTGTTTTCTGACCAGTCGGTCTTTCTGTGCATCTCTGTGTTCCAGCCTGAATCCGTATTTTGTATTTCCAGACAATCTGGAATAAAGTTCTCTTGCCAGCGTGACGGAACGATGCTTGCCGCCTGTACATCCAATTGCGATCACCAGATTTGTCTTTCCCTCTTTCACATAATTCGGAATAAGGAAATTGATCATATCTTCCAGTTTATCCGCAAATGTCCTGGCTATATCACAATCCATTACATAATTAAAAACCCTGTCATCCAGCCCTGTCAGCGGTCTGAGTTCGTCCACATAGTATGGATTCGGCAGGAAACGCACGTCAAACACGAGATCCGCATCTGCCGGTATTCCATATTTAAATCCAAATGACAGTACAGAAATCATCATATTGCAGAAATCCTGATTATCTACAAATATCCTGTCGATCTCCTGTTTCAGTTCTCTTGTCAGAAGATTGCTGGTATCAATGATATAATCCGCACGCTCTTTCAGAAAACGCATCTTCTCTCTTTCCATCCGGATTCCATCATCTACTCTTCCCCCCATTGCAAGAGGATGACTTCTGCGGGTTTCTTTATAACGTTTGACCAGAACACTGTCCTGCGCATCCAGAAACAGGATTTCAAAATCATACCCTGCCTTTTTCATTCTGTCCAGTACAATCTCCAGCTCATCCAGAGAACGCCCGCTTCTTGCATCGATCCCCAGTGCAACATTCTGCACATCTTCTCCATGTATCTCAGGCATCAGTGATGCAAATTTCTCCAGTAAAGGGATCGGCAGATTGTCTACACAAAAATACTTCGCATCCTCCAACATTTTCAATGCAGATGTTTTTCCTGCTCCCGATACTCCTGTAACTATTACAAAACGCATTTTCTATCTCCCGTCACTTCTTAATCTCATCTGTTGCTCATTGGTCTTTGGTCTTTGCACTCTGTTCACAGTACTTTTTCGATTCAGTCAGATCAAAATTTCCCAAGAAATTTCACTTCCGGTTCAAGAGTTACGCCAAACTGTTCTTTTACTTTATCCTGTACATCTCTGAGCAGTCTGCACACATCTGCTGCAGTTGCATTATCTTTATTGATCACAAACCCACAGTGCTTCTCGGAAACCTGTGCACCGCCTGTCTGGTATCCTCTCAGCCCTGCATCCATGATCAGCTTTCCGGCAAAATACCCTTCAGGACGTTTGAATGTGCTTCCCGCACTTGGAAATTCAAGAGGCTGTTTGCTTACTCTCTGTTCTGTCAGTTCTTTCATTCTTGCTTTTATGGCTTCCTGATTCCCCTGTTCAAGAACGATCACTGCGCTCAACACCAGATATCCTTTTGTTTTCACAAGACTTGTGCGATATCCCATTTCCAGCTTCTCTGCCGGAAGTACGAGAATTTCTCCTGCAGCTGTCATAACAGTGACTTCTTTCAGCACATCTTTCATTTCACCGCCATAGGCACCTGCATTCATGACAACTGCACCGCCTAATGTGCCGGGAATTCCTCCGGCGAACTCAAATCCTGTCAGCGACGCATTTTTGGCTGCCGCCGCGATCTGTGACAGCAGAGCTCCTGCTGTTGCATGGATTTCATTTCCTTTTACTGTAATATCGCCATAATTTCTGTAAAGCTGAATAATGACACCCCTGTATCCTTCATCGCTTACCAGAAGATTACTTCCATTTCCAAGAATGAAATATGGCAGTTCTTCATTTTTGCATATCTTCAGAATCCCGCTCAGTTCTTCCTCAGAAGACGGAAGCAAAAAGTAATCTGCCGGACCGCCAATCCGAAATGTGGTATGACGTTTCATGGGTTCATCCACTTTCACTTTCTCTTCTCCCAGCAGATCATTAAATTTCTCTATTATATTCTGATTCACAGATTTCATTCCTCAATCTTTCTATATTTATTATGATTTATTATGTTTCTTTTGACGTTTTCATTCTGTCGAATTTTCCGATCAGTTCCTGCAGCGTCAGATAATACAGTCATTATACTGTTACTTGTTCACTCCGTTCTCAGTAACTTAACCAAAATTCATTCCAGATTGCCTGCGGCAATAGAATTTTGGCTTGTATGTCTCAGGATTTTGGCACATTCATGCAAAAATACCTCGCGGGATAGCGGTGTGTGAACAGTAACATTATACTATCTCTCTGTCCAAAAGTACAGTTATTCATACATTCTTTTGCTGCCGGATATATTACCAGAATTACTGTTCACTCTGTTCTCAGCAACAAATGAATGACAGTGTATATATTTTTATATTTCTGCCATAATACATATCACAGATATATCTGTCCGGTGCTTCACAATAACAGACTGCCGGACAGTTACCCGAAAACTTCTTTTGTTGTCGGCAGGATCGGAGGCACTTATGTTAGAGCAGATTTTTCTCGGATTTACAGGACTATGTTTCGGTTTTATTATTGCCGGAGGATTAACCGGTCTTATGATCGGCCTTTCTATTATTCCCAGATATGCAGGAATTACCCACACAGCAGATCATATATTGCTGTACGAAGACATCACATTCTGGGGAACAGAACTTGGAAACCTGTTCTTTCTTTTTCACTGGAATATCCGGTTCGGCACCCCGTTTCTGATTCTGTACGGGCTCTTTTCAGGGATTTTCCTTGGTGGATGGATCATGGCCCTGGCAGAGATGGCAGATATTTTCCCTATCTTTGCCAGAAGAAGCAGATTCCAGAGAGGTCTTTCTTTTACAATCCTGTGCATAGCCGCCGGCAAAACTGTCGGGGCACTGATTTACTATTATAACGGATGGCTGCCATAATTTCCAGCTAATCTTTAACATCAGTGCCAAAAAAGCAGCAATCGATTACTCTTTACTCCGTTCTCAGTAACCTGGTGTGCCAAAATTCCGGATTTTCAATCAGAAAGGTTTTATATTATGTCAGACAATAATCTCAGTCAGAAAAAACAGAAACAATATGAAGAATACGTAAAAGCAGTCACTCCTGTCCACAGCCTGCCACTGAATATGTGCAAAGCCTTTTTCACAGGCGGAGTCATCTGTGTTGTTGGACAGGTCATCTTAAATTACGCAGATAACCTTGGGTTGGACAAAGATACCGCCGGCTCCTGGTGTTCCCTTATCCTGATCCTTTTCAGTGTGATCCTCACAGGATGTAATCTTTATTCCAAAATCGGCAGATTCGGCGGTGCCGGAAGCCTTGTCCCAATCACCGGTTTTGCCAATTCCGTAGCTTCCTCTGCGATCGAATATAAGGCAGAGGGACAGGTATTCGGCATCGGATGCAAAATATTTACGATCGCAGGACCCGTAATTCTTTATGGAATCCTGAGTTCATGGATTCTCGGTGTGATTTATTATCTTTTTACAATGATCCCGTAACTATTCAGCATCCATATCCTGAGAGGTGTTTTTGCATAAGAATCATACAATTATACAAGGAGGTTTCCTATGAACAGACAAATGACCTGCGGTACATCCAGCATTTCATTTCAAAATCCTGTCTTTGTTCAGAGCTGTGCTTCTGTTGTCAGCCGGAAAGAAGGGGAAGGGCCATTGGGCGTATACTTTGATACCATATGTGAAGATCCCATGTTTGGAACAGATACCTGGGAAGCTGCAGAAAGCACTCTGCAAAAGCAGGCCGCTCTGCTGGCAATCAAAAAAAACGGCCTCACCTGTTCCGATATACAGCTTCTTTTTGCAGGCGACCTGCTGGCTCAGACATCAGCCTCTTCTTTCGGAACCGCTGATCTGAAAATTCCTTTTTACGGTCTTTTCGGAGCATGCTCCACTATGGGAGAATCTCTTTCCCTTGGTTCAATGTGTATCGACGGCGGGTACGGAAAATATATCCTCTGCGCAACTTCCAGCCACTTTGCCAGCGCAGAAAAAGAATTTCGTTTTCCCCTGGGATATGGAAATCAAAGACCCTTATCTGCTACCTGGACAGTCACCGGTGCCGGAGCCTGTATACTTGGATATGAACCGCCACCACGCCCGGACAACAAAACACTAAACACACTCCGTAACCGCAATATCTGTGCAGTTATAACAGGAATCACCACCGGAAGACTGATTGACTTTGGGTTCAGGGATTCCCTCAATATGGGAGCTTGCATGGCTCCTGCTGCCTGCGACACCATAGCCCGAAATCTTCAGGATTTTCACCGAAAACCATCCGATTATGATGCCATCTTCACCGGTGACCTGGGCATGGTAGGACAGACAATCCTGTTCGACCTTCTCACAGAAAAAGGATTTGATATCTCATCTGTCCATCAGGACTGCGGTATGCTGATCTATGATCCTCAGACTCAGGATACACATTCCGGCGGCAGTGGATGTGGATGTGCCGCCTCTGTTCTGGCAGGCTATATTCTTCCGGGTATTATACAGAAAAAATGGAAAAGGATTCTCTTTGTTCCCACAGGTGCCCTTCTGTCAAAGGTAAGCTTCAACGAGGGGGATCCAATTCCCGGTATCGCACACGCTGTTGTAATAGAACAGTACAGGGTTCCGGATATGATGTAGATACAGAAATTTTTTCAGGAGGAAAAATACATGGACTATTTTAATGCATTCTGGACAGGCGGACTGATCTGTGCCCTGGTACAGATTCTTCTGGACAGGACAAAGCTTATGCCCGGACGGATCATGGTACTTCTGGTATGTACAGGCTCTGTTTTAAGCGCTGTCGGAATCTATCAGCCATTTGCAGAATTTGCCGGAGCAGGCGCTTCTGTTCCCCTGCTTGGTTTTGGCAATATCCTGTGGAAAGGAATGAAAGAATCCATTGACAAAAACGGACTGATCGGACTCTTTATGGGAGGCTTTACCGCCTGCGCGGTGGGAGTCTCCGCAGCTTTGATCTTCTCTTATCTTGCAAGCCTGATTTTCAAGCCCAAAATGAAAGGATAACATACCATGAGTGATACTCTCTATTTACAGTTAGATCAGAATATCCAGATAAACCATCCACACATTTATCTTCAGGACATTGCAAAACTTTCCTGCAGCAACAGTAAAATCCTGAATCGGCTCCGGGTGATGCCGGTTATAAATCTTGACCCGAATAAACCAGGACGTTATGTAATGTCTGTCATGGATCTGATCTCCGAAATCAAAAAAAAAGAACAGGACCTTGAAATCAATAATATTGGAGAAGCCGACTTTATCATCACTTTTAAAAACGAACCCGGTTCCGGACTTGTCTGGCAGTGGTGCAAGATTATTTTCGTCGGTCTTGCCGCCTTTTTCGGTGCAGGTTTCTCTATCATGACATTTAATAACGATGTAGATGTCGGTGGTCTCTTCTCGCAGATCTATACCCAGGTCACAGGACAGACTTCCGGTCATTTTACTGTTCTTGAAATCACTTATTCCATAGGAATCGGACTTGGGGTACTTTTCTTCTTCAATCATTTCGGTCATATGAAAATAACAGATGATCCAACACCTATGCAGATACAGATGCGTCTGTACGAGGAAAATGTTAATAAAACTCTTATCAAAGACATTGACCGTACTTCCGAAAAGTGATATACTTCGATAGCCGAGTGTTCGAAACCTTCCACTCGTAAAACAAATACTAAAGGAGATAATCAAATATGAAAAACAAAGGTACTCAGTTTCTGGCAGAAGCAGCAGTGATCGGAGCTATTTATGTGGTTCTGACTCTTTTATTCGCACCACTCAGCTATGGCGAAATTCAGATTCGCTTTTCGGAAGCACTGACCATCCTGCCATTCTTTACACCGGCTGCGATTCCGGGGTTATTTGTGGGATGTATCATTGCCAATCTCTTTGGCGGTGCCATTCCTGTAGACATTATTTTCGGAAGCATCGCAACACTGATCGGAGCAGTATTTACTTACAGACTCCGCAGCTGCAACCGTTTTCTTGCGCCGATCCCGCCGATTGTTTCCAATGCAGTCATCGTGCCATTCGTACTTCACTTCGGATACGGAGTAAATCTTCCGATTCCGCTTATGATGCTTACCGTAGGTATCGGAGAAGTAGTTTCCTGCGGTGTAGTAGGACTGATTCTTCAGACAGCCCTTCTGAAATACAAAAATGTGATTTTCAGATCACAGAGAACTGTATAACTTACGATATATAACAATAAAGATATTATAGCAAAAAGAGTGTGCAATATTATAGTAATCCGCACACTCTTTTTGTTACTGTTCACAGTAACCTCTTTTTTATTTACCTCTTCAGAGAATACTCCACCTTCTACAAGCGGTGAGTTAATTACTCCCATCTGCTTATACCTGCTTTTTAAGTTCCTTCAGAATCCGCTTTTCCATCCTGGACACTTGGACCTGGGAAATTCCCATCTCTGCCGCAATCTCCGTCTGCGTCATATCCTTAAAATATCTCATACCGATCAGCTGACGTTCTCTTGCATCCAGTTTTTTCAGGATTTCATCCAGAAAAATCCTGTTCAGTGCTGCATCCTGTCCATTTTCTTTT
>OLQS01002233.1_pt1 | contig 9871 bp, 10 predicted proteins | sample 1672291 | NCBI WGS metagenome assembly OLQS01 (sample SAMEA3136668, study PRJEB25190) | human gut metagenome | biome: human gut; feature: human-associated habitat; material: faeces | place: Austria | collected 2013
GCATATGACATCATTGCGTCAACGTACTGTAAAGGAATTGATTTTGTAGACAAATCAAACCGGATCCAAAGAGCTAAAAATGAGCAGATCTGAATCATACAGATGTCATAGATAAGAAATAGTAACGAACGAAACCATTTATTTGCTATAATACGTGTTTTTATCATTTTTTCCCTTTCGTATCCTACTTGCGCCGTCTGGAACGTTTTACCTGATTTTCTTCGCCTCCGGCAGCTGCCGTTTTCATTTCTGTTTTTTCTTCACTTTTCTCTGCTTTACCGCTGCTCCCACCGGATCCGTATCCGGAGTATTTTCCATAATATTTACTGTAATACCCACTATAATATCCTTTACTCTCCTGGTTTACCTTATTAAGAACCGCCCCAAGAATACGGCATCCGCTCTTTTCCAGCTGTCCCTTTACCTTTTGAACCATCTTATAACTGATTACTCCGCTCTCCACAACGATAACTGCCCCATCCACATTTCTCGCAATAATGGCCGCGTCGATGACACTGCCTAAAGGAGGGGAATCAATCAGAACGTAATCATAATGTTCGCGCGCGCCGCAGAGCATCTCTTCAAATTTTGCATTTCCCAGAAGCTCTGCCGGATTTGGCGTGGAAGGACCGGCGAAAATTACGTCCATATTATCAATATTAGTCCGATATGCAACGTTCTCAGCAGATTCCTGACCTACGAGATAATGGCTCAGTCCTCTTGTCTCCTGATCAACCCGGTAATGGCCCATCAATACAGATTTGCGCATATCTGCGTCCAGAAGAAGCACCCGCTTCCCATCCTCCGCAAAGGATCGGGCCAGCTGAAATACGACTGATGTTTTCCCCTCATTGGGAATCGTACTGGTAAACAGGATGACCCGCTGAGCATCTCCACAGAACGTGATATTGGTTCTCAGGGTTTTAAACGCTTCGTTGGCACGGAAATCCAGCCGCGGCAACTTCTTAAACTCTACTTTCTGCATCTACTCCACCGCCCTTCTGCCCCATCTGCTCTTTTTCTTTTTTCTTCGTTCATTTTCTTCAAATTCCGGTATCTGGCCCAGAGTATTCAGATCAAGATAACGTTCTATATCTCCGGCATTTCGGATACTGTCGTTCATCAGATACAGCAGAATGATAATGCCGGCTGCAGCGATTCCGGCCGCCAGACCTCCGAGTACCGTATTCTTTTTTACATTCGGGCTGGAAGGCGCGGTCGGAAGATTTCCCGTTTCTACAATTTTCGGGGGTACTGAGTCCATAATTTCGGCAATGCGTGCCACAGAAACAGATGCCACCTCATCGGCAATAGCCCTGGCGGTTTCTGGATTTGTATCTTTGGCTGAAATAGTCAGAATTCTTGTATCGGTTGGATTGTTGACCGTAATTTTTCCATTTAACTGCTGATATCCCAGGTTTAATCCCAGGTTTTCCGTCACCTGCTCAAGAACCGGGCGGCAGGTAATCCGAAACCCTGGATGATAATGATACCTTTACTGACAAAAACACGGTAACCAGGGTAGCGTCTGGGACATGCTGCAGCGGGAAAGGGTACTGCAGGGTGTCAGGCGGTCTGCTAAGACCGGTCCTACATACTCCCGTTTCACACCGGGGAGAGAGAATGAAAAAATCATGCTGGCAGGGAAGTTGCTGTCAGCATGGTGTGTGGAAATTAAAGAAGAAACTATTTATTTTATCCGTATTTGTTTTCAGGGATATGCAGAAAAGTCTTATTTTCTTCATATCCCTGGGATGAAATCCGGGAAAATCAGGAAGGAGAGCAACAGCATGAAACTATTTGCATTTAATGAATTGTTTTCAAAAGAGAAAAAGAGCAGGGGACAGGAATCTCTCGTATGCTTTGGAAAGATCAATAACGGAGAGGTTTTTATCAGTCCAGTCGTATGTCTGGATGCAAAGCCTTTGAATGCGGTGATATATAACCGTTTTGTATCTTCTGAAAGCGCACAGTGTTTTCTGGATTATGAACGTGAGATTGAGGTGTTATACTGTGAGGTACAGGAATATAATCTGCTGGCAATGTTTAACTCCGTGGGCTGCAGTACGGCTGTGGAGGATATTGCATGGGATAAAATACTGGAGCTTGCCCGAAAACATTTGATTGATGTTGTAGTCCTTCAAAGCATGAGCCGGCTGTCGGGAAACTTTGAGGAGATCATAGAAATTTTGGATACTCTTTACAGTTATGGTGTAAAAGTAGACTGTATGGGCTATGGCATCCTGGAACAGGATGTTTTATATCAGTACATAGAAAAAAGAAAGAGAGAAACCCAGATTTTAGAAGAAAGGATTCTTGAAATCATGCTGGAAAGTATGGATGAGGGAATGGAAGGGTAAATTCATATGCTTACCAGGGAAGACTTGATGCATATGAGAAACATGTCTTTTGAGGATATCAATCCGGCAGAAATACCAGATTTGGATGAAATGAACATAGATGTTACAAAAAGTAAAAGGGAAAAGATTCTGGGCATCCTGGAATCAGGAAAGAATCCTTATTTCATAAAAAGCGGAAATATCGTTGTGAAAGTAGGGTTCGCTTCTACAAGCCGTACAATAGAGGAAGCACTTGAAAGCCTTGTGCAGATGAAGTGGTGATACAGAGGAGGAAACTGTGATTTGTGTCAGCGGATTGCGGGGTAGACAGGGGAATAGAACTATGGTAAGATGATGGCAAGTAGAGGACAAGCAGCTTGTGCTTCCAAACATCAAATTAGTTTAGCTGACTAATTTAATGATTGGAGTGCTTGCTATGAAAAACCAAATTATCGAAAAAATCTTTCGTGTTGTCATATATCTGCGCTTATCCGATGAGGACGGCGATAATCAGGAGAGTGACAGCATATCTAACCAGAGGATACTGAACAGGGGATTTCTGGAAGGAAAACAGGAGTTTCAGATTGTAAAAGAGTGCGTGGATGATGGATATACCGGCACGAATTTCAATCGTCCGGGTTTTCAGGAAATGATGAGACTGATTGAAAATGGAGAGGCAGACTGCATTGTTGTAAAAGACCTTTCCAGATTCGGCAGGGATTTCTCAGGAGTCCTTCAGTATGTAGAACGTATCCTGCCTAAAATGGGTGTGCGTCTGATATTGGTAAATGACCAGTATGACAGTATTGCACCAAACCATGATTTTATTACCCTTCGTTTAAAAAGTTTTATAAATGACATTTACCCTGCGGATACTTCAAGAAGTGTGCGTTCTAATTTACATGCCAAAATGGTGCATGGACAGTGTGTGGCGCCGTTTGCTTCTTATGGTTTTCTGAAATCTCCGGAGGATAAGCACCAGTTGATGATTGATCCGGTAGCCGGCTCTGTTGTAAAAGATATTTTTCACCTGAAGCTGAAAGGGCACAGTCTGAATGATATTGCGGAAAATCTGAACCTCCGCGGTATACTGACACCGCTTGCTTATAAACGGATCTGCCTGAAACAGAATTTAAAGACTGGATTCAAGGTATCGGGGAATAACCAGTGGGAAGCAACCATGGTACGGCGCATTTTATTGGACGAGCGTTATACCGGTGTGCTGATTCAGGGAAAAACCACAACGCCAAACCATAAGGTCAAAAAGCTGATTCGAAAAGAAGCGGATGAATGGGTACGCTATGAAAATGCTTTTGACGGTGCGATTGATAAGCATACCTATGAGGTTGTGCAGAATCTTATGAGCCGGGATACCAGGAAGTCAGCAAAAGGACTGGCACTTCTGGGCGGTTTAGTGGAATGTGCAGACTGTCATCAGAGCATGGTGCGTAAAAGTCCCAATGGAACAAATTATTATTATGTCTGTTCTACTTCTCTGTATGAGAAAACCTGCAGTCCTCACAGTATCAGTGAGGAAAAGCTGATAGAAGCTGTAAGAAAAAGCGTCATGCATTATATTTCGCTTATTGTGGAACTGAATGAAATTCTGAGCTATGTCAAAACGGCTTCAATTCCACAGCAGAAATTGTATGAAGAGGATCTGCAGTTAAAAATGCTGGAACAGGAAAGTGAAAGAATCCTGAAAATCAAGATGAATCTGTATAACAGTTTTTGCGAAGGGCTTCTTGATGAAGAGGAGTTCAAGTCATATAAGAAAAAATATGATGCTTCACTTAAACAAACGGAAGAAGCTATAAAGAAGCAGCGGACAGAGATTGCAGATATGCAGGCAGCATTAGAAAATCAGCAGGAATGGATGAAACATTTCCTGGTTTATAAGGACAGAGAAGAAATAGACCGCATTATGCTGACCATGCTGGTAAAAAGAATCTGTGTGGATTCAAAGAAAAGGCTTACCATACATTTTTGGTTTGCAGATGAATTTGAACGTCTGATTTCTCTGCTTTCTACAGTAAATAAGGTGCAGCCGGATACGGGGATTGAGAACTTCCTTCTTAGAGAGGGGGAAGAGATCAGTGCCTAGAGTAAGCAAGAGAACAAAAAAAGCGGAAACACAGCCGCAGATAAAGTATTACCGTACTTATATTTATTTGAGATTATCCGAGAAAGACGGAGGCCACGGACGCAGAGATTCCATTTATATTCAGAAACAGATCTGCGTGGATTTTGCAAAGAAACATCCGGAAATGCTGATTATGAAAGTCTATACAGATAATGGTGTAACAGGAACCACCTTTGAAAGAAAGGCTTTTGAAGAGTTGATGACGGATGTGCGTGCAGGGAAAGTGGACTGTATTATTGTAAAGGATTTTTCAAGATTTGGTAGAGATGCCTTAGATGCAGTTGATCTGATTGATGTGATTTTCCCAACACTTGATGTACGTTTTATTTCTGTTCTTGATGAATATGACAGTGAAAATCCGGCCTGTGTGCAGGACAGGGTAACAAACATCCTGAAGCATTTTATGAATGATTATTATGCAAGGGAAGTTTCCTCAAAACTGATTCAGGCACATAAGATTTCCAGAGAAAAAGGAGAATATTGGGGCGGAAGACCTCCATATGGCTATGAACGTGCCGAAGATAACAATAAGAAGCTGGTGCCGGAGAAGACAGAAAGAAAGATTGTCCAGAAAATTTTTTACTGGTACGTGTTTGAAGATATGTCAAGCTATGATATGGCCAGGGAATTGAATGGCGGAGGAATCCCAAGTCCGACAGAAAGTTATGAAATCCGGAGATTCGGAAAAGTGAAAAGGAAGAAACGGATATATTGGGGAGCGGATACTATCCAGCGGATATTACAGAATCCATTATATATCGGTGCTGCCGTAAGCGGGAAAACAAAACAGATGCTTTGTGAGAATCTTCCATTTCAGATAATACCAAAGGAACAGTGGGAAATACAGGAAAATGTATGGGAGCCGCTGATTGAAAGGACAGTATTTGAACAAGCACAGCAGATTCTAAAAGAACGATGGAAAGATAACTTGGAGATATGGGCTGCGAGTATAGCAGGTAAGGGTTCCGCAAATGGACCTCTTCTTGGAAGAATTTATTGTGGATGCTGTGGAAAAAGAATGAAACGTTCCAGAACCGGACGCAATGGAAAACAGGAAAGGATGAGTTATCGGTGTTCTACCGCAGAAATCACTGATGAAACGGAGTGCCTGAAATATATAAATGAAAAATGTGTATTCCAGGCAGTACGTGGTGCTTTGCAGTATCAAATGAAACTCGCATCGGACTATCATACCAAATATGGTATGGATTTTTACAGAAAATTAGAGAAAGAAACTTCCCTGATTATAAAAAAATCAAAAGGTGATTATGAAAAATACGAGGGAAAACTGGAACAGCTCTTTGAACATTATGCTACTGGGCTTATTGATCGTGAGGAGTATCTGGAATTTAAAGAAACTTATCTTTCGGAACAGGAGCAGGCTCATAAAAAACTAAAGGAAAAACAAATTTATTATCAGAACATTTTAGAACGTCTTATGGCAAAGATAGACTGGGCAGATGAACTGATAAAATATCAAGGGGTTACGGAAATCACCAGGGAGATTGTGGAACGGTTCATAGAAAAAGTTGTGGTAAAATCCGCAACAGAGATTACCGTATATTTTTGGTTTGGAGATATCTTTGAACAGGAAGTACCGGATATGGAAAGGGGGCTTTTGGATGCAGTATAAGTATGTCATCGGTTATCTCCGGCTTTCACAGGATGATGAAGATAAAAATGATGAGAGTAACAGCATCAAGAACCAGAGGCTTCTGATCCAGCAGTTCATCAACGGTAATGAAGAGTTTCAAGGAGCAAAAACGGTATTCTTTTCAGATGATGGATATAGCGGAACAAATTTTAACCGTCCGGATTTTAAAAAGATGATGGAACTGGTAAAAGCTGAAAGTTCCTGCTGTGTCATTGTGAAGGATCTGTCCAGATTAGGAAGGGATACCATTGATACGCAGCAGTATATAGAAAAGATTTTTCCGTTTTTACTTGTCCGTTTCATTGCGATAAATGATTATTATGACAGCAGTGCTCCCCTTGCATCACGAAAGGATACAGAAGCTAAATTTAAGAATCTGGTAAACGGTATCTATCCGCAGATATGTTCAAAGAATATCAAGCAGGTCATGCGGAAACAGGCAGAAGCGGGAAAGTACCATGGTTCGGTTCCTCCTTATGGTTATATGTTTAAAAATGAGGATAAGACGGTACTGCATCTGGACAGAGAGGTGTCCGGAAATGTACGTTTTATCTTTGATAAAAGATTAGAAGGTGAAAAGTATTCAGAAATTGCTAAAATGATGAACGAAAAGGGAATAGAAACCCCTACGGCGTATCTTCTTAAAAAGGGATATTCATTATATAATACACAATGCCTTCCGGTATGGAACAGCCATATGGTAAGGAAAATTCTATTAAATCCAATCTATGCAGGCATCATGACAAACCATAAAAGTGAAAAAAAAGATTTGAGCACAAAATCCTGTGTCCGTCTTCCAAGAAAAGATTGGATCTATGTTCCAGGAACTCACGAAGCCATTGTGACAGCAGATGAACTTGATAAGGTTATGGGAATGGTGGAAACAGGTGCTGCGTATCATGGACCGCAGAAAATACCCAAAAATATATTCCGATATAAGCTGAAATGCGGATATTGTGGACGTGCCCTCCGGGTAAGAAGCGAGAATAAAACGCCTGCGATGGGCTGCAGTACATCCAAAGTCAGTCAAAACACAAAATGTTATGCCGGACAATATAAAACAGCAGAGTTTGAAAAGCTTTTCTTAAAGCTGGTTCAGCGGGAAGCTGCCCTTGCAGAAGATACATTGAAACAGATAAAACAGGTCAGTAAAACCCAGAATCTTTCAAAACTGAAAAGCCGTAAAAAAGGCTGTGAAGAAAAGGTGCAGAAAGTAAAACAGCAAAAGATGGAATTCTATGAAGCTTTCGTGGATGGTAAAGTGACAAAAGAAGGATATTTAAGGAAGAAAGAGCTGCTTACACAGAAGGAACACCGGTATAAAGAATTAATAACCGAGCTTCAGGAACAGATTATTCAAGCAGAGGAAAAAAGAAAACTTGCGAAATCACCGGAACTTCTTGCTTTTTCTAAATGCAAAGACCTGACAGAGCTTTCTTATGAAGTGATACAGGAACTGGTGGAGGTAATCTATTTCTATGACCCGGAACATATTGAAGTAATCTGGAAATACCGGGACGAATTTTTAGAGGCAGAAAAAGCTTTGGCTGAATGAAAAATAGTATGGAATATAGGCAGAGAAAAGGGAAGAACGCAGTGCGGACTTCCTTTTTTCTGCCTATAAAGTCAAATAGAGGATAGTAAAAATGGAAAGGAAGGTTTTCCTATGTATCTTGAAAAACCTATTGAAGAACTGATGAAACTTATTGAGGAAAGCGGGTATTCAACTTATGCTTCCTGGAAAATACAGCATGAGATGGAGGAAGCTAAACGGCTTTATGATTATTTGATTGAAGTTCAGGGGGTACCGGATGAAGAAACCCTTAAAAGGGGTATGTCCGTTGTGGTGGTACGGTATTATTTGTTTCTACTTAACCGTTTAAAATATATTCTTCCCTATGATGCCATGGGCTGCCAGTTTTCGGTTCCTTTATTTTTACTGGAAGAATTCCGGGATGAAAATATTCTTGAAAAAATCAAAAATTTTGGTGGTATATACACCTGGTTGGAAAGTTGTGAGTTGGAACACGAAATTCAGAAGTTCATTACAGTGCATCTTGATCCACGTGGAATCATCCTTTATATGGACATACTAAGCCACCGGCAGGATAAGAATGATATTATGCCGGAACCGGCAGTTAAACTCTCAATGGAAAAATGGATAACAAAGAAGAATGGAACAGAGTATGCTTGTTCGTAAAATTTCTGGCTGAAAACAGCAGACTAAAATAAAAAATGAGGAGGAAGGTCATGGTCAAGGAAAGAATACTTGCAGTTCCCTATACAACGGTTTTTATTGCACAGCTTCCAAAAGAAACACAGGATATCATCCGGGAGGATATGAAGCTGCACGCAAGGGAAAACGGATACCGCCTGGAATGGGATGCCGAAGCCAGGGATTATATTGGAATGACCCGGCGGTTTTGTGACATTGAAGAGATATATGCACATACGAAAGTGGATTTTTGTGAACCGGGTGAGGATATCGAACCATATGAAAGAAGCCAGCAGCGGAACATTGTTTTAAAACTCCCGGAGGATGATATAAAAGATTTATGTGCGAAAGCAGGAAGAAACGGTATGACTGTATCGCAGCTTCTTGAAAATTTTGTTTCAGACCTTGTAGGCGGTTCCAGAACAAACGGCTCAGATGAGAGAATGTATGCAAACCAATGGTTTGAACGGTGCTGGTTCAGTTTTGAACCGGAGCAGACATTTCTTAGTTACCTGCTTGACTGGGGACAGATTGAATATGCAATAGAGGACTGGACGGAGCTTGAGGATTACAAAGGTCAGGATACCCTGGATGAATATGATAAGGAGGAGATGGAAAGCCTCAAAGAATCTTTGGATGAACTGTTTGAGGAATATCAAAGTGCCAATAAGAATCCAGCAGATTCCACTTTGGAAGAGGGTATGCAAAAGGTTATAAAATGGGATAAGGAACGTCAGATGCTTCTGGCAGGAAACCCGGTGGAAAGAAGAAAAGAAAGATAAAAACGTCTTAATTGGGTTGGAAGGAGAATAAGAAATGAGCTTTATTAGTAGTGCGGAACTTGTTATTTTACGAAAGATGTATCCGGAGGGATGCAGGGTGTCCCTGGAAAGAATGGTTGATGAACCGTATGCAAAATTGCACCCTGGTGATCTTGGGACTGTAAGGAATGTTGATGATGCGGGGCAGATACATATTTCCTGGGATCAGGGGAGCAGCGTAGCCGTTATATATAAAGTAGATAGCTGTAACTGCTTGATGACGAAAGAACAGATGGATGAAACCCTTGCACAGATGAAAAGAATACCATTTGAGAATATGGACAGACTGCAGGCATGGATGGAAGAGAAACTTCTTCCGGTATTTCCAAAACTGTTTTTCAGACCGGCAATAAATGGTGAATTGTTGGTGGAGATGGGGTGCAGTGCATTCACATTGAAAAATGCAAGGATAACGGTTGGATTCACTCAGGATGCACAGGGACATATTTTCATAGACAGATGTAAACTTGGAATGGCGGTAACAGAAAAAAAGGAAATAGGAAAGGCAGCAAAACAAAAATAGCTTATGCAAAAGAAGGAGTTAAATGCAGTTTGGGAAGAAATGTTGACAAACTGGTAAAACCAACGTAAACTTTATTTTGCAGAAAGTGACAATTTTTTTTGGTAATTACTTGACACAATGGGGCAAGTCTACGGTGGCGAAGCTGATTGCCGGGTATTGGGATGTTACATCCGGCA
>OLQS01002235.1_pt1 | contig 9863 bp, 7 predicted proteins | sample 1672291 | NCBI WGS metagenome assembly OLQS01 (sample SAMEA3136668, study PRJEB25190) | human gut metagenome | biome: human gut; feature: human-associated habitat; material: faeces | place: Austria | collected 2013
ACCCTTAGCAGGGGCACCTCTTCGGCCTCTTGAGTACTTCTCCAGACTCCGAACTAATAGTTCAATATTAAATTCGAATGCACTTTGGAATCTCCCGAAGCGCATTTGTAATTATATGTAAAAAAACCTGTTTTGTCAACAGGTTTTTTTACTTTTTTTCATATTTTTTATTTTTACCCTAAAATCCGGTTTCAGGACTTGCAAATTTCATACTTCCATCAAGAAGTATACTGTGTTATTGTCGCTTCGATACGTTTTTTTACCTCTGCTGCAATCTCTGTTGTTTTCATATCTTTATACTCATCATAGTATATGGGTTCCAGAAAATGTACCTGCACTATAAGTTTTTTGACAGATCCCGTATCAAACGCTTTATAAGAATCAATCAGTGCTACGGGTACGATCGGACATTTTGATTTCGTTGCAGCTTTAAAACTTCCACCTTTAAATTCCTGCGGATGATTGCCGTCTTTGCTTCTGGTTCCCTCGGCAAAAATCAGATAGTTTCTTCCTGCCTTTACTTCTTTGATAACATTAATGATTACCTGCATAGATTGTTTGACATCATCACGGTCAATCATAAACGCTTTCATGCATGCAAATACCTGCTTCAGAAATGGTACGTTTGTCAGCTCTTTTTTTGCCACTACCGAGAAAGGTACCGGACACACCTGTATGATTGCAAGTACATCAAATAATCCCTGATGATTGGGAAAGAAAATAAACCCATTTTCTTTTGGAATATTTTCCATACCATGACCGTCAATTACCAGATTACCGCCTTTCACTGCTCTGTTATCTACATATTTAAGAAGCTGATATCTCTGTTCTTCACTGTAACGTTCTGCATGCGATGCATACCAGCATAACTTAAACCATCCATATGGAACAAAAAAGAGATTTCTAAATACCATCAGTAATATTCTTTTCATTTTTTTGCCCTCGATATATTACACTCCTGCTTTTTCCGAAATTTTGTCTTCATATCCCGGATTTTTCTTGATAAATGTTTCATATGCTTTGATATACGTCTTGTAAGCATCTGTCTTCATAAATTGGACATATGCTGTAGCCGCCTGAGTTTTCATATCATCTGTGATCTGTGATGGTGCCATGATATAATAAGTTTTATCCTGTTTACCAACCATATAAGTTTCAACACATGGATATTCCTGATCATCCTCCAGGATCAGATTGTAGGTTATGTATACATAACTGTACTTGTCATTTTCAGAAAGGATCTCACAATCCTGAACAGATACTTTCTTAGGATTATGTGCCGCAAAATATTTGAGTGTTGCTGTAATCTCTGTCTGAAGATCTGCTTCTGTATTATCTGCCTGGTTATAGCACTCCTTCACTTTCTTTTCTTTCCCGTCAGTATAGGACTGAATCAATTCCTCTGTTACTTTTTCCGGTGATTTATGACTCACTCCCCCGCATCCTGCCACACAGAGTGTCAGTAATACCAACACTCCGGCTGCAAGATATCTGTACCATTTCTTCATGGTTATTCCTCTTCCCCTCTGTTCTCATCCTGTGTCTCCTGATCTGTCGGCTGATCAGATTCTTCTGTTTCTGCACTGTCCGTAATTTCCACTGCTGCCTGCTGTGCATTTGTATCTTTTTCTTCTTTATCTCTCACTTTAGCTACACTGGCTACAGTGACACCCTCTGTAAGATTGATCAGTTTTACACCCGATGTAATTCTTCCAAGAATGGAAATATCAGCGCAGGCGATTCTGATGATAATACCTTCCGTAGTGATCAGCATTACTTCATTATCTTCATTTACAGCTCTTGCTCCGATTACATCACCGGTTTTCTCGGTAATCTTATAACATTTTACACCTTTACCGCCACGATTCTGACAGGTAAATTCGCCCATAGAAGTACGTTTACCCATACCATTTGCAGAAACTATCAGCAGACAATCTCCCTGAGAATTCAGCTGCATTGCTACCACTTCGTCTCCATCATCGATATTCATACCGCGTACGCCCATAGAAGTTCTGCCTGTACTTCTTACATCTGTTTCTTTAAAACGGATACACATACCATCTTTTGTAACAAGTATTATATCCTTCTTATCATCTGTAAGCTTAACCTCGATCAGTTCATCATCATCACGCAATGTGATAGCTGCCAGTCCGTTTTTACGCACATTCGCATATTCTTTAATCGGTGTTTTCTTTACCAGGCCATTCTTCGTAGCCATCATCAGATAATGACCATCTTCAAATTTGCGGAGCGGGATTACTGCAGTGATGCATTCCCCCGGCATAAGCTGTAACAGATTAATAATCGCAGTTCCTCTTGCAGTACGTCCTGCCTCCGGAATCTCATATGCCTTCAGACGATATACCCTTCCTGTATTTGTAAAGAACATCAGATAATGATGGGTAGTTGTCATCAGAAGTTCTTCAATGTAGTCATCCTCAAGAGTCTGCATTCCCTTGATTCCTCTTCCACCTCTGTTCTGGCTTCTGAAATTATCTACTGTCATTCTCTTAATATATCCAAGTTTGGTCATTGTGATCACTGTATTCTCTCTCGGAATCAGATCCTCTGTAGAAATATCGTATACATCATATCCGATAGAAGTCTTTCTGTCGTCTCCGTATTTCTCTGCAATTGCAAGAATTTCTTCACGAATCACGCGAAGAAGAAGACTTCTGTCCGCAAGGATAGCCTCGTATTTACGGATTTTTTCCATTAAATCAGCATATTCTGCTTCCAGCTTCTCTCTTTCCAGACCTGTCAGAGCACGCAGACGCATATCTACGATTGCCTGTGCCTGAACATCTGTCAGTTCAAAGCGATCCATTAACTCCTGTTTTGCGATCTGCACATTCTGCGAAGCTCTGATAATACGGATCACCTCATCAATATTGTCCAGTGCTTTCAGCAGACCTTCTAAAATGTGAGCTCGCTCTCTTGCTTTATTCAGGTCATATTTCGTTCTTCTGGTCACTACATCTTCCTGATGAGCCAGATAATATTCCAGCATCTGTTTCAGGTTTAATACCTTCGGTTCCAGACTTCCGTTATTCGGAATAAGTGAAAGCATATTTACGCCAAAAGTATCCTGTAACTGCGTATGCTTATACAGTAAATTCAAAACTACATTTGCATTTGCATCCTTGCGCAGATCAATACAGATTCTCATTCCCTCACGACTGGAATGGTCATTCAGGTCTGTGATTCCGTCAATCTTTTTATCTCTTACAAGTTCTGCAATCTTTGAGATCAGACGCGCTTTATTTACCAGATACGGAAGCTCTGTGACAATAATTCTGGACTTTCCGTTTGGAAGAGTCTCAATATTTGTCACTGCACGTACACGAATCTTACCGCGACCTGTTCTGTATGCTTCTTCAATCCCTCTTCTTCCAAGAATCGTCGCACCAGTAGGAAAATCAGGACCTTTTACAATATCCAGAATCTCTTCCATAGTCGTTTCGCGTTGTTCTTCAATGATATTGTCTATAATCTTGACAACAGCATCCACAACCTCTCTCAGATTATGAGGAGGGATATTGGTAGCCATACCTACTGCAATACCTGAAGTTCCGTTCACCAGAAGATTCGGATAACGGGACGGCAGTACAACCGGCTCTCTCTCTGTTTCATCAAAGTTTGGCTGGAAGTCAACAGTATCTTTGTTGATATCTGCCAGCATTTCCATGGAAATCTTACTCAGACGTGCCTCAGTGTATCGCATGGCCGCTGCCCCGTCACCATCTACGGAACCAAAGTTTCCATGTCCGTCTACCAGCGGATATCTGGTAGACCATTCCTGTGCCATATTTACAAGTGCTCCATAAATAGAACTGTCACCATGTGGATGATATTTACCCATTGTATCACCGACAATACGCGCACATTTACGATGCGGTTTGTCAGGACCATTATTCAGTTCTATCATGGAATACAATACACGTCGCTGAACCGGTTTCAGACCATCTCTTACATCAGGCAGTGCTCTGGAAGCGATAACGCTCATGGCATAGTCAATATAAGAGTCCTTCATGGTCTTTTCCAGATCCACCTCGTGGACTTTGTCAAAAATATTATCTTCCATTTATCTATTCTCCCTATTATCAGATATCCAGATTCTTTACAAATCTTGCATTCTCTTCAATAAATTCACGTCTCGGTTCTACCTTGTCACCCATCAGTGTAGTAAATGTAAGGTCAATCTCAGAAGTCGCAGCCTCATCCATGGTAACCTTAAGCAGGATTCGTTTCTCAGGATCCATTGTCGTCTCCCAAAGCTGGTCTGCATCCATCTCTCCAAGACCTTTATAACGCTGGATCTTGTTATTTCCGTCACGTCCGATTTCTGTCAGAATCTGATTCAGTTCATCATCGTCGTATGCATACCATACTTTCTTGTTCTTCTCCACCTTGTATAATGGCGGCTGTGCAAGATACACATATCCCTGTTTGATAAGCTCAGGCATAAAACGATACAGGAAAGTCAGCAGAAGGGTTGCGATGTGCGCACCATCGACATCGGCATCAGTCATAATAATAATCTTATGATAACGAAGTTTACTGATATCAAAATCTTCATGAATTCCTGTTCCGAAAGCTGTGATCATAGCTTTGATCTCTGCATTTGCATAAATCTTATCCAGACGTGCTTTCTCTACATTCAGGATCTTACCTCTCAGTGGAAGGATAGCCTGTGTTACACGATTTCTGGCTGTTTTTGCAGAGCCACCGGCGGAATCTCCCTCTACAATGTAGATTTCACAGTTCTCAGGATTCTTATCTGAACAGTCTGCAAGCTTTCCAGGAAGTGACATATTATCAAGTGCTGATTTTCTTCTGGTCAGATCACGAGCCTTACGTGCAGCCTCACGTGCTCTCTGTGCAAGAACTGATTTCTCTACTGTAGTTTTCGCTACTGTTGGATTCTGCTCAAGGAAAATCTCAAGCTGCTTGCTCACCACGCTGTCAACAGCCCCTCTTGCTTCACTGTTTCCAAGCTTCTGTTTTGTCTGACCTTCAAACTGGGGATTCTCAATCTTAACACTGACGATTGCAGTCAGACCTTCGCGGATATCATCGCCACTCAAATTGGGTTCACTGTCTTTAAGCAGCTTGTTCTTTCTGGCATAATCATTGAACGTCTTTGTCAGGGCATTTCTGAAACCTACAATATGAGTACCACCCTCAGGTGTATTAATATTATTTACAAATCCATAGCAGTTCTCTGTATAAGAGTCATTGTGCTGCATGGCAACCTCTACAGACACACCGTTCTGCTGTCCTTCGCAGTAAATGATTTCCGGGTAAAGCGCTTCCTTGCTTCTGTTCAGATAGCTTACAAATTCACGGATACCACCTTCATAATGGAAAACTTTCTCTCTTTCCATTCCTTCTCTGGTATCTTTAAGAGAAATCTTCAATCCCTTTGTCAGGAATGCCATCTCTCTCAAACGCTGTTTCAGAATGTCATAATCATATACTGTTTCCTCAAATATTTCTTTATCCGGAAGGAAGACAACTGTTGTTCCGGTCTTATCCGGCTGGCAGTCTCCCACAACCTTCAGAGGATACATAGTTTTACCGCGTTCATATCTCTGCTGATAAATCTTACCTTCATGATAGATCCTTACTTCAAGCCATGTGGAAAGTGCATTTACTACAGACGCACCTACTCCGTGAAGACCACCGGATACCTTGTACCCTCCGCCTCCAAATTTACCGCCGGCATGAAGAATGGTAAATACTACTTCTACAGCAGGAATCCCTGCTTTATGATTGATTCCTACCGGAATACCACGTCCGTTATCTACAACTGTGATAGAGTTGTCCGGATTAATAACTACCTGAATCTCTGTACAAAATCCTGCCAGTGCTTCATCAACCGCGTTATCTACAATCTCATAAACCAGATGATGAAGACCTCTGCCGGATGTACTTCCGATATACATACCTGGTCTCTTTCGTACGGCTTCCAAACCTTCCAGAATCTGGATTTGATCCGCTCCGTATTCTGTATTTTCTCCGCCCATTTCTTTCCTCCTGTTATATATACTTATCACCAGAATATATCTGAAAACCCCTGCGTGAAAATTATAGACAGGTTTTCAAATATATTCTGGTATCTGGACATAATAATACAAATTTATTATAGCACAAAAGCCCGTTCCTTGCCACAGCCTGAATAAAAAAGAATCCCCGAAAACGGGAATTCTTCTGTATGTTAATCTTATTCTTCGGTTTTATTGATGAGGTACTGATAGACATCTCTCTTCGTCATTCCTCTGTCATTTGCTACCATTTTCATAGCTTCTTTTCTTGAATGTCCCTGATTTTCATAGATTTCCATATGTTCTTCTATGGTAATTTTTTCCCAGGATGCCTTCTGTTCCTCTTCCATCTCCTGTCTGCTTCTGCCTTCGATCACAAGCACACACTCTCCAAGCGGCTTCTCTGTCTGATAATAGAGGATCAGCTCCTCGATAGTCGTATGGAATGCAGTCTCATGTCTTTTCGTCAGTTCCCTGCAAAGAGTCATTCTGCGATTTCCGAGAGTTTCCTTCAATTCCTCCAGAGTTCTTACCAGTCTGTGAGGAGCCTCATAGAGAATGATAGTTCTCGTTTCATTCTTCAGTTCTTCCAGAATCAGTTTTCTTTCTTTTTTATCTGCCGGAAGAAATGCTTCAAAAGCGAATCTTCTGGTTGGAAGTCCGGACAGAGTCAGGGCAGTGATACAGGCAGCAGGTCCCGGAAGAGAAGTTACTTCAATCCCCGCTTCATAACACATTGCCGCAAGCTCCTCTCCCGGATCTGAGATCCCCGGAGTTCCCGCATCTGTGATCAGTGCAATATTCTGCCCTTCCTGCATTTTACTGATCAGAACATATGCCTTATCAATTTTGTTGTACTCATGATAACTGGTCATAGGTGTTTTTATATCAAAATGGTTCAGCAGTTTAATACTGTTTCTGGTATCCTCTGCTGCAATAAGATCCACTTCTTTCAATGTTCGAAGTACCCGGAGTGTAATATCCTCCAGATTTCCTATGGGTGTTGCACATAAATACAATTTACCACTCATAATTTGTTTCCTCTCATATTACTTTGCAAATAAAATTCGGTTAAATCATATCATAAATCTTCAGTATATTTTCTGTATAGACTCCCGGCTCTTTATATACGATCAGAGGAGGTTCCACTGTAACTCTGGAATTTCCTCCCTTTAATGCCTCGATCAGAACCATGTTCGGTTCTCTGTCTATGTATGGATATACAAGCTGCATCCTTTTCGGTTCCAGACGATACTTTGTGAGAACATTCATAATCTCAGCCAGTCTGAACGGTCTGTGCACCATATAAAATCTTCCACGTTCTTTCAGAACCTTTGATGCCTGGCTCACCACATCCTCCAGATTACAGAGTACTTCATGTCTGGCAATTGCTTTTGGCATATCCGGATTGCGAAGTCCATGCTGTCCGATCATATAAGGCGGATTACTTGTCACTACATCAAAAGAAGCTGCCCCAAAAATATCAGCAGCCTCCTTAATATCACCCTGTACGATCTCAACATCGTCCTCCAGATGATTATATCTGACACTGCGTCCGGCCATATCTGCACACTCTTTCTGAATCTCAAGACCTGTAAAGTGTTTCCCATTTGTTTTGGTTTTAAGCAGGATCGGGATAATTCCCGTTCCTGTTCCCAGATCCAGAGCAGTCTCACCCTTTTTTACTTTTGCAAAGCCGGAAAGAAGAACTGCATCCATCCCAAAACAGAATTTATCCGGATCCTGTATCACATAATATCCGTTCTGAAGATCATCTATACGTTCATTATCTTTTACCAGCTGATCAGTCATTTAATTTGGAATCTCCTTTTTTATCTTCCAGATTTCCAAGTTCTTTTAATTCTTTTTCAGAGACTTTGACTTTCTTCTTTCTCGGTCTGAATTTCAGGTCATCTACCGGAAATTCCTGAATTTCTTTCTCGTCATTGATCTCTACAATTACCTTTACACGTTGACGAAGCACGTTTACACTGTGTACAGTTCCGGTAAGCCCATCCGGAGTTGTAACTGTATCTCCCAGTCCCGGAAGCTTTGGTTTCATGTACTGAAGTGGATATGCCATTGTTCCACACTCTTTCAGTTTTTCTTTGAAAAGTTTAATGTCTTTGTAATGTACATGGAAGATTTTATCTCTAAACTCGTAAAGCGGCTGGATGTAATCAATCATCTGCCATACAAAATGAGATGGATCATAATTGATTCCGATATAATCACTGTCAAGAATATCAAAGACTTTTCTCCAGATTACCGGTGTTGTCATCAGGTTCTGTCCACCTGGCCACTGATCTCCGTCAAAGAGCATCGGGCAGTTTTCGATTGCAATACGAACTTTCTTTTCCTCTGCGTAACGCACGATCGGAATCCAGATTTTTTTTACCAGTTCCAGATTTTCTTCTACTGTCTTTGTCTGATCTCTTCCGATAAAGGTTGTAACAAGGTTAATTCCAAGTTTTTTGCTTGCATCGATTACTTTGTATAAGTGTTCAATATTGGCAGCTCTTTTTTCCAGATTTCCATCCATGGTATTCGGATAAAATGCCAGAGAAGAAATCTCCACATTCTTCTCTTTGCAATAAGAAAGAATTTCTTCTGCTTCTTTGTCTCCCAGATTTGCCACGTCGATGTGGCTGACTCCTGCATATCTGCGCTCTGCTTTGGCTTTCGGCCAGCAGGCAACTTCCACACATTCATAGCCAATCTCTGAAACCGTATCGATCATTTTTTTGAAATCATAATCTTCCAGTATTGCACTGACTAACCCTATCTTCACTCTAATTCCTCCTCATCTACGCGAACGGTTCTTCCAAGTTCGCTTGATTTCAGACTTCCGAAAATTGCTTTCATTGCACTGAGTACGCTTTTCCCCGGAACAGCCGGTTCTGTATCATTTTCTACAGATTCTACAAAGGCATCAATGATTCCTGATTTTGTCTGATTATCATTTGTCTGAATCTGATCAATATCGTAGAACACTTTTCCTCCATCTTTGCGGATCAGTTCGATACAATATTTCGGTTCATGATAAATCTTGAGCATTCCTTCTGTTCCATAGATGATCGTGGAATTATCCTCCTCACCATAATACGTCCAGCTGGCTGTCATCGTTCCGATGATTCCGCTCTTCATTTTGTAAATACAGATGGCATTGTCATCTACTCCAATCAGGTTTCCATTACTGTCTTTCTTATCCAGAGTCGTAACTTTTGCAGTTGTTTCCTCTACTGTATCATTAAGCAGGTACTGGATCAGGTCTGTCTTATGTACTCCAAGATCTGCCATTGCTCCCATTGCAGCTCTCTTCTTATCAAAGAACCAGTTTTGCGGACCAGCATCTACACTCCATGTTTCCGGACCGCCATGTCCGAATGTTGTTTTGAAAGTAAGAACGCTTCCGATATCTCCACGCTCGATGAGTTTTTTTGCTTCTGCATGGGCTTTTGCAAATCTCTGATTCTGACCGATCATAAGTTTTTTGCTCATCTGCTCTGCTGTATCCACCATCATCTGGCAGTCTTTTAATTTTGTTGCCATCGGTTTTTCACAAAGTACATGTTTTCCGGCTTTTAATGCTGCAATCGTAATTTCAGCATGCACATGATTTGCCACACATACACTGACTGCATCAATTTCCGGATCTGCCAGCATCTCCTCAACGCTTTCATAAGACTTACAGTCATATTTTTCAGCAAGTTCTTTTGCCCGCTGCAGATTCAGATCATAAAGGCCAGTCAGCTTTGCATTCGGATTATCCAGATATTCCGGAATATGACGAACCTGTGCAATCTTTCCACATCC
>OLQS01002238.1_pt1 | contig 9845 bp, 12 predicted proteins | sample 1672291 | NCBI WGS metagenome assembly OLQS01 (sample SAMEA3136668, study PRJEB25190) | human gut metagenome | biome: human gut; feature: human-associated habitat; material: faeces | place: Austria | collected 2013
AACAGTTATGGATACAACAGTGGCTCAGACCAACAACAGTACAACAATATCCGTTTTATTGTCCCTGGGCAGTATTGTTTACAGTCTGTCCAAGGAAACACACTGGATAAGGATCCGGCAGAAGGACCCGGACAGTGGTGCCTGGTCCATGTGTTAGATTATCATATTTGCTTCTGCCCGCGGAGCCAGAACTTCGGTTTCTGTTGCATGGATTTACTCGGATCTGACATTATGACACTTGCCGGAAGTGCGGTGATTTTACAGCGCTGTTGATGGGTGGTGGCATGAGAAGGAACGTTCCTGAGGATAAAAAAGCCGACCCCCCTGTATAATCAAAGGTTTCGGCTTTTTATGCATTAAACAGTAAAATCACACTAAGAAAGCCAGAATTCCTGATGGAATCCCGGCTTTCCTATCCTAATGTTCCTGAGCGGATTCGAACCGCTGGCCTTCCGCTTAGGAGGGAAAATGTTGACTGTCGATCTCTGTCGCGCAGAGTCGATTTGAGTCGATATCTGCAGGATTTTTTAAAGGTCCGAGTCGCTTTGCGTCGGTCTGAGTCGCTCCGTGTCGGTTCCTGTCGGTATCTGTCTTTTAGCCAAATCTTAGCGAAATCGGCTTTTTTCTAAGAATGGGATACGAGGTGCTGTCGAGTAGAAGTCCTTTTTAGCGTTCTCCAGGAAGATTGAATCGAACCTGTCAAAGCATCACACCATTTTCTGCGGAACCGCTGTACTCTAATGGGTGTTAGGTGCATTTGAAGGAGATTTTCCTTCAAAACTGGGCCTTTTTCCGTTTTTCAGCACGAGGCTTACTTTTTTTGTTCAGCACGAGTCCCAACAGGAGGCCTTTTTCAGCAGGTGGACTTCTGTTGTCTAACAGCTCCAGATGCCATCCGGAGAGAAAAAATAGCGGGCAGCCAATTCCTTTTGGAAGAACTGTCCGCTATGTATTTTATTCGTAACAAGCGCTGAATGCAGGCCTCATTTCTTCAATCTGTCTACGGGTCAGACCATATCCGGCAGCTGTTTTTTCCCAGTTATCTCTGACGATTTTCAGAATTTCTTCCGCCTGCGCCTCAGCATCCGATTCTGAAATACCAAATCTCACAGCGGTCTGCACTGCAAGATCAATACTGATACTGTTATCTTCCTCATCCACATTGAGAGACAACTCATCACCGTAAGGAACAGGGTTTACATCATACAAAGGGGAAAGAATCCAGCCCTTATCTGTCAGGATAAATGCATGGTTTCTCAGGTGATCATCCGTATTAGTAACCGCCATATTAAACACAATACGTTTCCAAAGCTCGCCCAGATCCTTCTTCGGCTGCGCACCATAGGACTTGATAAAGGCTGCAATATCCAGATAGCTGCTTCCATCAGCAGCGGATGCGCCGTCTGTTTTTCCCAGCAGCGTCATTGCAGAAGCAAAATGTACTCGCTTGCTTCCCATACGATCAAAACGCTTTATCAGGAAAGTGCTTCCAAGTGGTGAAAACTTCTCAAGCTTCGCTTCTGGGACATTCAGACCGCAGAGCGCTGCAAGATCATGCGCCACCATTTCCCATGCCCCAGTATCATTTTCATCGTTCTTTGACGGGAACTTTGCAATCCAAAGCTGATCTTTTGTATCCACTACGGTTGCCTTCGGTCTGGCACCACCCAGAGAAGATCCCGGCTTGATCAGCTGATTCAGCCATTTTTCAGTTAAACCAGTCTCATCATTTTCAAAGTTTCTGGAGGCTTCCTCCAATGTGCGAAGCGTAGCCCAAGGCGGGGCGGCTGTTTCCTTATCATCGGAAAGGAATGGACCTTCCTGATTTGCCTTAAAGCGAATGCCGCCCATTCGGGTTTCATCATATACGCCGAGAAGGTAATCGCTGTCATAAAGTTTAGACGGCTTACGGCCTTCCTTTTCCGCAAGAATTCTTTCACGCTTATTCATAAGAACGCGTCCCCAGCGATCCGGAGAAGCATCTGCAAACAGACCAAAAATGTTCTTGCCGGTCGGATACTGTCTTCCGGAATACGGCATAAGCTCCGGATCCAGAGTCAGAGTAAGACCTGTTTTTCTCAGCCAGTCTTTATCGTATTCAAATGAATAGGATTCTCCGCCTTTGATAACATTTACATATAGACTTCCTAAAAGGCGCGGCTGATCTGTACTGAAATCATCATAAACGAAGATTGTTTTCTGATTTACTGCCATACTTACGACCTCCTCGGTGCACGTTTCTTTGTAATCAGATTCAGATCCTGTAGCTGTCTGCCCATCTCATCATCTTTGGCAACAAGAAGCAGATCCTTGTCCATGTTATTTAATGCATGCAGGACCGCTGCATATATGCCCATAGCAACCGACGGATCTCCTTTTTCAACCTTCCAGAGAGAGGCACGGCTGATTCCGGCGCGTTCAGCAACCAGTTCCGCAGATAAACTCCGTCTGAGTCTTGCAAGCTTAATCTGTTCTCCCATAGTCTGCAGGATTTCTTCTGTTCCCGGTAATATATTATACGCAGCTTTCTTCATTTCTAATCACCATCCTTGTAATGTTTATTATTATATACATAGACTGTGATTTTGTCAATGTTAGAAAGCGTTACGAGTTCTGCGATGTTGTTCAAAGATACAGTTCCCGCAAAAATAGCGGGCAGCCATTCCTTTTTCGGGAAGAACTGTCCGCTATGTAAATTTATAAGGATTTCGCCAGGGTTTTGAGGAGTGCTGCCATCTCCGGATTCTGCAGAAGCTTCAGAAGTGTTGCTGTATCTGCCGACACATCTGCAGCCGGTGCAGCTTCCGGCTGTGACTCAGGCTCTTGCTTTGCCGGATCCTTGCCAGCACCGGAATAGAATGCATCCTCGAAGAGCATTGCATTATTGCGTCTATCATCATCCAAGATATGCGAATACACATCTGTAACCATCTTAACCTGTGCGTGGCCGGAGTCACCCTGAACCGCTTTGATATCGCCGCCGTTCAGCTTCAGCTTATAGGTAATGCTGGAATGGCGGAGGCTATGGAATACCACTCTCGGAAGATCGTTTCTTTCGATGAGGGTACGGAAGGATGCATTGATGGTGCCAGCCTCCGTAGGCATACCCAAAGGACCTGCAATCACAAGATCGAAATCCTGGTATTCATCACCCAGAGCGCTGATAGTTTCCTGCTGTCCCTCTTTCCATTTGATTAGCATCTCTGCCACAGTGCGCGGCAGGAAGATTTTTCTCACAGAGGATGAAGTCTTTGGAGCCTTCAGCACCTGAACTGTTGTGGTTCTGGAGGACATCGGAGGAAACACCAGCATAACATCCTTGCTGTCCAGTTTTGTCAGCGTATCACGACTGACGCGCTGCAGCTCCTTATTGACCTGAATATAAGCCTTGCCCTCGGCAATGGCCTCCGGCGAGATCTCCACGCAATCCCAGGTAAGCCCTAGCAGCTCTCCCATACGAAGAGAACAGGCAAAGGCAAGATTGAGGCAGAGCTTCAAACGCTCGTCCTCGCAAAGCTCCAGAGCCTGAAACAGGGTTTCTGCCGTCCAGATCTCACGCTTTTTGTATTCTGCCTTCGGAACAGAAGCATAATCCGTCGGATTCTTCTCCATAAGCTCCCATTTGACTGCCTGTTCAAAGCAGGAATGAAGCAGCTTATGTACGGAGCGAATCGTGTGGGGAGTCAGAAATTCACTTTTCTTTTTGCCGATGAGAGGATCCACCGGCTTTGTTTTCAGCAGCTGCTGATAGTACTTTTCAATTACACGGGTATTGATTTCTTTCAGCTTCAGAGAACCGATAATCGGTGAAATATAATGATCGATCAGTCCCACGTTTGAGGAATAGGTAGACATGGCCCAGGTGGCCTTGCCATAGAGAGCCACGTATTCCTTCAGAAGATCGTCCAGTGTTTTACACTTCGGAACGGTGAAGGTGCCAAGCTCCTCTTTATATTCGATTTCTTTCTTGCGCCGCTTCGCCTCGGAAGCGGTCTTGTAGGTTTCCCATTTCTGTTTGCGCTCGCCGTTTTCATTGGTGTACTGATACACAACGCAAAACCGGTTGCCACGCTGTACAAGTGATGCCATTTAACTTCCTCCTTTCAGCAGCCCCTAAAATCCATCCAGTCCTCAAATTCCTCTCGGGGAATTCTCCAACTATTGCCAAACTTTCTGGCAGGAATGGTTCCTTCTTTAATCCACTTATAGATACTTGACCTGTGAATACCGAAGAAATATGTAATTTCCTCAATGGTATAAAACTTGGGATTCTTGGGCTCCCGCGGCTTGTTCTGCTGCTCCCGTTCTCGCTCCAGCTGTTCGCGTTCTTCTGCAGTGAGGATATGATATTTATCCTGACCGGCAAGCCAGCGCATGAAGCTTTCTCTTGTGACCTTTTTTCTGTCCGCAACGAAAACATAGCGGAAGCGGCCCTGGTTTTCCTTGGCATTCAAAAATGAATACACTTCCTTACGATGGATCCCCAGCATCCAGGCAATTTCCGGCATAGTGACCGTATCCTGTTCAATCTGGGCATCTCGCTCCTTGTCTTCCTTGGTGCGATAACGTGTCTGGGAATAATACCAGCGTTCAAAGACCTCTACGGGAACTCGCATCCAGAAATCCACCTTGATGGTTTCCAGATGATCCCGCTTGATAATGCTGTAAACAATGTCCTCACTGACCTCCAGCATCTGAGCAATATCCCGCACAGAATAAGAAAGCTTTTTCAGTGCCGCCCCGGGAGGCGGACCGTCCACCTTCTTATACTTGATCTGCATGGAATACCAGCGCTCAAAGCTTTCCAGAACAATACGCATTTTCCCGTTTACCAGGATGGTCTCAAAGTGGTTCCTATGAACAAGCCAATAGGAGTCCGTCTTCCCGAGTCCCAGGAGCTTACGCATCTCCGGTACAGACATGGTGGTCCGCATTACTTCAACAGGTTTTTCTTTGTAAGGGCTGTCTTCATTGATGAACTCGATGGATTCATCTTTTTCTTTAATCACCTTGCTGCATCTCCTTTCATGAACTCGGTCATCTCTGACCGGGAAAAGCGTATCATTTCTGCTAAGAAAAGCCCACGGTGCCGATCAACCAATATTAGCTGAATCGGCACCCTTGACAAACGGATCAGAGCTTGTTATCGAGCCATTCATCAAAGCTCTTTTTGGAAATGCGATATGCACCGCCGCCTTCCGTGCCTACACGGAACCAGCGAAATTCATTATGTTTGATCAGGTTATACACCGTTTCCCGTCCGCAGGAGAGCATGACCTGCAGGTCCTCAACGGTATAACAGCGCTTCTCAGGAATTGCCGCAGCAGATGCCGGATCCACTTCATAGGTTTCAATGCATCCGATGATGCTGGTCTGATCAGGTCTGTCCACCAGATGTTCCTTCATTATGTGTTTCCTCCTTGTAATCGTAGTACTTGCCATGACGGAAATGTCCGTCGCGGCTGTATCTTTCAGGGATGTAATAGCCAAGCTGTACCTTCACCGCTTCATCAATGCCTCGCATCTGTCCGCCGGATACCCGGCCAAGATAACGAATAATGCAGGTTTTATCGAAGGTACCCAGCTGCTCTGCCAGAACCGTTGAGGGACGCTGGAGCCCCTTTGCCTTGCGCAGCAGATAATGTGTCGGCTGCTGCTTTTTCTTTTCTGTTTTTGATGTGAGCGGTGCCAGCGTCAACGTGGGAGCGTAATAGTTGCCCACGTCATTCTGCAGCACCACAATCGGTCTCACGCCGCCTTGTCTGGAGCCTTCCGGTTTACCCAGATTTGCCAGATATAAATCACCTCGGCGAAAGACCCAGCCTGATTTCATCATGTGGTCATCCTCCAGTCCATTTTAGTCTTTGACTTATATGGATAAGATGCCGCCGAACCAGTGATCCGGCAGCACCTTCTGCTGATATGCTTCCTCCGTATTTTGCCTCGCTACCCCGGAAGTCAGGGATTTCTCCTCATCGCTCAGACACCTTACGGTGCCTCACCAGGTCGCAGCAGCTAACTGCATCATAGGAATCTAACCTCCCCGCCTTCACTGTGGCCGGGCCGCGTCTTACGGAAGTATCATTATCCCTCTTGCAGTCACTGCCACCGCCGGTTGCTGTCCGGCATTTGCTTCAGCGAATCGCTCTGTTCCTTTGAACGTCACGGCGAGCTGACGAAGGCTACTGCTTCGAGGATTTACCTGGGAGAATGTGTATTCAGCTTTCAAGGTACATCGGCAGGAGGAGCAGTCAGCTCCATCTGTCTGATTAAAGTGTACGATTTTTCGCAGTTTCTTTTTATGACGCACCACCCATATTCTTATGGGACTTTCCCATATTGGTATTCGCATGTTAGAGCTCCTTATCAATGGCGCTCAGGAATTCGATCATGGCATGGATCTTGTGCTTTAAGATATCTCGTTCCGGAGTCATACCGATTGCCAGATAATCCAGAGAAGTATGAAAAACAGATGCCATTTCTACCAGCAGATCTATGGAAGGACCTTCTTTTCCGCTTTCAATTTTTGCGAGATGAGATTGTGAGCTGTTTAATCTTTCCGCTAAAGCCTCCTGCGTATAGCCGGAGAGCTTACGAAGCTTGCGGATTCTTTTTCCGCATGAACTTGGGTCATAATACATGACAATACCCCCGAATGTAGATTTTCAGCTCAAGCGCTTAAGCTGGTTAAAGTCTACCTTTCGGGGGTTTTTTGAATTGATATCAGTGGCCTTGCACGGCCTATTACTTTATTACGCTGTCAATAACCTGAATATTTCACCGGGTATTACAGCAGTCATTTACGTTACACCAGACATAACATAGCTTATTTCAGATAGATTTGTTCTACCAAAAGCTTTTCCTGGAGCTCCTTGAAGGCAGGCTCCGGCAGCATCTGCCTTGCGCGGTCATATTCCGCCTGCGCACTCTGCACGGATCCGATTTTCATCAGGGCAGCAATCAGCCAGTAAACAGCTTCCGCATTGCCCGGTTCAATCTCCAGCGCCTTGGAGGCAAAATGCTGAACGGACTGATAATCCTTCAGCTCTGCAAGATCCTTCAGTAGCTGATTTACAGCAAAGAGATATTCAATGGCGTAGTGCTCCGATGTGGATAGAAGCCAATGTTCATGGGATGCTTCCCGATAAACCGGGCCACGATACAGCTTGACTGCCTTCTTGTATTCTTCAATGCGGGGAGAGATATCTGGCTGCGCCTTGGCATTGGCGATATAGCGCTCAAATTCCTGCAGATCCGTAATGAGATTATAAAAGTCATTGATCCGATATCCATATCCGCTGTTGACCACGAGAGAATTCTTCGGATCCAGGATGGATTCCAGCTTCGGCTTCATACGGCTCATTACCACACGCAATGCATTCTGCGCATATTCTGATTCTGAGTCATTGCTGAGAGCTTCCGCAATGGTTCGGATCGGCATTGGTCTTTTGTGGAGAACCAGATAAGAAATCAAACGCCAGCCCTTCGGAGAATTCAGTGTCTGCGCAGACAGCTGTCTCTTGAGGGTATGGATCTCCGGTTCGCCAAACAGACGGATGTAGACATCCTTTTCTGAAGCCAGCTCTGCACAGGGCTGCTTCATCTGCAGCTTCAATGCCTCCAGATTCTGCTGCTCCTTCCAGCAATTCAAAACCACATAGCCGAGAATTGCCAGCATAGTAGGCTGATCTGTATAGAGCCTTGGATTCTTTACGATCATGAAGCCACAGGGCTTATGGTAGAAGAGCGGAATACCGATAACGCTTTGAACATCCATCTTCTGATAGTGCCGGAACTCACTGCCGGTCACTCCGGCTTTACGCTGTGCGAGCCCATTCAGCACTACATTTTCTCCATGAAGGAGCGCATGAGTCCAGGTATCATAGTCCTTCAGAAACTCAAATTCATCGAATTTGGTTTGCGCCATTCTTCCTTCAGCTCTGTTTACCCACCAGTAGGGATAGAAGATTCCTGCATCCAGGTCGCCGCTGATCAGGCCGCACCAGTCGGCATCGTAAAAATCACGGGCAACCTCTATGGTCTGCATGGCAATTTCTTCCGGATCATCGTCGTTGTGAAGTCCTTTTTCCAGTCCTGCCAGCGTGCGTTCAAAGCGGTACAGGTACTGCATATCCACTGTTGGCAGGACCATCTGAGAGGGCATAACGGGATTACCATTGTTTTCAGAATTCATTGTCATTCGATGCATTACTCCCTTCGTATTATGAAAAAAGCCCGCAGAACATACCTGTAGTACACCTACGGCAGCTCTGCGGGTTCCATATATCTGCTGCCGTTCGATGTAGAAGAACGATAGCAGCATCCTATTTGATGAGTTGACAAGTTGCTTTTGATTTAGGTCAAGCCCCTTCGCAGCATTCAGGTTGGTGGGAATCCGTCCTCATCAATTGGATGCTTGATATGGTAAAGATCATGATTATCACCCCCTGTAAAACAAAAACTGCCAGACCGGTACAGGCCTGACAGTCAGATACAACTCGATATGATGCAACTGGCTGCCATTTTACAGGCCCTATAGCTTTGCGTCGCCGGATTTCTCCGGGTTTGCCAACTTTGAAATTATTCTGTGGCTGCTGCAGCATTCTGTACTGCAAGCAAAGATTTCATGATAGGAATGAGTGCGCTCCTGGTAGCTGGTGTCATCGCCTCGAAGAGAGGTTTGAATTCTTCAGCTTCCCAGTATCCGATGTATGCGTTCGGTGCATCCTTCAGGAAGTAATCAACGCTTACATTCAGTTCCTCACTCAGCATGGTAAGAAGATCTATGGAAGGATTTGTCTTTCCGGTTTCAACGGCACTGATGTGTTTAGGGTCACAGCCACAGGCAAGAGCGACTTCCTTCTGCGTCTTATTTGCTTCAGTTCGAGCAGTTTTAATGTGCTGTCCGACCTTAGTAAAGTCGATCTTAGACCGCATCCCTAATCACCTCCATCCATTCTTTTTCTTCATTTTCATTATAGGAAAATCTATCTTCTGGAGGAACTTGCCAACAGATAGGATATCTATGTAACAAATAGATTCTGAAGAAGAAAATTTCCGATTTTCCTGCCAATAGATGGAGTCGGAGGGAATTCTCTCGGATAAAGATAACCCAGAGGCTGGTCAAATATACGCCAGTCTCCGGGCCATATTCGGAATAACATTGATTTCTGTCTTAGCTGCGCCAATTTTTCTTCACAGCTAATTTCATGGGTATTGGTTCCTTTCTTGTAGTTCTTTAGTCATTCATAAAAGCATCAAAGGCTTCGATATCATCAATCCAGGACAGTTCATCCCGGGGCTTGATGGAATTGTACTCACCGAGATCATCAACGAAGTACCGGTCCGGATACTGCTTCACCAGCTCTGCCTTTAGTTTGCGCTGTTCCTTCTTGCTGCGCGGTACGATTTTTTCCCGGCCAAAGAGACCTTTTTCTTTCTTCTTACTGATATCAATCGCCGGAAGATCCTTTCGCAACTTTTTTCCAAATCCAAACATAATAGCTTTATCTCACTGGTTTTTTTGAGTTTTCCATTTCTTATATGCTTCTTTCATACACACACCACAGGGGCGGTATCCTGCAGCAATTGCAGTTTCCTCATCTTTAAAAAACACACGATGCTGAACATACTGTCCTTTGGCAATATAACGAAGAGCCGATGGACAATCAAGCCTCCCATATATTTTCAGTTTACAATGGCCGCCCAACGTACCTGGCATATCAGAATCATATGGTTTTCCATCGGTCCCTATCAAATGATAGATTTTCTTTTCACTCATGACATCAGCCTCATTTTTGGGTTAGTGTTGTACATTTCTTATATGTTTCTTTCATACACACACC
>OLQS01002241.1_pt1 | contig 9830 bp, 10 predicted proteins | sample 1672291 | NCBI WGS metagenome assembly OLQS01 (sample SAMEA3136668, study PRJEB25190) | human gut metagenome | biome: human gut; feature: human-associated habitat; material: faeces | place: Austria | collected 2013
GTCAAAGTTAAACATTTTATTCGAATCAAAACATTTGTTTCATACAATTTCTAATGTTTGATTCCAAATGTTTTGCTTCCTAATATAACTCAGGATACAGGAGGTGTGTACGGCCGGTATGGATTATGAAGATTCCTTAATCGTTAAAACAGCCTGGTACTATTATATAGAAAACATGACCCAGCAGAAGATTTCCGAGAAGCTTGGGATATCCCGTATGAAGGTCATTAAATTGCTGGAAAAGGCCAGACAGACAGGGGTGATCCAGTTTAAGATCTCTCCGGAGCGGAGCCAGCAGCTGATGCTTGAGCAGAAGCTTACCACCCAGTGGAACTTAAAGGATGTCTTCGTGGTCCCCACCCCGCCAAACGGCTCCAATCTCAATGAGACCATTGCCCAGGCAGCCGCCATGTACATCGGAGACAGGCTGACGGAGAACATGTTCATCAATATGGGATACGGGGATACCCCCAGCAGGGTGCTGAACCATCTGGCCACCATTGCCGAATCCCCGATCTCCGTGGTGTCCCTCACAGGCGGGGTCAGCTATTACCTGCCCAACATCCGTTCCAACATCTTCAATGCCAAGCTTTACCTTTACCCGGCCCCACTTCTTGTGTCCTCTAAGGAGATGTGCAAAGCCATGCGTGACGAGCCGCCCATCCAGGAGATTGCAAGGATGGTCCGCCTGGCAACCATGACCGTTGTGGGAATCGGGGCCATGAACGAGGATGCAACGATCATCTCCAACGGTATTCTAAATCCCAATGATTTCCTGTACCTTTCCATGCAGGGAGCGGTGGGCGATATCCTGACCCACTTTTTTGACAGGGATGGCAGCCCCATCCACAGCGACATCGAGGAACGGCTTTTCAGCACCTCGCTAAATACTTTGAAGAGCCTGAATAATGTAATCGGCATATCCGGCGGCCCCCAGAAGGTGGAGGCCATACGGGCCGCCCTCAGGGGCAGTTATCTGGATGTGCTGATTACGGATGAGGATACCGCGCTGCAGCTGATTGACGCGGATTGATGTAAGCGGAATATAAAAGAATTGAAAAGGAGGAGCTACATATGTCAAAGAAATACTTTCTTGCTGTTGACGCCGGCACCGGCAGCGTCCGGGCAGTCCTGTTCGACCTGGAGGGCAGCCAGATCGCATGTGTGCAACAGGAATGGGAGCATAAGGAAGACCCCAGGTATCCGGGCAGCATGGATTTTGACTGGACATACAACTGGGAACTGACCTGCGGATGCATCAGGGGGGTTCTTAAGGAATCCGGCATTGCACCGGAAGAGATAGCGGCCATTTCCACCACCTGCATGAGGGAGGGAATCGTACTTTACGACAGGGAAGGAAATGAAATCTGGGCCTGCGCCAACGTGGATGCCAGAAGCAACGATGAAGTGGGCCGCCTGCGTGAGGCCTATCCGGGACAGGAAAAGGAACTGTATCTGGAGTCCGGACAGACCTATGCCCTGGACGCCCTTCCCCGCCTTTTATGGGTCAGGGACAAGATGCCCCAGGTCTACGAAAAGCTGGCCTATGTGGGCATGTTTAATGACTGGCTCATCTATAAGATGACCGGGGTCCTGGCCGTGGAACCCAGCAACGGCTCCACCACCGGCCTGTTCAGCCTTAAAAAGAGGGACTGGGATCCTACCATTGCCCAGCGCTGCGGGCTGCGCACCGATATTTTCCCCGAGGTACGTGAATGCGGCTCCACCGCAGGGACCGTAACCGCCCAGTGTGAGGCGCAGACCGGGCTGGCCCAGGGCACGCCTGTGATTGTGGGCGGCGGCGACGCGCAGCTGGGCTGCATCGGCGTAGGGGTGGTGAAACCGAACCAGGCAGCTGTCTTTGGCGGCAGCTTCTGGCAGTATGAGTACAATACAGGGGACGGACACACAGACCAGGACTGCCGTGTCCGCGTCAACTGCCATGCAGTGCCAGGCGTATGGCAGTATGAGGCCCTTGCATTTAAGCCCGGCCTTGTGATGCGCTGGTTCCGGGACGGCTTCTGCCAGGCAGAGAAGGAGCTTGCCAGACTGGAGGGCACTGACCCTTATGACGTGATGAACCGGTATGCCAAGGATATACCGGCCGGATGTTACGGCATGATGTGCGCATTTTCCGATGTCATGAACTTCATCAGCTGGAAGCACGCCTCACCCACCTTTACCAATTTTGAACTGGATCCGGTGCGTTTCTCCAAGTATACGTTCTACCGGGCCATCCTTGAGAACACCGCCCTGGTCACCAAGGGCCATCTGGACCTGGTCCGGGAAGCCACGGGCAACCAGCCGGAGGAAATCATTTTCGCAGGAGGCGCTTCCAAGAGCCCCCTGTGGTGCCAGATCCTCTCCGATGTGCTGGGACTCCCTGTGAAGGTCCCGGTTGTCAAAGAGGCCACTGCCCTGGGCGCCGCCATCCTGGCAGGCTATGGGGTGGGCATATACGACGACATGTCAAAGGCAGCTGAAAAGCTGGTGAAATGGGACACCACCTATGTCCCTGATATGGAAAACCATAAGATTTACTGTGAAATGTACGGACAATGGCGCAAGGTTTACAAGGCTCAGCTGGATATCTGCAACCAGGATTTAACCAAGAGCATGTGGGCCGCCCCAGGATTATAGAACCAGAATGACAGAACCAAGGTCATAGAATAGGAGGATATAGTAGGATGTTTATAGTAAATGAAAGTGAAAAAGAGTACCGCTTTGGCAACAGCGGCCCAAAATACCTGATGAAAGGCCCAAGAATGAATTTTGCAGTGGTGCAGTTCCAGCCAGGGGAGGATTTCAAGGCGCATTACCACAATATCATGGAGGAGGATTTCTTTATTCTGGAAGGGGAAATCGATATTGTGGTTGACGGGACCGTGCATCATTTAAAACAAGGGGATTTGATTCATATAGAACCTTCTGAAATCCACTACTGCGTCAACTCTTATGACAAGACCGTAAAAATGATATCCACCCTGGCTCCATATCAGGAAGTGGATAAGGTGGAGATTGAGGATTATACTTATTGATGGGATACCTTTTAGGGAAGGGCCCGGCTGTGGATATGGCCGGGCCCTTTTTCGCTGCTTTTATATAGCTGACTATTCTCTCCCATCCACTTTATATGGGAACGCACAAAACCCCCTCCCATATTGCATGCAGGGAACCAGTAGCAAGGACACTGCACCCCTTCCAAAAGTCATTCCACCGAGTCCCATACAGTCTGCAGTTATCATCCGTATTGGTAATGATTATGGTTTCAGGACTCAGGCTGTTGATAAAATCCGGGGTAAAATAAACATGACCCTTGTCATTGCGACCATGATGGGACAACTTGATAAGCGGGACAGAACCTGTAAATCCCGCCCTTTCCATGGCCGCCTGCAGGCTGCTTTCAAATATATCCCCGCAGAACAGGGCCGCTGCCTCTGTCCCGTGATTCAGCAGCCAGACAGAACTGTCACCGTTGAGATACCTGGCTGCCCGGCTCCAGGCATCCCTGACAGTTCCCGGTCTGCATTGGCCCGCGCAAAGACAGAACTCTTCAAAAGCAGTTGTCCCATGACATAAATCCGCCGGAAAAAGCTCTCTTAATGTATAGCTTCCAAAGGAAAATACAAAGGGAGCTTCCTTTCTCCCCTCCTCTCCCAAAAGCCCCTGAAAGGCCGTATGCACCACTGTATCCTGTCTTTTCAGATGCTTAATCAGGCGGCGGTAATCCATGACTGTCTGGCAGAATTCCCTTTCCATCCCTTCCCTTTCCAGATAATCAGAATCCAGACCCAAAGGTCCGTAGGGAAGCACTGCTTCTGTTACAGGAACAGAAAGGACCACCTGATCCAGCCAGCCCAGATGATCCCCGTGGAGATGGGTAAGAATCAGAAGGTCAATGGATGGAATTCCCAGTTTCTGCAGATAATCCATAAGAGGCGGATATTGCGTCTCCTTCCTTCCTCCGTCAATCAGAACATATCCGGGTGATGAACCTCCCTTCTGCAATTCCAGGAGAAAGCAATCCGCCTGTCCAAAAGGCAGGGACAGAAGGCGGCTCACAGAACACCTACCGGTTTCAAATCCGGGGTAAGTAACATACATTTGTTCTTTAGAAGATATTCCCTGTCCTTAAGAATCCGGAGCAGGCCGTCATCCGAGCAGATTGGTCTCTCTGTGATGATTCCTGCCAGGCCTGTATCTTCAGCTCTATGGCTATCACTGCCTGCCGTTGCAATCAGGTCAGGATGTTCCATGAGTATATTCTGGGTTTTCTCATTTCCGTTATCGTGCCTCGGGCTTGTGTTGAAAGCTTCCATACCATGAAGCAGTCCTGCTGCCGCCGGTTTGCAGTTGTCCTGACGGTTTGGGTGGGCCTGGATTATCAGAAACCGTTCCCTGTAACGGCGGTAGAAGGATTCTAAATTCATGGTAATCCATGTCTCCCCTTCGGCCCTGAAAAGTTCTTCCGATACCCCGTAAAGAAGATAATCATTGGGATTGCCTAGGAAGCGGATTTCAATACCAAACCCCAGATAAAAATCATCCCTGCACAAATCCTTTCCTTTTTTCCATGGCATCAGAAAACTTTCTGCCCTCTCCTTCCAAGATAGCTGTTCTGTTTTTATGAAAAATTCCTGGTGGAAATGGTTGGTAAGGCAGAAGCCCTGATACCCCCGCTCCTTATACCGCTGTATCATTTCCCCAATTGTCAGCCAGCCGCAGGGGCTGACTTCCCTGCTGTGTACATGCAAATCATAACAATAAGACATAATGCCTCTTCCTCACTTAGATGAATCATAGTTTCATGCTGTTTCCAGCTTAATCCCAAAGGTCTGGCCAGGTTTTACAGGGATACGCGAATCCAGAAGCGCCTCTATTACCGTATGGTCCTCCAGCGCCAGAAGTATCTTACTGCGAAATCCCTGATATTCCGTACTCTCCACGGTTGCCAGAAGGCCTGACTGCCCTGCTTCCACCAGGTTAACCTGCTCCGGTTTCACCGGATAGCAGTCTGCCTTGTGAAATGAATGGGGAACATGTCTATTGCGGATGACCTCTCCCTTTCCGCAGATAAAGCAGTCATCCTGCCATTTTCCCGGAATGAGATTGGTCTGTCCTACAAACTGGGCCACAAAGGGATTGGCCGGATTTGAGAATATTTCCTTTGGGGTGCCAATCTGCTGCACCACACCATCCTTCATGATGACAATCCTATCCGCCATCCCCATTGCCTCTGACTGGTCATGGGTAACATATAAAATGCTGCTGTGCGTCTCCCTGTGGATACGGCTGATTTCCTTACGCATCTCAATTTTCAGCTTTGCATCCAGATTGGACAGGGGTTCATCCATAAGAAGAAGCCCCGGTTTATCCGCCAGCGACCTGGCTAAAGCCACACGCTGCCTCTGGCCGCCCGAAAGCTCCGAGGGGTAGCGTCCAGCCAGATGGCCCATCCCTACCAGACAAAGCATTTCCATGGCACGCTCTTCCATGTCTTTCTTTGTCCAGGTCTTAATCCGGCTATGGCGCAGGGGAAACAATATCTGCTGAAATACGGTCATATGCGGCCACAGCGCATATGACTGGAACACCATGCCTATATTCCTTTGATTCGGGGAACTTCCATATCCATTTTCGGCTACCACACTCCCGTTCATGGATATGGTCCCTGCCGATGGGATGAAGAATCCCGCCAAAAGGCGCAGCAATGTGGTTTTGCCGCACCCAGATGGTCCGAGAACAGCCACAAATTCCCCTTCCCCAATATCCAGATTAACATCGTCCAAAGCGCGGTAATCGCCGAATTTCATAGAAAGATGTCTGACTGAGGTAATCATGATTGCATACTCCTTTCATTGGTAAAACATGCTGCCCTGACCGCCGGCCGCACCCGTACCCACTCTGCCAGCCAGCCGGAAAGCTTCAGTAAACCGAAACCAATAGCGGCCAAAAGCAGGATGACGGTTGAATAAGCCGAAGCCATATTGGTTTTTCCGGCAGAAGTAAAGTTAAATATCACAACGCCTACTGTTTCCGACCCGGCTGACCAGAGAATGGAGGAAGTGGTCAGCTCCATCAGGCTGCTGAGGAACACAAGTCCCATTCCCGATAACACCGGGGCGCTGGTCAGGGGCAGGATAATCTGTTTCCAGATAGAAGGCGCCGCGGCCCCACAGGACATGCCTGCTTCCTCCATGGCCGGGTCCAGGGTGGCAAAGGCGGAATTACACGCACGCAGGATAACCGCCGTGAAGCGGATGATATAAGCCAGCAGAAGAATCCAGATACTCCCATATATACTTATCCCAAACACAGGCTTTGCAAAGGTCAGGATCAAGCCCAGCCCAAGGATGATGCCCGGAATGGAATAAGGAAATGTGAGCAGATGCTGCAATATGCCGCAAAGCTTTGATTTCCTGCGTAAGGTCCCATAGGATACGGTAATTCCCAGCACGGCACACACAGACACAGACCCCATGGCCAGGACCAGGCTGTTTTTCAACCCGTTCAGGCACTTGCTGTTCCTGAATATTTTTTCAAAATTAGCAAGCGTAACTGTATCCGGCCGGAAGGGGACTCCCATTGCCTTTGTAAGGGATGTCATGACCAGCGTCATCAAAGGCATGATGTTAATCAGGGCCAGGATTAACAGCGCTGCGCACAGAAGCGGTATCCTAAATTTCCCCAGGCTGCATCGGACTGACATGTCCTCCTTTTCCGCCATCACCGAATGCAGTCCTCCTGTAGTCCTGCCGGAAGCCCACATCAGACCGAAGGCAATGAGGGACAGGAAGATTGCCCGTATGGCAGCAGAACCGAAGCTGTCATGGGAGAAGGAAGTGACGGCCTTGTAAATATCCGTGCTGAGGACCGTAATATTGGCCGGAATCCCAATAAACGCAACCGTACCAAAATTATCCAGACAGGAAAGGAATATCAGCAGCATGGCATTTATCAGGATTCCTGCTGACAGCGGAAGGGTCACATGGAAGAATACAGACCATTTCCTGCAGCCGGACACAGTTGCAGCTTGTTCCAGTTCCCGGGAAATCTTCCTGAAATTGTTCAGGGCCAGAAGATATAACAAGGGATAATTACATACCCCAAATATAAGGATGATTCCCCAATGGGAATACAGCGGAAAATGGGTCAGCCTATAAATAAGGCTGCCCTGCCCAAGGGTCTGCATCCATGCCAGGGTTATAATGTATCCCGGAATCACCAGGGGAACCAGCAGCAGGTTATGAATCAGCGGCTTGCAAGGCAGGTCCGTATAAGCAATGAGAAATGCGAACAGAATGCCCAAAGACGCTGCCAGAAGCGTACCGCCTGTATTTACAATAATTGTATTGGCAATAACCCGGTAAAAGGACGGATCCCCTAAAAGCTGAACCAGATACGCCAGCGTAAACCTCCCATCCGGTGTTTTAAACCCATCTGAGAACAGATACACCAGCGGCCAGGTAAAAACAAAAAACAGAAGTATTCCGGCTCCCGCAGCCGGTATGGACAGACGGCGGGAACGGACAGATGACATAGATGACATAGCTTACGCCTTTCTTCTTAGGGTTACTGATTGAACATGACATCGAATTTCTGTTTATCGGCTTCCTTGGTCCCCAATAGGTCCCTGGGGTCAATATAGAGCATCTTCCTATCTTCAACCGAAAGGGCTCCCTGGGGAACGGCCACATCCGTACGAGGAGCCGTCTTATAATAATTCTGTGCAGCAAACTCACGCACTTCCCTGGAAAGCATGAAATCAACAAACAGCCGGGCCATGTCACTATTAGGAGCATCCTTCATGATGGCAATGGGGTCGCAGATGGAGGAACATCCTTCCCGGGGATAAACAAAGGCCAGAGGGGAGCCATCGTTCATGGCTGACAGCGTATCTGTATCCAGACACATGCCGTAGGTGCGTTCACCGGTGGCAACAGCCTTAATAACACCACCGTTTCCATTGACTACCTGCATATCATTCTCCTTCATCTGCTCATAAAAATCCCAGCCCAGGTTATCCAGTTTTGTGTAAAGGCTCAGGTTATAAGCGGCCGTTCCTGAATACAGAGGGCTTGGCATGACACATTTTCCCTTGTTGGCCCCATCCGTGAACACGGTAAACGATTCAGGCGCCTCTGACACAAGGTTAGTATTATAGATGATTCCCGTGGATGCAATAGCCGTCCCATAATACATGTGGTCCTTATCTACAAAATCAGGGTAAAGCTTATCAATCTCCGGATAATCATAGGCTTCCAACAGCCCGTCTTCTTTAAACTTTTCAAAGGTAGGGGTATCGGCCAGCATGATTACATCACACTGAATCTTGCTGGATTTCGCCTCTGTCATCATCTTGCTTACCACTTCCTCTGTTCCGCTTCTGAAGTACTGAAAATCTATGTTTGGATATTTCTACTGAAACATTTTACTGATATCTGTCATATAATCATCACCGGAAGAAGTATATACCATCAGTTCTCCCTGGATATCCTCCGGGGCTTTTCCATTCCCTTCAGCGCCGTTTCCTTCCCGGACCGCGCCAGAGGACTTTGCTCCGGAAATATCTGCCTGCGCGGCTGCCCCTGTCTGTGCGGCTCTATCTGCCTGTGCTGCTTCATCCGTCTGTACAGCCGCTGCGGACGAAGGAGCAGAGGTTCCGGCACCTGCACTGCAGCCCGCCAGAGCCAGGCAGACAGCAGCAGTCATACCAACAAATCCAAAATATGTCTTTTTCATAACGTAATCTCCTTTTTTACCTGTGCCTGCAGCATCAGTCAACCCGCTTCTGAATTAGCTGCAGTGCCACAAAATCAGTCTGAACATAGTTGCGGGATAAAAATACAGGATAATAATTTTGATCGTAGTGAAGCTGTTCCAGCATAATCGCTGGCTCCTGTAATATTTCATTGGCCATTGCATCCCAGGGAAGCTCTTTATTCATTGCATGAATCCGCGTAATGGCATATTGAGGGGAAATGTTCCAGTTTTCTTCCAGATAATGAAATATACTTCCCTCAAATCCCTGGTCCATTTTCTGCCCCACCAGGCTTTCTGAAAAAATATTCACTGCAAAAGATACACAGCGCCTGCCTGCGAAGCGTTTCCGCCCCATTACCACAACCTCTTCCCCCGGATTCAGGCACAGTTTCTGACTCCAGGCAGCTTCCGGCTGCTGGTGGCGGACCCACTCAATATGGGCACTTGCCTTAAAACCCGATGCCTCAATCATGGTTCCGATGGAGGTCAGCAGCGTAAGCGGATTCGCAATGGCCCGCTGGGGCGCAGCCACAAAGCTTCCCACACCATTACGGACCTCTATATACTCCGACTCCTGCAGTAGGCGGAGGGCATCCCGAATCGTAGAACGGCCTACATGAAAGTCCTTTGCCAGCTGATATTCGCCGGGCAGCCTGTCCCCTGGTTTTAGATTCCCAGAGGAAATCCGCTCTATGAGTTGTTGTGCTATCCTTCGATATAGGGTATTGCGTTCCACGGCAGACCTGCTTTCCTTTTTTGTATTTGGGCACATATAAGGCGGGAATGAAATCCAAGATATGTGCCAGCGCTTTTTATCCCGCTGTCTGACAGCTTACGTATTTTATTATAAACATTGTAAAGTGCAAAAAAAAGCGAGGATAGGTTAAGGTTTGGTATACGGTGTGTAAAATAAAACCGGGAGCTGTCCGGACAGGAGATTTGTATTTTCATTAGTCCCTCTTTCCCACGATGAATATGGGTGTGCATAATAGATATCTACTCCTGAACGCTTTCCCCATTGATGCAATTTTGCAAACTCCAATCCATTGTCTGAGGTAATGCTCTTA
>OLQS01002252.1_pt1 | contig 9792 bp, 9 predicted proteins | sample 1672291 | NCBI WGS metagenome assembly OLQS01 (sample SAMEA3136668, study PRJEB25190) | human gut metagenome | biome: human gut; feature: human-associated habitat; material: faeces | place: Austria | collected 2013
TCTGTAAAGAATATGTCAGCTTACGCTGACTAGAATCACGCGCCAAGTCTCGCGGTTGCTCGACTTGAAATCTTAAGAAAGGTGATAAGAATATGTATAACGGAAAGATGGAGACAATTTATGAGTCGGAATATATGAACCTCTATGATTTACAGTATAGAGAAGGCGGACACTATTATTGTGCCAGCAGAAGGAAGAAAGATAGAATGGTTGCATTGACACCGGATGAAGAATGTAAGACGATGCAGGCAGATGCAGTAAGCTGTTTTGTTGTACTAAATATCAAGGGACAGCCGAAGAAGCTTCTTTTAAACTGGGAATATCGTTATCCGGTCGGACAGTATATGTTAAGCGTACCGGCAGGTCTTATTGACGAAAAAGACTGGGATAATCCAAATGCTCTTACAGCTACAGCAATTCGAGAGCTGAAGGAAGAAACCGGAATTGAAGTGGAAGAATCCGATGAGATTAAGGTGATATCTCCATGTGTATTCAGTACTCCGGGAATGACAGATGAGGGGAATGCTTTAGTATATATATCAATCAATCGTGACGAGATGCCAAAGATGAATCATGATGGGGCAGAAGGTTCGGAAGTGTTTGAAGGATTTCGTCTGGTGAGCAAAGAAGATGCACAAGACTATCTTTGCAAAGGAAGAGATGAACATGGGATGTATTATCCTCTTTATACCTGGGCAGCCTTAATGTTTTTTATGGGAGTATAGTTGCGATACATTCGAGAATGCCTTGGTATTCTTGATCTGATATGTTAAATTTATTCGCATACAGTATATGATTGGGACGGGGAGAAAACTTATGTGAATAAGGAACTGAAAACAGGGGGACGTTATTAATGAGAAGGATGTTGCTAATTGGACGAAGTGAAAGTGGGAAGACAACGTTAAAACAGGTATTACGTGGAGAAAAGATTACTTATAAGAAGACACAGTATGTCAGCCAGTATGATTGTATTATTGATATGCCGGGAGAGTATGCTGAAAATATGGATTTATCACATACGATTGATTTATATGCGGCAGAATCCGATGTGGTAGGAATTGTTTTAAGTGCGACAGAACCGTATTCTTTATATCCTCCAAATGTAACACCACTTGGAAATAGAGATGAAGTGGGAATTGTAACTAAAATAGATCACTGGGCAGCTAATCCGCAGCAGGCAGCGGAATGGTTAAAGTTAACCGGATGTAAAAAGATATTTTTTACAAGTTCTTATACAGGAGAAGGAATTGATGAGATTTTTGAGTTCCTTCGAGAAAAACATGACATCTGTCCAGTAGAAAAGGTTATGGATGCGCTTCACAAAGAAACATTTAAAAAACCAGCAGATCTTCCACACTATCACCTTCAGTAATCTTAGGAGGAAAAGATATTTATGATACTTCAGATTTTACTCTTATGTTTAGGGTTTGTATTTTTAGTAAAAGGTGCAGACTTTTTTGTAAATGGAGCTGCCAGAATTGCGGCAAAGCTGGGGATTCCTCAGTTGATCGTTGGACTTACGATTGTGGCAATGGGAACAAGCCTTCCGGAAGCTGCCGTCAGTATTACATCCGGTTTAAAAGGAAATGCAGGAATTACAATCGGAAATGTTGTTGGCAGTAATATTATGAATGTTTTTGTGATTCTTGGAATTACAGCAGTTATTACAAATGTTGCGATTCAGAAATCCACATTATATTATGAGATTCCGTTCATGATACTGGTTACATTGCTGATGATTTTTTTTGGAATGACCAGACAGGCAGTTAGTTTTGTAGAAGGTGTGATTTTCTGGATATTATTTATCGCATTTCTTGCTTATCTTTTTGTTATGTCAAAAAAGAATAAAGTTTCAGAAGAAGAAGCCCAGTGTGATATGTCTTATTTAAAGTGTATCATCTCCATCATTGCCGGAGGAATCATGGTTGTATGGGGAAGTGACCTTGTAGTTGATTCGGCATCGGAAATAGCAAGAACCTTTGGAATGAGTGAACGTTTTATTGGACTTACAATCGTAGCGTTTGGAACAAGCCTTCCGGAACTTGTTACTTCCGTAACAGCAGCCAAAAGTGGAAATGTTGGAATTGCGATCGGAAATATCGTAGGAAGTAATATATTTAATATTCTTTTTGTCATTGGAACAACTGCATTAATCTGTAATGTACCATTTGAAAGTAAGTTTTTGGTTGATTCAGCGGTAGCAGTAGCTGCAGGTGTTATTTTATGGCTTGGAACGATAAAGAATAAAGAACTTAGAAGACCCTGTGGAATTATAATGCTGTTGGCATATGCAGGATATTTTGCATATTTATGTATGAATTAAGCGTGATAGGTAAAAAAATATGGCAGGAATTCCTGCCATATTTTTTATTAGCGAGAAGCGCAGTAAGCTGCGGCATTACACCCGGTATCCCAGTAGGTACTGCTTCGGCTAAATGTGCTGATTTTTACCTTCCCAGCGGTCTGGGAAGCGTGGAGAACCTTTCCGTTTCCAAGATAGATTCCGACATGATTGGAACCGCCTCGGTGGAATACCAAATCTCCGACGGTAACATTATGAACAGAGGAAACAGAATACAAATAAGAATGCATGAGTTCAAGTTGTTCATAGGTAGTGTTACCGATATATTTGCCGGTTGCGCTTTTATAGGCATCGCGTACGAGACTGGAACAATCGGCATAGCCTTTCTGGTCTCGTCTTGCCTGACTGTATTTGTTCCCAAGTCTGGTATGTGCATAAGAGATTGCTCTTGAGCGGTAGTTACCAGTAGAAGCAGTGGGGGAAGTTTTAGCTGCTTTTTTTGCTGGAGTATACCTTTTTCCAACATAAATTCCATAAACATATCCCTTTTTTCCGGCGGAAGTTTTCACTTTTTTCCATGCACCTTTTGTAGTGCAGACAGTAACGCTTTGACCTGCGGACAAGCTTCCTTTAATACGTCCGGAAAAGGAAGGTTTCGCACGCATATTTACGCTGCTGGCAGTGATTACTGCGCGGTAAGATGTGCTATTCGCAGAGGATGCAGAAGCCTTTTTGGAACGCTTAAGATATGTTTTATAAATATATCCTCTTACTCCATCTACTTTAACTGCAATCCAGTTACCTTTACTGCCTGTTCTAGTTACAGGTGTCCCGGCGGAAACAGAAGTGAGAATCTTTGAAGAGCCATTTGGCTTGGCTCGTACATTCACTCCGTCAGTAGTATACAGCCGTTGTGCGTGAACAAAAGTTGTCGGGAGCATCAGAAAAAGAAGAAGAGAAAAAAGTATTGCCTTATGATTCTTTTGAATAAATAATGGCAGATGCACAACTTTTTTCGAGTGTTTGTTCGTGTTCATTGGTGATACATCTCCTCATATGTAATTTATAATAAATTGTAACACATTTTACAGCAAAAATTAAGAAATTTTTTCAAGGAAAACATTACATATTAAATTTTTTGTAATTATTTTAACTATCCTGATTTCCTGCACGATCGATATCGGAATATAAAAAGCATATTGGATAAAAAATAGATTCATGTTATGATGTTAAGGAAAATACCTTTTAATCCTAACATCATAACATGAATGTTTTTTTTAATATTGCATAAAGCTAGAAGAAGGAGGCTGTGTACGGTGAAGAAGTATCCGGTTATAATAATATTTTTGATAACAATGTTACTTGTTTGTGGAGAGACGGTTATGGCGAAGGAACGTTTGGGAAAACCACTGGGGGTTCTTGCGAATGGAGTAGAAGATCGAGTCGTGATTTCATGGGAACCGGTAAAAAAAGCGGATGGGTATGAAGTTTTTGAAAAAGCAGAAGGGGAGAAAGCGTTTACAAAGGTAAAAGTAACGAAAAAGAGGAAGATCGTTTTAAAGAAAAAAGCACGAGGCAGAAGGTATCAATACAAAGTAAGGGCATATCGAACGAAAAAGAAGGTCATTTACGGAAAGTTCGGAAAAAAAGTGGAGACGATGACAGCAAAGGATTCAACATCTACTATTAAGAACTTTTTGACAACGGCAATTACTCCGGTTGGATCAACCATGTACATATGGGGTGGTGGCTGGAATAAAGAAGATACCGGAGCTGGAAAGGATGGAGTTTTCATCGGTCTGAATCCGAACTGGCGTAATTTTTGTGGGAAACAGAAGGCATCTTATAACTACAGGAGACACAGATATCAATTTGGTGCAGGGCTTGATTGCTCCGGTTTTGTTGGCTGGAGCATCTATAATATAATGAAAACAAAGGATGGAAAGCCGGGGCATGGTTATGTTATGAAGGCATCGAAGATGGCATCATCTTTTGCGAAGTATGGATGGGGGACTTATAAAAGCGCAGCAGGGATCAAAGACTTTAAAGCCGGCGATGTTATGAGTTCGTCTACCCATGTCTATATTGTTGTGGGAAGCTGTCAGGATGGGAGTGTTGTTTTAGTACATTCAAGTCCGGCAGGTGTTCGTTTGTCAGGTACTCCGAACAGACAGGGAAAAGCAGGAAGCGAGGCTGTAAGATTAGCAAAGGCATATATGAAGAAGTATTATCCATCCTGGTATCGCCGCTATCCATCCTGTGGAAAGGGAATGAGTTATCTTACGGATTATGCTCAGTTCCGTTGGACAACAGGCAAGGGAAGCGTGTTGGATGATCCGGATTTATATCAGAATAAAACAGCAAAAGAAATATTACAGGATCTGTATGATAAAAAGTAAAGAAAAGAACATAAATTCACAGCCAAAGTAAAAAATAGTTTATGTTCATGGAAAGTGATTTATGATAAACTGGTAATTATTCAGAGCTGTTGGGTGATCATGATTGAAAAGCATCAGTGCTGCGTTTTATTAGTTATATTAGAGAATTGAATTGTTAGGAGGGAACAGTACAATATGAGAAGGAGAATAGATGCTCATGTAGTGATGGAAAAGATTATTCCACGAATTACAAAAGAATATCGGAAGTTATATGACATTCCTGAAGACCATGAAAGTATGGCTGTTTTTTCTGCAGATTGTGAGGATGTTATGTGGCTTGCGGTAGATGATGCAACAAAGAAGGCTAAGATCAAGGTCATTCAGATTGAGACAGTTTATGGTGATGTTGATCATTCCTGGAGCAGATATGGAGGAGAGATTACAGCAATTATTTCCGGAGAGAAAGTTGCGGATGTAAAGAGTGGTCTTCATTATGCGAAAGATTATATAGAGAATAAATCAGGAAATTATCATCTGAATGAAGATGGTACGCTAGGATACTATGTGGATTATGTTCCAAGAATCGGAAAGTATTATCAGGAATCGTTAGGACTTAGCGAGGGAACATCCATAGCATATCTGGTATCTGCACCGGTAGAGAGCATGTATGGCTTAGATAAAGCATTAAAAGCAGCAGATGTAAAAATTGCGGAATTATCTGAGATTCCTTCACGTGTTAATACGGGTGGAGCAATTGTTTATGGAACGGAATCTGCCTGTCGGTCTGCCGTTGAGGCATTTGTTGAAGGGGTAGAGTACTGTGCATTTCATCCGATGGATATAGAGTGAGATTTTTGTGAAAAACAGAGATTTTATCTCAGTCGAGAAGACTCCCACCTCTTTCAGGCGGCTCGACTTGAATAGTAATGAAAGGATTTAATTTATGAAGATTGTAAAGATGGAGACACATATGCTCAGCCAGAAAGTGATTGCAAATGTGACGGCTGAGTTTGCAAGAGTATATAATATACCGGAAGGACATACAAGTGTTGGTTTCTTTTCTACGGATAATGATGATATTGGGTATCTTGCGGTAGATGATGCAAGCAAGAAGGCAAATATTAAGCTGATTCATGCACAGACGTATTACGGAGGTTCTATTTGTTCCTGGAGTAAGTACGGTGGAAGTGTATTTGTTCTTTTTTCCGGTCCGAAGGTAGAAGACGTGAAGAGCGGTCTTCGCTACATAAAAGATTTTATAGAGAATCATTCGGAGCTTTGTAACTTTGATGGAGATGAGGGAACAGCGTTCTATGCACAGACGATTCCAAGACCGGGAAAGTATTTTCAGGAATGGTGTGATATTAAACCTGGAGAATCTTATGCATATCTTGTAGGAGGTCCGATTGAGACAAACTATGCATTGGATAAGGCGTTAAAGGCAGGCAATACCCGGGTAGCAAGATACTGGTATCCGCCGTCACATGCAAACTCAAGTGGGGCAGTGCTTGCTGGAACAGAATCTGCCTGCCGGGCCGCAACGACTGCTTTTATCGAGGCTTTGGAGTATGCGATAAAGAATCCACTTGAAATATAAGAAAAAAATTTCTGGACATTTTTTTTAAGCTGTGGTAGACTGAGTAAGATTTGATGTAAAGGCAATGACGGAGAGAAGTAGTGAGAATTATCGCTTCCAGAGAGTGGGGGATGGTGAGAACCCTGCAGAATGAATTTTCATGAATAACACTTTATCAGCCGCAATCTGAACAAAGGTCTGCAAAACGGACACGAGCAGACTAATCAGTAGGTGCGCCGTAACTGTGCGTTAGACAGAAGTTGGTTTTGAGTGACTGTTTTATATAAAGACAGTAATTCAGGTGGTACCGCGGAATCATCCGTCCTGAACTAGTTATAGTTCAGGACGTTTTTTTGTTTTGTCCTAGTCAAGAAGACTTGAGTAAGCAATAAAGTTGTATTAAAAGTTGTATTATAAGAAGGGAGATTAGATAAATGAACATATCAAACATTTACAGAGACAGAACTCTTGATATGATGAATGAAGAGAATGTTGGCGAAACTGTCCGCGTGGCAGGCTGGGTAGAGAATATCCGAGATCATGGTGGGGTATCTTTTATTGATTTAAGAGATATGTATGGTGTCCTTCAGGTTGTAATGAGAGATACTACTTTACTAGAAGGAATCAATAAAGAGGATTGCATTTCTCTTGAAGGTGTGATTGAGCATAGAGATGAGGAAACATATAATCCAAAGATTCCGACCGGAACAATTGAATTAGAAGCACACAAAGTAGACTTACTTGGAAAGGTATATAAGCAGCTTCCGTTTGAGGTCATGACTTCTAAAGAAAATCATGAAAATGTACGTTTAAAATATCGTTATCTTGATTTGAGAAATAAAAAAGTAAAAGATAACATGATTTTCCGTTCTAAAGTTATCAGCTTTTTAAGACAGAAGATGACAGATATGGGATTTTTGGAAATTCAGACTCCAATTCTTTGCGCTTCTTCTCCAGAAGGTGCAAGAGATTATATCGTGCCATCCAGAAAATACAAAGGGAAGTTTTATGCGCTTCCACAGGCACCACAGCAGTATAAGCAGCTTCTTATGGTATCTGGATTTGATAAGTATTTCCAGATTGCTCCATGTTTTCGTGATGAAGATGCCAGAGCAGACCGCTCTCCAGGAGAATTTTATCAGTTAGACTTTGAAATGAGTTTTGCAACACAGGAAGATGTATTCCGCGTAGGAGAAGAAGTTCTTACAGCAACATTTGAAAAGTTTGCACCAGAAGGAAGTGTTGTAACAGCAGCTCCTTATCCGGTAATCAGCTACAAGCAGGCAATGCTTGAGTTTGGTTCTGATAAGCCGGATTTAAGAAATCCGCTTCGTATTGTAGATGTGACAGATTTCTTCCAGAGATGTACATTTAAACCATTCCATGGTCAGACTGTTCGTGCAATTAAAGTATCAAATAAGATGTCGAAAGGTTTCCATGAGAAACTTCTTAAGTTCGCGACATCGATTGGAATGGGCGGACTTGGCTATCTTGAAGTAAAAGAAGATTTAAGTTATAAAGGACCAATCGATAAGTTTATTCCGGATGATATGAAGGCAGAGATTCGTGAAATCGCTGGTCTTAAAGGTGGAGATACGATTTTCTTTATCGCAGATAAAGAAAAACAGGCAGCTCTTTATGCAGGACAGCTTCGTAATGAATTAGGACAGCGTCTTGATTTATTAGAGAAGAATGCATACCGCTTCTGTTTTATTAATGATTTTCCAATGTATGAGTATGATGAAGAACAGAAAAAAATCATCTTTACTCACAATCCATTCTCTATGCCACAGGGTGGTTTAGAAGCGTTAACAACAAAGGATCCATTGGAATTACTTGCTTATCAGTATGATATCGTATGTAATGGTGTAGAGCTTTCTTCTGGAGCGGTAAGAAACCATAATCTTGATATCATGGTAAAAGCTTTTGAAATCGCAGGATATACGGAGAAAGATTTAAAAGAGAAATTTGGTGCACTTTACAATGCATTCCAGTATGGTGCGCCGCCACATGCCGGTATGGCACCTGGTGTAGATCGTATGATCATGCTGCTTCGCAATGAAGAAAATATTCGTGAGGTTATTCCATTCCCTATGAATGGTAATGCACAGGATGTTATGTGCGGAGCACCAAATGAAGTTTCTGAAATGCAGCTTCGGGAAGTACACATTAAAGTAAGAAAGTAACTTCATTATGGGGGATTTGTTTCCATGTTAATAGTATCAGATCCGCTTATTTGTGAATTGACAGTAGGAACTAAGCGATAAGTAGGTTTGAAATAAGAAATGAAGTTAGGAGAGGATTATGTAAAGTGATCCCCTCCTTTTCTTTTCGACAGGTTAGCCTTCAGATAAGAAAAGAATGTGATTTCAAATGAAAAGTATAATGTAAGTTATATAAAGAGAGAAAAGTTCTTTTTGAGAAAAAATATACAATAAATAGAAAACTAACGGGGATATTATTGAAAAAATAACTAAAAAACAAGAAAAACCGTCTATAAACTTGTTTATAACAATAAAAAACATTTACAAACAAAAGCATTTTTTAGATAATAAAATTAATATTTCATAAAGAAAAATAAGTCATAGGAGGATGAGTATGGAACGTTTAATTTTTTGTGCGCCAATTCTTGGAATTTGTGCATTACTCTTTGCGTTTTATCTTACAAAAAAAGTAGGAAGACAGGATGCAGGAACAGACAGAATGAAGGAGATTGCAGCATTTATTCACGAAGGAGCAAGAGCCCGGAAGTATCATCATGGAAATCGTTTCTATTATATTAGAAATAACAGTCGGGTTCTCAAACGGTGTCGCTGAGTTTGCACCGAAGAATCCACCTCCGTTTGTTCCCAGATGCTTGATTGCTTCCAGTGCGGCTACCGGTCCAAGTGCCAGATCCTGCATCTTTCCTTCGATTGTCTGTATCGTTTCATTTGCCTGTAATGTCTGCGGCACTCCCTGACTTACCAGAAGAAGACCGATTACAAACGAAAACGGAATCAGGATTCTGGTCGTTACGCGGATCACATCTTCATAAAAGTTTCCCATCTTTCTTCCGGAAACTCCGCGGCAAAATGCCATACATGCTGCATAACCGCTGGCAGCTGAGGTAAACATCATAAAAATGATCACACACAACTGACTTCCGTAAGAAAGACCGCTTTCTCCTGCATAATGCTGCAGGTTTGTATTTGTCATAAAACTGATGATCGTATTGAAGGAAAGACTTGCCTCCATTCCATCAGCTCCGTTCGGATTTAAAAACAGCAAATTCTGTAATCGTAAAATCAAATAACCGATAAATACCATTACTGCATTTGCCAGTACTAAAGACAATCTCACAGAAAAACTAAACTTATCTTCTATTGCGATGGGCGTTGGGTATTCAAAGTATCATTTGCATAGAATGTTTGTCGAAACTGTGGGGTTGTCTATACATGACTATGTACAACGCAGACAATTAACAGAATCTGCAAAACTTTTAGTGTTTTCTGATAAATCTATTCTTGAAATCTCACTTATTGCTGGGTATGAAA
>OLQS01002277.1_pt1 | contig 9703 bp, 9 predicted proteins | sample 1672291 | NCBI WGS metagenome assembly OLQS01 (sample SAMEA3136668, study PRJEB25190) | human gut metagenome | biome: human gut; feature: human-associated habitat; material: faeces | place: Austria | collected 2013
TGCGGAATGTGGTTCGTGAGCCCTTTAGTTTGATGGGATTTAACGCTCTCTTCAAGATAGAAGACGCAAAATAAGTGTGAAGGTTAGGAAAAAGGTAGCCGGTGTGTCAAATTTGGCACACCGGTTTTGTATTAATCTTTTAGATCTTTGTCGATGGGGCTATCCCATTTGCCACCGTTTAATATATCAAGGGTGAAGGTATCGTCTGATTCCTTCGGGGTGTAGAGAATCCCAGTATAACGAATAATGTGATTTATGAGAGGCAGGATGTCATTAACCTCTCTTTCCCGGGTTACTTCATTTATCTGATTTTTGGCCGAGAGGTGTGCTTTGAGCATGAATTCCGGAGCCGGGATAAACGTGAAGAAGGAATGGGAGAAATTTGTTTTCCCGATATCAGAGTCGTTAAAAGTGTCGGTTTGTGTATAAGGCGTGTTTTGAGAAATGCCATTCCCAGTGGTTAAGTCAATCTTGTTTTGATAATTGGAGACATTTATCGTGAAGCTTTTTAGGTCTTTAGGTACGGCATCGGTGGATATGAACTCTATTTTACCGACGATTCTTTGTAAGGTGATATCCTTAATGATTCTTTCTCCCGCTTGTACTTCTTGAGCTAGAAAAAGATGAAACGTATCTGATACTTTACTGAATAGTGCGGTTTGTCCGGACACGGAGATATTCTTGTCTGAGTGGGCTAGGAAACAAATATGATAGTCGCCGGAGGGCAGTGAATCATAAATGATCGTGAAATCCGGATCTTGAGGCGTGAATTGCTTATGTTTTACCAGAATGTCCGGTTTTCCGCTTTGGTATACGATATAATCGATCCGGTTGTATAAATTATCCGGATCGATATCCGGTGTAGAAGGATCTTCCTCGGCATCGGGATTTTGGGAATAGGCTCAGGGATATTCAGCTCGGGAATTCTCTTGGTTACGGGGAAGGGTAATACTTCCTTTTGTAAATCGATCGTAAACTGTATGGGGGATAATTCCTCTTGTAGGTCGGGGTTAGGTACTTCCTTTTCCGTTCCATTACAACAACAAAAACAAAGCAGACAGGCGATAGCCACTAATTCATTTTTCTTCATAGTTGATATTTTTGGTAAATGTTTGACGCAAAGGAACGATATATTTTGTGAATTAAAAAATATTAAGCTGTTAAATTGGCGTACGCAGGGTTATTTTTCATAGCTTTGTGAATCAACAATGTAATTACCTTAGTTTAATAAAACGGAATAATACCATGAAACGAAAAATCAGAATGGGAATGGTCGGTGGAGGACAAGGCTCGTTTATCGGGGCCGTTCATCGTATCGCCGCTAATTTAGACGGACAGATCGAGTTGGTCTGTGGATGCTTCAGTTCTCGCCCGGAGAATTCATTGGCTACCGGACAATCTTTATTTTTACCGGATAATCGTATTTACGCATCTTATCAGGAAATGATAGAGAAAGAGGCCGCCCTGCCTGAAGGCGAACGGATGGATTTTGTGTCTATCGTTACCCCGAATCATGTGCATTTCGGTCCGGCCATGATGGCGTTGGAACATGGTTTCCATGTCGTACTGGATAAACCGATGACATATACCTTGGATGAGGCGAAGCAATTACGAGACAAAGTGAAGGAAACCGGAAAATTGTTTATGCTGACTCATACCTATACCGCTTACCCGATGGTGAAGGAGGCTCGGGAAAGGGTACGCAGGGGGGATTTAGGTAAGATACGCCGTATTTATGTGGAATATCCTCAAGGCTGGCTATATAATGACTGCGCTGATGTTAATAAGCAGGCGGCTTGGCGGGTGGATCCCGGTCGGTCGGGGAAGGCTGGTTGCATGGGGGATATCGGGACTCATGCGTTTAATCTGGCGGAATATATAACAGGGCTGAAGGCCGTGGAATTATGCGGTGAATTGAATACCTTCGTGCCGGATCGTCTTTTGGATGATGATGGGGCGGCATTGATCCGTTATGAGGGAGGCGCGAAAGGGGTGCTGACCGCTAGCCAGATCGCCGTAGGTGTAGAGAATGGCTTGAATATTCGTGTGTATGGAGAGAAAGGTGGGTTGGAATGGCGTCAAGAAGAACCGAATACGATGGTTATGCGTTGGCCGGATCGTCCGGCGGAGATCGTCCGTACTTCCAATGGATATATGTCGGGTATCGCCGCTCATAATTCCCGTACGCCGGGTGGGCATCCGGAAGGTTATATAGAGGCGTTCGCTAATTTGTATCGGAATTTCGCCTTGGCTTTGCAATCGATTCTGGCGGGAGAGGAACCGGCTCCTGAGACCTTGGATTTCCCTTCCGCAGAGGATGGTGTCCGTGGCATGCGGTTTATCGAGACGATTGTAGCTACCGGATCGACAGAGAATAAATGGATAAAAATAATCGACTAAAAATAATACTATATATGGCACGTCCTGTAACATTGTATACCCTCCAGTGGGGAGATTTATCACTGGAAACAGTTTGTCAAAAAGCGAAAGAATTCGGATACGACGGTGTGGAATTGGGACTTCCCGATCATGTGGATGTCCGACGTACGGATACGGCTTATTATCAAGGAATCAAGGATCTGTTAAAGAGATATGACTTACGGCTTTATGCGATCTCTACCCATTTGGTAGGACAGGCTGTTTGCGATAATATCGATGAGCGCCATAAGGCGATCTTGCCGGATTATATTTGGGGAGATGGTGATCCGGAAGGGGTTCACCAACGGGCTACCGAGGAGATGATCCGGACCGCCCATGCGGCAAAGATGCTGGGAGTCGATACGATTGTAGGTTTTACGGGTAGTTCTATTTGGCATTATTTGTATTCTTTCCCTCCGGTAACGGACGCGATGATACAAAAGGGGTATGATGATTTCGCCCGTCGCTTTACGCCCATCTTGGATGAGTTTCAGAAACTGGGTGTACGTTTTGCGTTGGAGGTACATCCTACAGAGATCGCGTTCGATACTTTTTCCGCACGCAGAGCATTGGAGGCGGTAAATAACCATCCTGCTTTCGGCTTTAACTATGATCCGAGTCATCTAGGATATCAAGGGGTGGACTATGTGGATTTCATCTATCAGTTTCCGGAGCGTATCTTTCATGTGCATATGAAGGACGTATATTGGAGTGATACCCCCAAGCAGGTGGGTATATTCGGCGGTCATGTTACTTTCGGTGATCCCCGTCGATATTGGAATTTCCGTAGCTTAGGACGAGGAAAGATTAATTTTGAGGAGATTATCCGTGCTTTGAATTCAATTGGCTATCAAGGTCCGCTTTCCGTGGAATGGGAAGATAGCGCTATGGATCGGGAACATGGGGCACGGGAATCTTGCGAATTGGTGAAGAGAGTGGATTTCCAACCTTCCGCACATGCGTTCGACGCTTGTTTCGGAAAGGAATAAATAATTATTAATTACAAAAAACACGAGATTTGATGAGTGTGAGAAAGTGGATGTTTGCCGGGGCCTTGTTATTGGCCGCCGGCTTGAGTTCTTTGGGATTTGCCCAAAAAACGGGGTTGAAGTTTAATCCGGATAAGAAGTTTAAGATTGTACAGTTTACGGACTTGCATGTGAAATGGCAAGACCCTCGCTCGGACATCGCTTTTGAGCGTATGAACCAAGTGTTGGATGACGAGAAACCGGACTTGGTGATTTTTACGGGAGATATTATCTATAGCAAACCTGCGTTGGAAAATATGCGGAATGTATTGAAGACAGTCTCCGACCGTAAAATACCGTTCTCCATTGTTTTCGGAAATCATGATAATGAGCAGGGGGCGACAAAAGAGGAGTTGCTGAAAGTAGCCGAAAGCCTACCGTATAGTTTAACGGCGGATGAGGTTCCCGAAATCTCAGGCGTGGGTAATTACGCCTTGACCGTACGTTCCTCCGACGGGAAGAAGGATGCTTTCGTCTTGTATTGCATCGATTCGAATACCTATTCAACTATCAAGGGGGTAAAAGGATACGATTATATTAAGCGTGACCAGATCGATTGGTATTGTAAGAAAAGCGCAGAGTTTACCCGGAATAACGGGGGAGAGCCGGTTCCTTCTTTGGCTTTCTTCCATATTGCGTTGCCGGAGTTTAATCAAGCGGCTTCCGATGAGAATGCCCAACTCTATGGCATACGTAGGGAAAAGGCATGCGCTCCGGCCTTGAATTCCGGCTTATTTACGGCGATTAAGGAGAACGGGGACGTGATGGGTATATTTGTCGGTCATGATCATGACGATGATTATGCGGTTTGCTGGTATGACGTATTATTGGCTTACGGTCGTTTTACGGGTGGTCCGACGGAATACATCCATATACCAAATGGAGCACGTGTGATCGAATTGAACGAGGGAGCCCGTACCTTCAAGACTTGGATTCGTACGAAAGCCGGTGTAGAGCAGCTTACTACCTATCCGGATTCATTCGTGAAAGAGTGAGGATCTATATCATTCTGAAAATGATATAAAAACTGTATTCCTTATTGTTAAAGCTCTAAATTATATCTAACTTTGCGGTTGGTTGAAAAGTAAAAACTAGAGTATGAAGAAAATTAGAGCCGCCATCGTAGGTTATGGCAACATCGGGAAATATGTGTTAGAGGCCCTTGAAGCTGCCCCGGATTTTGAGGTAGCAGGTATTATTCGTCGTAATCCGAATGATATTCCGGACGAGTTGAAGGCATACACGGTTACTGATAGCATCACCAAGTTAGATAAGGTTGACGTAGCGGTTTTGGCTACTCCTACACGTAGCGTGGAAGAGCATGCGAAAGAGATTCTGGCTTTAGGCATCAATACTGTCGATAGTTTCGATATACACGGAGGTATCGTGGATTTACGTCGTTCTTTGGACGCTGTAGCGAAGGCTCATAATACGGTAGCTGTAATTTCTGCCGGTTGGGATCCGGGAAGCGACTCTGTGGTACGTGCTTTGTTAGAAGCGATGGTGCCGAAAGGTATTACTTATACGAACTTCGGTCCGGGAATGAGTATGGGGCATACGGTTGCCGTGAAGGCTATCGAAGGCGTGAAGGCGGCTTTAAGTATGACGATTCCTTTGGGAACAGGTGTACACCGTCGTATGGTTTATATCGAGGTAGAAGACGGATACGATTTCAAGCAAGTGTCTGCCGCTATCAAGGCGGATGATTATTTCGCTCATGATGAGACTCATGTAATGCAGGTTGAATGTGTCGATAATTTGTTGGACATGGGACATGGTGTGAACTTGGTTCGTAAAGGTGTATCGGGCAAGACTCAGAACCAGTTGATCGAATTCGATATGAAGATCAATAACCCTGCCTTGACCGCTCAAATCTTGGTTTCTGTCGCTCGTGCGAGCTTGAAGCAACAACCGGGCGCATATACGATGATCGAATTGCCGATAATCGATATGCTGTACGGCGAGAGAGAGAACTTAATTAGAAGACTCGTTTAATATAAGTTGATGGTTGACAGCTGGCAATTGACAGTTCGGGAAATCCTGACTTGCGATTGTCGACTGTCAATTGTCAATTGCCAACTGAAATAATTATGCTTGATTTTATTACATGGACTGCCGATCCCGCTATCTTTACCATCGGTTCCCGGGAGATTCGTTGGTATGGATTGGCTTTTGCGATTGGTTTCGCTATTGGCTATATGATTGTAGAGCGGATGTGGAAAAAAGAGGGACTGCCGCCCGCATGGATCGATTCCCTTTTGATTTATACGATGCTCGGTACGGTGATTGGTGCCCGTTTGGGGCATTGTTTGTTTTATGCGCCGGAATATTATTTAGCCAACCCGATTGAGATTTTCAAGATTTGGGAGGGAGGATTGGCTAGCCATGGTGGTACGTTAGGTATAATTATCGCCATTTATTTCTACTCGAAGCGAGTAAGCCATAAAAGTATGTTATGGGCTTTCGATAAGTTGGTGGTTCCGACAGGATTGGTAGCTGCTATGATTCGTCTGGGAAACCTGATGAATCATGAGATTTACGGTCATTCCACTGATTTGCCTTGGGGATTTCGTTTTATCGATAATTTACACGCATGGAGAATGGGGGCGGAGCCTATTTTTACAGCTCCGAGCCATCCGACGCAATTGTATGAGGCCGCTTGTTATCTGGTGACGTTCGCTATCTGTATGTGGCTATATTTCAAGAAAGAGGCATGGAAAAAGCAAGGACTTATCTTCGGCGTATTTATGATATGCGTATTCGGGTCTCGTTTCTTCATCGAATTCGTGAAAAATGACCAAGAGCCTTTCGAGGCTGGAATGATGTTGAATATGGGGCAATGGCTAAGTATCCCGTTTGTTTTGGCAGGGTGCTGGTTTGTCTGGAGAGCGCTAAGAAATGGAAAATTAAAAATTGAGAATTGAAAATTAGAGAGCACACGCTTTGTTATTTTCAATTTTTAATTATCAATTATCAATTAAAAAAGATGTACAAGTTAAAAGAAATTGCGGATAAAGTTTATTATGTAGGAGTTAATGACCGTCAAAAGGCCCTCTTCGAGAATATGTGGCCGTTGCCATACGGCGTTTCCTATAACTCGTACTTGATCGTAGACGAGAAAACCGTATTGATCGATACGGTCGATGTTTGTTACTCTGATATTTTCTTGAAAAAAGTAGCGGATGCCTTGGACGGACGTTCTTTGGATTATCTCGTGGTAAATCATATGGAGCCGGATCATGCGGGAAGTATCCGTTTGTTGCGTCAGCAATATCCGGACGTACAGATTGTCGGAAACAATAAGACTTTCGGAATGCTGGAAGGATATCATGGCATCAAGGAAGGCTTGTTTGAGGTGAAAGAGGGTGATACCTTGAATACGGGTCGTCATGAGCTTGTATTTTATATGGCTCCGATGGTGCATTGGCCGGAAGTGATGGTTACTTATGACGTTACGGATAAAATCGTATTCTCCGCGGATGCGTTCGGTACGTATGGCACATTGGATGGTGGTGTGATCGATACGGAGATGAACGTGGAGCATTATTGGGAAGAGATGATTCGCTATTACTCCAACATTGTCGGAAAATATGGAAGTCCAGTACAAAGAGCATTACAGAAGCTTTCGGGCTTGGATATCCAGACGATTTGCTCTACCCATGGACCTGTTTGGCGTGAATATGCGTCGAAAGCGATCGATATCTATGACCGTATGAGCCGCTACGAAGGTGAGGAAGGCGTGGTTATTATTTATGGCAGCATGTATGGTAACACGGAGCAGATGGCTGAGGCGATCGCCGCTTCTTTGGCTGATAATGGCATCAAGAATATTGTGATGCATAATGTTAGCAAAAGCCCTTCTTCTTATATCTTGAAAGATGTGTTCAAATATAAGGGAGTTATCGTAGGTAGCCCGACTTATAGCAATCAATTGTTCCCAGAGGTGGAAGCTGTGTTGAGTAAGATCGAGTTGCGTGAGGTGAAAAATCGTATTTTCGGTTATTTCGGGTCTTTCACATGGGCTGGAGCCGCCGTGAAACGTTTGGCGGCTTTTGGCGAGAAGATGAAGTGGGAGACTGTCGGTACGCCGGTTGAGCAGAAGCAAGGTTTAAGCGCTACTAAATACGAGGAGTGTTTAGCCTTGGGCAAGGAAATGGCTGGGAAATTGAAAATGGAGAATTGAGAATTGAAAAGTCTAAAGGCTCCGACAACAGATAAAACGAAAGCTATTAACAATAGATCTAATTTATAAACAAAAGAAAGGCGAGATGCGTAGATTGGGAATCCTTTAATTTTCAATTTCCAATTTTCAATTTTCAATTAAAAAAAGCGTAACGTTATGAGATTAATTATCGAACCTAATTACGAGCAACTCTCAAAATGGGCTGCCAATTATGTAGCAGCGAAGATCAAAGCCGCGAATCCAACCGCTGAAAAACCATTCGTACTGGGCTTGCCTACCGGATCTTCTCCGCTGGGTATGTACAAGAACCTGATTGAATTGAACAAGCAGGGTGTCGTATCGTTCCAGAACGTGATCACTTTCAATATGGATGAGTATGTCGGCCTTCCGAAAGATCATCCGGAAAGCTATCATTCTTTCATGTGGAATAATTTCTTCAGTCATATCGATATCAAACCGGAGAACGTAAATATCTTGAATGGTAACGCCGAGGATTTGGAGGCTGAGTGTGCGTCTTATGAGGCTCGCATGAAAGCGGTCGGTGGCGTAGACCTGTTCTTGGGTGGTATCGGTCCTGATGGCCATATTGCGTTCAATGAGCCGGGTTCATCTTTGAGTTCTCGTACTCGTATCAAGACGTTAACTACAGATACGATTATCGCTAACTCCCGTTTCTTTGATAATGACGTGAATAAAGTTCCGAAGACTTCTGTAACGGTTGGTGTAGGTACGGTTCTTGACGCTAAGGAGGTATTGATCATGGTAAATGGTCATAACAAGGCTCGTGCGTTGCAACAAGCCGTTGAGGGTGCCGTGAACCAAATGTGGACAATTACCGCCTTGCAGTTGCATCCGAAGGGAATCATTGTTTGCGATGAGGCGGCTTGTGCGGATCTTAAGGTAGGTACTTATAACTATTTCAAGGATATCGAGAAGGATCATCTTTGTCCTTGTTCATTGCTAAAATAAACGAATCTCAGATAGGGCTTTCTTTGAATGCCCATCATAAGGAGTTAAGAATGCCCATTGTAAGGAGTTTACGATGGGCATTCTTATAACCTTACGATGGGCATCGTTGTTTTAGGGCAATTGGTGGCTGCCGGCTGGCTTCCTCATAGAAGATATACTTCACTGGTTAGAGGAAATATACTTTTCCTGTCAGAGGATATATACTTCATTGACAAAGTCAGTACTACTTACTTTTTTGCGTTCTTGACGTAACGATCCAGCCATAGGTCACATTCATACAATAGATGTAATATGTTCTCTTTGGCGGCGTAGCCATGACTCTCATAGGGCAATACGACATAACGTGCGATCGCCCCGTGGCCTTTTAGGGCACTGAACAGGCGCTCGGATTGGATCGGAAAGGTTCCGGAGTTGTTATCCATCTCACCATGTATGATTAATAAAGCTCCATGTAGTTTATCGGCAGACATGAATGGCGACATGGCATTATATATTTCCGGTACTTCCCAATAAGTACGGGTCTCTGTTTGGAAGCCGAACGGGGTAAGCGTACGGTTGTAAGCCCCGCTACGTGCGATGCCGGCTTTGAACAGCTTGGTATGTGTTAATAGATTCGCTGTCATGAAAGCTCCATAGGAATGTCCTCCTACGGCTACACGATTCGGATCACCTACACCCATCTCGGAAATAACTTTTACGGCCGCCTCGGCGTTCATTGTCAATTGCTCAATGAAATCATCGTTCGGCTCCGCTCCCTCACTGGTACTAACGATCGGCATCTCGACATTTTCCATTATACAGAATCCACGTAAAACCCAATAGACGGGAGAACCATAGTTGATATTCGTAAACATGTATTGAGAACCTCGTACCTGAGAAGCCTCGGCCTTGCTTTTATATTCTCTCGGATAGGCCCACATTAAGACAGGTAATGGACCGTCCTTCGCTTTATCATATCCGGCAGGGAGGTATACGGTCGCTGTTAGATCCAAACCATCCGCACGTTTATACTTGATCTTTTGTTTGCTAACGTTTGCCATGGCCGGATATGGATTGGCGAAATGAGTCAATTGAGCGAATTTTTTCTTTTTCAAGTCACGAGAAC
>OLQS01002284.1_pt1 | contig 9673 bp, 7 predicted proteins | sample 1672291 | NCBI WGS metagenome assembly OLQS01 (sample SAMEA3136668, study PRJEB25190) | human gut metagenome | biome: human gut; feature: human-associated habitat; material: faeces | place: Austria | collected 2013
ATGATATCGTAGCTATCCAGGTATACGACCGCCGCATGGCAGATTTCATGTTTGACTATTCAAGTGAAGGTAACGTTATCGCGGTCAAGAAAGGCGATGATGATCTCTTAAATGCGATCAACGAAGTGATCGTTGAAGTTAACGAGAAAGGTCTCTATGAGCAGTGGAGAGAAGAGGCGGTTGCCCTTGCTGAGAAGCTCGGTATCGAGACGAACTAATTTCGGAGCAGATCGTTTCGTTCCGTGATGGAAGATCTGCGAAGGCCGGAATTGGTTTTCACTTCAGGTTACAGAAAATACAGAGCTCGGTCTTTCCGGTGAAGATGCCGGAAAGACCTTTGTCTGTTTTCAAGTTTTATCTACGAAAGGAGTTTTCCAGATGGAGTTTCTTAACGTCATGTTAAAAGTCTGGATGAAGTACTGGAACTTATTCTTACAGGGGCTTGGAATGACACTGTTTATGGGTCTCCTCACCGTCCTCATCAGTACCGTTTTCGGTTCTCTGATGGCACTGATGCGCCGCAGCAACGTGGGCATCGGAAAATTTAAACCGCTCCGGCTGATCGCTACCGTTTATGTCGAAATTATCCGCGGTACGCCGATCCTGCTGCAGTTATATTTCTTCTACTTTATGCTGCCGACCTGGCTTCCGTTCTTCAACTTAAGCGAGTTTACATGCGTTATGACTGCATGCTGCGTAAACTCTACCGCTTATGTCTGTGAGATCGTCCGCGCAGGTATTCAGGCTGTCGATGTCGGACAGACTGAAGCAGCACGTTCTCTGGGCTTAAACGCGCGTCAGACCATGATCCATATCGTTCTCCCGCAGGCAGTCAAGAATATTCTTCCGGCACTCTGCAACGAGTTCGTAGCGATCGTCAAGGAGACATCTCTGGCGTCCACGTTCTTTATCGGAGAACTTATGACCCAGTTTAAGACCATCAACGGTCTTACATTCCGTGTACTTGAGCCGTTAACCATCGTTGGTATCATTTACTTCGGCGTGACATTTATCATGTCCAAGCTGATTGCTTTACTGGAGAGGAGGATGAACGCAAGTGAGCGCTAGTGAAAAAGAACTGATTCGTGTAGAAGATCTGCATAAATCCTTCGGCAGTCTTCAGGTATTAAAGGGTGTTACCGAGCATGTCAATCATGGCGAGGTCGTTTCTGTTATCGGACCGTCCGGCGGCGGTAAAAGTACATTTTTACGCTGCTTAAACCTTCTTGAGACACCGACATCCGGAAAGATCTATTTCGAGGGAACCGATATTACCGACAAGAATGTGGATATCAACCTGCATCGCCAGAAGATGGGAATGGTATTCCAGCACTTTAATGTATTCAATAATCTTACAGTTGGAAAGAACGTAACGCTCGCCCCGGTCCTTCTTGGAAAGAAAACACAGAAGGAAGCCGACGAGATGATGCGGGAGCTTTTAAACCGCGTTGGTCTTGCGGATAAGGAGAACCAGTTCCCAAAGAAGCTTTCCGGCGGACAGAAACAGCGTCTTGCGATCGTGCGCGCGCTGGCGATGGAACCGGATGTTATGCTTTTTGATGAGCCGACTTCCGCCCTTGATCCGGAGATGGTAGGAGAGGTTCTTCATGTTATCAAGGACCTTGTAAAGACGGGAATGACCACTGTGATCGTAACCCATGAGATGGGATTTGCGAGGGAGGTCTCCGACCGCGTATTCTTTATGGATGGCGGCGTGATCGCGGAGAAAGGCACTCCGGATGAGGTCTTCAATCATCCGCAGAACCCGAGGACACAGGAATTTTTAAGCAAGGTATTATACTGATGAAAGAACAGCGGGAAAAGCTGTTTTAACAGGAGCCATATCCCGCTCAGGCAGACTTTTGGAGTCTTGCCTGGCGGGATTTTTGAAAGGAGAACATGACATGTCAGCATCCAAACAGACAGCATTCGATTATATCGACGAGAAATCAGGAGTGATCACCGACGTATCCGATAAGATCTGGGACTATGCGGAGCTTTCCCTGAGAGAGTACAAATCCGGTGAACTTTACGCAAAGGTATTAAAAGAAGAAGGATTTACTGTCGAACATCCCTTTGACAACATTGAGACTGCATTCCGCGCTTCCTACGGTTCCGGAAAGCCGGTGATCGGTATTCTGGCTGAGTATGATGCTCTGACAGGTCTTTCCCAGATCGCCGGATCTGAGACCAGAAAAGAGCTTGTCGCAGACGGAAACGGCCACGGCTGCGGCCACAACCTCTTAGGCGCGGGTTCCATGGCTGCGGCTTTTGCTATAAAAAAATATCTGGAAGAAAAAGGTGAGGGAAGCGGTAAAGTGATCCTTTACGGCTGCCCTGGTGAGGAAGGTGCCGCTACAAAAGCATTTATGGCAAGAGACGGCGTGTTCGCGGAGTGCGACGCGGCTCTCACCTGGCATCCGGGCAATGTGAATCAGGTTACTTCCGGTACCTGCAACACCTGTATCCAGACAGAGTATAAGTTTACCGGTGTTGCCTCCCATGCGGCGGGCGCGCCGGACAAGGGACGTTCTGCCCTCGACGCGGTGGAGCTTATGAACATTGGCGTCCAGTTCTTAAGAGAGCATATGCCGGACAGCGCGAGGATCCATTACTCCATCACGGATGCCGGTGGAGATTCTCCGAATGTGGTACAGCCGAAGGCACAGGTCCTCTACATGGTCCGCTCCATCTGGGTAAAGGACGCGCTGGAGCTTCAGGAGAGAGTCGACCGTATTGCTCTTGCGGCATCCATGATGACAGATACAAAGATGGAGAAGAAGTTTATCGACGGCTGCTCCAATACTGTTCCAAACAAGGTCCTGGAGTCCCTTATGTGGGACAACTTCAATGATCTCGGTGTCTGCCATTACACGGAGGAAGAATTAAAGTACGCGAAAGCCCTCTACGATTCCGTTGAGATGAAGTCTGACAAGCTTCCGGGAGATGCGACGGAGGACAGCAGCGATATCTACGAATATGTTGATGAGAAGTCCAAACACGGCACAACACCGATGAATGAGTTCCTTGTCCCGTATCTCTACTATGAGAAACCGAGAATGGGATCCACGGATGTCGGTGATGTGAGCTGGTGCATTCCGACGGCGCAGATCAACACATCCACATTCCCGGCACAGGCACCGGGACATTCCTGGCAGAATGTCTCCTGTGGACGGACATCCATTGCCCACAAGAACATGCTGTTAGCGGGAAAGGTCATCGCGGCTACCGCGATCGATCTCATGGAGAAGCCGGATGTTTTACAGGCAGCGAAGGACGAGTTCAACAAGAAGATGAAACGTTATGGCGGCTATACCTGCCCGATTCCGCAGGGCGCAGTTCCGGTCATCCCGGGTGAGAAGATGTAAGAGGCGACATGGCGGAGTCTCTGAAAGAAAAAGAATAGAATGACTGTAAGTCCGGCAGGACAGGGGAAGGCGGAGATACTCTGCAAAAGACCTGGCCTGCCGGGCTGTTTTATCTCAGTGGGAGCTGAACGAAAAAATTTCAGAAATTTTACATATTTTTCAGTAAAAGGACAGGAATCGTGGTTCTAAAATGCCTTAAAATATGATATACTATAAAAGTATATTCTTAGGACGGAGAACAAATGTACGCCCGTGGGAATGACGGGCTGCGCCGGAAAAGGAGGCGGTCAGGTATGAATATCAGGGAAACGATGGAACAGTGGGAACGCCAGAATCTGAGTCCTTACGCGTCGTTAAGCAGTGAGACGCTGGGGCGTGACCGGGAGGAACCGCTCTGCGATATCCGCCCTGCCTATCAGCGTGATCGTGACCGGATCCTGCACAGCAAGTCATTCCGGCGCCTGAAAGATAAGACACAGGTTTTCCTCGCCCCGGAAGGGGACCACTACCGGACGAGACTGACCCATACATTAGAGGTATCCCAGATCGCGAGAACGATCGCAAAGGCACTCCGGATGAATGAGTCCCTGACTGAGGCAATCGCCTTGGGGCATGATCTCGGCCACACGCCTTTCGGACATGCGGGGGAATATATATTGAATGAGATCTGCGAGGACGGGTTTGCCCACTATAAGCAGAGCGTCCGGGTGGTGGAGATCCTGGAAAAAAAGGGACAGGGGTTAAACCTCACAAGGGAAGTCCGCGACGGAATGTTAAACCACAGAACGTCCGGAAATCCGGCGACCATGGAGGGAAAGATCGTGCGGTTCTCCGATAAAATCGCATACATCAATCATGATATCGACGACGCGATCCGCGGAAAGATCATTACCGAGCGGGATATTCCGAGAGAATACGCGGATGTACTTGGGGATACCGTAAAGGACCGCCTGAATATCATGATCCATGATATTATCAATAACAGTATGGACAGGCCGTCGATCTTTATGTCTCCGGACGTAGAGCGGGCCATGCGGGGCTTGAGGGAATGGATGTTTGAACATGTGTACCGCAATCCTGCCGCAAAGGGCGAGGAGGGAAGAGCCCAGCAGCTGATCGTGACGCTTTACGAATACTATCTGAAGCATGTGGACGAGCTGCCGGAAGAGTACCTGGCGATGATGGAGCTTCGCGGGGAGAAGAGAGAGCGGGTCGTCTGTGATTATATTGCCGGGATGAGCGACGGATATGCCATCGACCGGTTTGAAGAATTATTTGTACCGAAAGGCTGGAATGTCTGAGAGACGGATCCGGCGGATCTGCGAGGTTTCTGAGAGGAAAGTGCAGAGCGGTTTTGCGGAAAATACATATCGCGGGAGGGATGAAGCGTGTATTACCCGGAAGAAGTGATCGAGGAAGTACGAACAAGAAATGACATCGTGGACATCGTGTCCCAGTATGTGAATTTAAAGAAAAAGGGCGCAAACTATTTCGGATTGTGCCCGTTTCATAATGAGAAATCCCCGTCCTTTTCCGTTTCACCGGGAAAGCAGATGTATTACTGCTTCGGATGCGGAGCAGGCGGAAATGTCATCACCTTTGTGATGGAATATGAAAATTATACCTTCGTGGAAGCTGTGAAGATGCTGGCGGACCGGGCGGGGATCGCCCTGCCGGAGGTGGAATACTCAAAGGAGGCGAGAGCTCAGGCGGACCTGAAAAATACGCTCCTTGAGATCAACCGTCTCGCGGCGAACTTCTTTTATTATCAGTTAAAGCAGCCGTCAGGAAAGGTCGGATATGACTATTTTAAGGAGAAACGCCGTCTGACGGACGATACGATCCGCCACTTCGGTCTTGGGTATTCCAGTAAGGTGCCGGATGACCTTTACCGGTATATGAGGTCGAAGGGATACAACGACGATATTTTAAAAGAGACAGGTCTTTTCTTTATCGATGAGAGGGGAGCCAGAGATAAATTCTGGAACCGTGTCATGTTCCCGATCTTAGACGTCAATAACCGTGTCATCGGTTTCGGCGGCCGTGTAATGGGGGACGGGGAGCCGAAATATTTAAACTCCCCGGAGACGAAGATCTTTGATAAGAGCCGGAATCTCTATGGACTTAATTTCGCGAGAACGTCCAGGGCGAAATATATGCTGATCTGTGAAGGCTATGTGGATGTGATCGCTATGCATCAGGCCGGATTTACGAACGCTGTGGCATCTCTGGGGACCGCGTTTACGTCCCAGCACGCGATGCTTTTAAAGCGCTACACGGATCAGGTAGTCCTGACCTACGACAGCGATGGGGCGGGAGTGAAGGCGGCGCTCCGCGCGATTCCGATCTTAAAAGAGGTTGGAATGTCCATCAAGGTTTTAAATATGAAGCCCTATAAGGACCCGGACGAGTTTATCAAGAATCTTGGAAAAGAGGAATTTCAGAAGCGGATCGACAATGCCGTCGGAAGCTTTATGTTTGAAATCTCCGTGATCCGGAGCCAGTACAACATGCAGGACCCGGAGTCGAAGACAGGGTTTTATAACGCCATCGCGAAGAAGCTTCTGGAGTTTCCGGAAAAGCTGGAGCGTGATAATTACACGGAAGCCGTTGCAAGGGAGTATATGATCCCGGAGACGGATCTCAAAAACCTCGTGAACTCCATGGGCGGACTCATCGGAGTGACCACAAGGGAGCGGGAGTACGATAAGGAGCGGACCCGCCAGAAAAAGGAGAAGGAGGACGGGATCCGGAAGTCCCAGAGACTGCTTCTCACCTGGCTCATCGAGCGTCCGCAGCTTTTCGAAAAGATCCGCGGCATTATCACGCCGGAGGATTTTGACGATGAGCTTTACAGAGAAGCGGCATCCATGGTCTTCAATGAATATGAAAAAACAGGAAGCGTGAACCCCGCGCAGATCCTGAATCATTTCATCGAGGGCGAGGAACAATACAGGGAAGTGGCGGCCTTATTCCACGCGAGTCTCAGCGAGTCCTTAAATAATGAGGAACAGAGGAGAGCACTCTCGGAGACCGTCAAAAAGATAAAGAAACACAGTCTGGAGGTAAAGGGAAAAACAGCAGATATCAGAGAGTTGCAGGAAATCATCAGGCAGCAGTCAGCGCTGGCTGTCCTGAATATCACACTTGACTGAGAGAAGCAGAAGCAAAAAGGCAGACACGAGGAACGTCAGGTGCCGGGAAGGATGGAATTATGGAGGAAAAGACACTTACATTTGAAGAGAAGTTATCAAAACTTCTGGAACTTGCAAAAAGTAAAAAGAACGTCCTTGATGAAAAGGAAGTTCTGGATGCCTTTGCGGGGGAAGAACTGACACCCGAGAAGCTGGACCGCATATACGACTTCCTGGATAAAAAACATGTCGACGTCTTAAAAATGTCGAACGATGATGATATGGATCCGGATCTGTTTTCGGAGGATGAAGATGCAGATCCGGAGGATGAGATTGATGTGGAGCATATCGATCTATCCGTACCGGAGGGGATCGGTGTAGATGATCCGGTCCGGATGTACTTAAAAGAGATCGGAAAAGTGCCGCTGCTTTCCCCGGATGAGGAGATCGAACTGGCAAAGAAGATCGAGCTCGGTGACGAGGAGGCAAAGAAGAAGCTTGCGGAGTCGAACCTGCGTCTTGTGGTGAGTATCGCAAAACGGTATGCCGGACGGGGCATGCAGCTGCTCGACCTGATCCAGGAGGGAAATCTTGGACTCATTAAGGCAGTCGAGAAGTTTGATTACCGGAAAGGCTATAAATTCAGCACCTACGCGACCTGGTGGATCCGTCAGGCGATCACCCGCGCCATTGCGGATCAGGCGAGAACGATCCGGATTCCGGTACACATGGTGGAGACCATCAACCGTCTTGTGCGGACCCAGAGACAGTTAGTCCAGAAGCTTGGCCGTGAGGCCACGCCAGAGGAGCTCGCGAAGGAGCTCGATATGCCGGTGGAACGTGTCCGTGAGATCATGAAGATCTCTCAGGATCCGGTGTCCTTAGAGACTCCGATCGGCGAGGAGGAGGACAGCCACCTCGGGGACTTTATCCAGGATAATAATGTGGAAGTCCCGGCGGATGCCGCGACTTACACGCTGCTCCACGAACAGCTGATGGATGTGCTGTCAACGCTCACTGAGAGGGAACAGAAAGTACTGCGCCTGAGATTTGGCCTGGATGACGGAAGACCGAGGACTCTGGAGGAGGTCGGAAGACAGTTCAACGTGACGAGGGAGCGGATCCGCCAGATCGAGGCGAAGGCCCTTAGAAAACTGCGCCATCCGAGCAGGAGTAAGATCTTGAAAGATTATCTGGATGAGTAAAAAGATATGGGAAGCAGGAAAAGATCTGTGCAGGAAAAGACAGTCAGGGATGGCCTGTTTGTCTGTGTGCTCCGGGGCGAAGTTAAACTGCCGGGAAATACAAAAAGACGGCTGCGAAATCGAAAAGCAGTCATGTAAAAGAGAAATGGAGAAATCAATATGAAATTATCAGAACGCCTGGAGCTGGTGCTCTCGTTTGTGGAACCTGGGGAGTCCGCGGCAGACGTTGGGACGGACCACGGACATGTTCCGGTGGAGCTTGTCAGGAGAACGATCGTGAAGAAGGCCGTGGCTATGGATGTGCGGAAAGGTCCGTTATCCAGGGCGACGGAGAATATTGCCCTGGCTGGACTTGCCGATAAGATCGAGACGAGACTTTCTGACGGTGTCGCAAAGCTTCTGCCGGGAGAGGCAGATTCTGTCGTGATCGCGGGAATGGGCGGCGAGCTGATCATTAAGATCCTGGAAAACGGAAGACATATGTGGGATCCGGTGAAACAGTGGGTCTTATCACCGCAGTCGGAGATCTTTAAGGTCAGAAGATGGCTTTTTGAGAACGGTTTTGTGATCCGGAAGGAAGATATGGTCCTTGAAGACGGGAAGTTTTATACGGTGATGGATGTGCGGAGAGAGAAAGACGCAGATTCTGAGGGAAAAACAGTGGATCCGGATGTTTTAAGCCTTTCTGAGGACAGCCGCATGCTCTACGGCGATTATCTGATCCGAACGAAGAACCCTGTTCTTCTTACATATCTGAAGGAGGAAGAGGCGAAGCTTCTGCGGTTCATCGAGGATCTTTCCGCGAAAGCGGGGGATTCCGAACGGGCGGCAGAGCGGCTTTCCGAGTTGAAATTACAGTTAAAAGAAAATCAGGAGGTACAGCATGAAATGCAGGGAGATCATTGAAATCTTAGAGACGCTTGCGCCGAAGTCCTGTGCCTGTGACTGGGATAATCCGGGACTTTTAGCAGGGCGGATCGACAAGGACGTGAAGAAGATCCTTTTGACGCTGGACGCGGATGATGCGGCGGTGGAGCGGGCGAAGGAGATCGGGGCAGATATGCTGTTAAGCCATCATCCGCTGATCTTTAAGCCGGTGAAGCATGTTTCGGACGAGGATTTTATTGGAAGACGGCTTGTGTCCCTGATCCAGTCGGATGTGTCATACTATGCGATGCATACAAATTTTGATTCGGCGCCGGGGTGTATGGCAGATATTGTGGCGGACCGGTTGAATTTTACCGATCAGAAGCCGCTGGAGGCCATGGGAGAGATTTCCGGGACGGAGTACGGAATCGGTAAGACAGGATCGTTGAAAGTGCCTATGAAGGGCTTGGAGCTCGCGAGAGAGGTTAAGAACCGGTTTGGACTTCCGTTTGTGACTGTTTATGGAAGTGAGCTCTATGAGGATACTCCAATTGTGAAGGCAGCTACCTGCCCGGGGGCCGGCGGAAGTGAGCTTAAGGAGGCACTGAAGGCAGGCGCTCAGGCGTTTATCACCGGAGATATCAGCCACCATGAGGGGATCGACGCGGCGGCTCAGGGGATGATGATCATTGATGCAGGGCATTATGGGCTGGAGCATATCTTTATGGATTTTATGGAAGGTTTTTTGAAGGAGAAGCTGCCTGCTGATATTGAGGTCGTGAAGATGGCGGTGAAGTTTCCTGCGGTCGTTGTGTAGGTAATTGGCTTCGGGGACGCACCGGTCAGCCCGGGATCGGAGGCTGACCGGTGCTATAGATCGAAGTGAAATGGCTGTTGCTGATGTTGTGAATGTCATCAGCGGAGAGGTTGTGTGAGGTGGTTTTATGGCAGTTGTAAAGGTGAATGGAATCGAAAAAACGTATCCGGAGGGAACAACCTATCTGGAGATCGCGAGAGATTTTCAGGATCAGTATGAGAATGATATCCTGCTTGTGCGGGTCAATGGAAAGCTCAGGGAGCTTGAAAAGACTCTGGCGGG